>ENA-ORXM01001187-ORXM01001187.1-marine-metagenome-genome-assembly--contig:-NODE-1187-length-38022-cov-4.514745_pt1 | contig 38022 bp, 29 predicted proteins | sample MGYA00237867_ERZ511480 | MGnify/ENA primary metagenome ERZ511480 (study PRJEB26309, sample SAMN06266103) | marine metagenome | isolation source: Algal blade | place: United Kingdom:Sidmouth, United... | reverse complement strand
GAGCTGGGGGCCTCGCCTGAGATCATCGTAAACCTCCAAGGCAACGCGCCGTTTACACCGCCCGAGCACATCATCGCCGTCGCCACCCAGCAACCGGTCGCGCCCGCGTCCGCCACCAAGCACGTCATCGCCCGCCGCGCCGTCCAGCACATCGCGCCCGCCAAGGCCTGTCAGCACATTGTCACCTGCATTGCCCGTCAGCGCGTTACCCACGCCATTGCCGCGCAAATTCAGATCACCCGCCCCCAAAACGGTGGCATCGTTGATCCCGCTGATCAATGTGGTGTCGACGGATACATGCAGGGCCATGTCGCCGCTTGTATCAGTGACAACATCCAGTTTGCCGTTGCCGCCCGTCAGGTCCATCTGCACAATCGCGATCTGGCCCGCGTTGGTCGATACAGTGACAGCCGCGTCCTGCGGGGCGATTTGCACAGCATAGCCGCCTGCGCTGGCTGTGGTGTCTTGGGCTTGGCCCACGCTGATGCTGACGCCTGACTGGCCCTCGCCGATGGAATAGAAATCATCGCCATCGCGGTCGGTATAGGCCACGCCTGTGACAAACACGTCAGCACCCGAAAGCGCGAAATTCTCGGTCAACATAGAGCTGTTGTAGCGCACACCATCAAGCGTATAGCCGCCTTCGACCTGCGCGATACCGATCTCGCGGACGTCTGCCGCAAATGTATTGGCACGGTGGCCTGCCGATAAAAACAACCCTTGATGGTGATGTGATGCCGCGCGATCAAGGTCGATGTCGCCCGTGGTGCCCGACCACGCGAGGTTCTCGGCCCACTGCCAATTCCCCTCAAAGTCATAGCCCGCATTCGCCATCCGGTCACCCGCCGATGACCCGTCCGAACCCGCATGGGCAAAGGTGTTGACGCCCAGCATCCAGACGCTGTGCGCCTCTGATGCTTCGGCCAGTGTATCGTTATGGGCAAGCACCTGTAACGGATCGCTGCCGATCTGTCCGGCGTCCAGCCCTGCATTGATGTCGATGTCGTGACGCTCTGCCTCGGCCAGCGGATCAAGCCGCCCGCGGTTGATCAATTCGAGCAGATATTGTTCAGCAGCAGTCAGCGGCATGTCATCAGATCCTTATCGTTCGTCCTGCGGTGGGCAAGACATTCTAAGAACGATCAGGACACAGTTTTACTTGGTCACGGTCAGGGCCGTATTGCGCCCGAATTGTGAACTTTGCGCGCAAATTGGAAACAATCGGTTTACTGTTTATAAACGGTTCGCGATGCCCAGCACGCTGCCAAGGATGCCAAACACGGTTTGTGCGGCGTTCACAGGGCTTTCGGTGGCATAGACCAGATCGCCGTCTTGGACTGCGAATTTGGCGGCACTAAACAGCCCGTCAGCGCTGGTCAGGTCAATTGTGAACACAACGCGCGATTGCGGCGGGCCTGCTGACATAGTGCTGCGCACGGCCGATGATTTATATTCGCGCAGGATCAGGATACCTTGGGGGTCGGCACGGTCATCCGACACGCCGCCGATGATCGACAAGGCGTCCAGCGCGCTGACATCGGCCTTGGGAAAGTTATGCACAGCCTCTGATCCGGTGGCGCCAAGCGATAGGAAATACCGTTCGTCCTCGGCGATGATCACACGGTCGCCGCCCACAAGTGTGGTGTCGAACTTGGCGTTTTGATAGATGTCGCTCAGCGGGATGCCGTAAATCTTGGACCCGCGCATCAGGCGGACCTGCGGGTTGGTGATGTCACCGCGCACGCCCGACCCTTCGGATAACAGCGACAACAATGTATAGTCGCGGTCAGGCAACGGATAGACGCCCGGCGCATTCACACCGCTGACCAGATTGGCGGTATTCGCCCGCCCCGGTGTGACGCTGATCTGCACTTGGGCCGACGGGATCGTCTGGGTCAGCTGGTTTTCAATCTGCACCCGCGCGTTTTGCGGGGACATGCCCGTGACCTTCATATCGCCCACAAAGGGGATAAAGATGCGCCCGTTCGACGCCACCTTGATTTCCTGAAGCTGCACAACGCGCTGCCCTTGGTTGGTCAGCAGGGAATTTTCCTCTGCGTCCCAGATCGTCACATTCATCAGATCGCCTGCCTTGATCGACAATGTCGCAGGCTGGGCCTGGCGGTTGATCCAGTGGTAATGGCTGGTGTCGCGCAGCGGCCATTTGGCCAGCGTCGCCAGATTGTCGCGGGTGATCTCGAACACGGCAAAGTCGTAAACGGGGTCGCCATTTGGCTGTATGTCTACGTCAGATGCGGCAAGCACCTCTGATTGCAGGCCCGCACCACGTGGCAACGACCCACATGATGCCACCAACGTGCACAACAATACAGCACCCAAAGTGCGCAATGATATCAAAGCCATGATCCCCCCAAAGGACAGCCAGATCGAATCTATACGCGGGCAGCTGCGCAGGTCCGACAGTTATATAGTGGCACGATACCGCCCAACATTGTGGGGTCAATCATTGCATGGCCCCTATAGGTGGGTTTTGGCCAAAGGTGACAGATCGCCCACAAAGCTAGCTTTGGTTCTGGATGGTTTTGATGGCCGTGCTGGAAATGCGCGGAGTGCGCGACAGATATGTGACCTCGCACAGGTCCGACAGGAAATCGAATTTGCCTGTCCAATCGTCGCCCATGGTGAACACATCAATATCATGGGTCTGCACATCATCGCGCTTTTGCTCCCAATGGTGTTCCGGGATAATCAGATCAACACAGGTGATGGCCGACAACAAGGCATGCCGCTGCGCATAGTCAAAATGCGATGCCTTGCCCTTGAGCAGGTTAAATTCGTCGCTCGAGAGCGCCACCGTCAGGTGATCGCCAAGCGCACGCGCCCGTTGCAACAGCAAGATATGCCCGTAATGCAGCGTATCAAAGGTACCATAGGTAATAACTTTTCTGGTCATCTGTTCGGGCTGCCTGATATATTCATAAGTCACAACGACGACTATACGCAGGGTAAGCCGATTTCAACATCACAGACACAAAAGCAGCGCTATGGCCCGCTTATCTTGGGTGGCACGGGGCGCGTCGGGCGGATGCTCGCCGCGGTTTGGCCTGATGCGCCCGCACCTTTGTGGCAATCACGCAAGGGTGGCGATGTGGTTTGGGATATATTGGCCCAAGACGCGCCAGCGCTGCCGCAGCCCATCAGCGCGGTCATCGTTTTGGCAGGTGTCACCCGTGGCACAGACGCACAGCTTGCGCAAAACACGGCACTGGCCCAAGCAGGGGCAGCCCTTGCGCAGCGTTTGGGGGTGCGCGCGCTGATCGCCTCAAGCCAAGCGGTTTATGGCCGCCAGACAGGCGTGTTGTCAGAAACTATAGCCCCCACGCCTGCCAGCGCCTACGGGCAAGCCAAACTGGATATGGAACAGGCCGTCACAGGCACACACATCACACATCTGCGCATCGGCAATGTTGCGGGCTGCGACGGATTGTTTGGCGCCATGGCGCGCGGCCCCGTCACGATTGACCAGTTTCCAGACGGGCAGGGACCACGGCGCATGATGATCGGCCCGCGCGATCTGGCACAGGTTCTGGCCGCATTATGCGTGGCCCCTGATCTGCCGCCCGTCCTGAATATCGCGCGGCCCAATCTGATCGCGATGGCGGATATGGCCGATGCGGCGGGGGTTGCATGGGGCTGGCAACCGGCCCCCGCCACGGCCCTGCCGGAACTGGCGATGGATGTCACAGCCCTGTCGCGGATCGTGGCGCAAACAGACACGAGCGCGGCTGATTTGGTGGCCCAAGCCCGCGCTGGCGGATGGGTGGCAGCATGAGCTGGTCCAAACGCCTGCTTGATATCACGATCAGCCTGATCCTGATCGCGCTGTTATGGCCGTTTATGGTCGTCGTGATCATCGTGCTGGCCGTGGTCGAAGGCCGCCCGATATTCTACATCTCGGAACGGATGAAGACCCCAACACAGGGGTTTTCGCTGGTAAAGTTACGCACCATGCGCCCCAGCGCTGACAACACAGGCGTCACGGGTGGCGATAAATCAGGGCGCGTATCGCGCCTGCACCGCTTGCTGCGCAAAACCCGTGCCGACGAGCTGCCGCAGCTTTTTAACGTGCTGCGCGGGGATATCTCCTTGGTGGGTCCGCGCCCGCCTTTGCGGGTCTATGTCGATGCGTTTCCGGCACTTTATGCGCAAGTCCTGCAAAGCCGCCCTGGCATCACCGGCCTTGCGTCGCTGGCCTATCACGCCCACGAGGAAATGCTGCTGGCACGCTGCACGGATGCCGCACAAACCGATGCGGTTTACAGACGGGCTTGCGTGCCGCGCAAGGCACGCCTTGACCTGATCTATCAAGCACGGCGGAGTTTGTGCTTTGATCTCTGGCTGATCTGGAAAACCGCGCAAAAACCCTTTGCCCGCAAAACCCACTCAGACGATTGAGATCGTATCGCTCAGCGCATTGAGGTTGGTTACATCCGTTAGGGTCAAGGTATCACCGCCGCCAAAATCAAACACCACATTGCCGCCCTGCACAGTAGCATAGCGGTCAACAACCTCGTCCACGCTGAGGTTGCCGCGCCACATGCCATCGTCCAGATGCAACCTATCAGCGCGCGTTGAAAAATCGGTGATCCGGTCCGCGCCATCGGTGAAAATAAACGTGTCCGCGCCGCTGCCGCCGGTCATCACGTCATCGCCCCTTTGACCGTTCAGTGTGTCACGCCCGCCGCCGCCCCACATGCGATCCGCACTAGATCCGCCCATCAGCACATCGTTCTTTTTACCCCCCGAAAGCTGGTCACGCCCCGCGCCGCCAAACAATGTGTCGTGGCCGTTGTCGCCGTGCATTTTATCGGCACCAGATCCGCCCCACATGCGGTCATGGCCTGTGCCACCCTTCAACAGGTCGCGCCCGCTTTTGCCCTCAAGCTTGTCATCGCCGGACCCGCCCCGCAACTTATCATGGCCCGCGCCGCCGTGCAGGCTGTCATGGCCGGTACCACCGCTGATCCGGTCCGCCTTGCCGCCGCCCCACATGCGGTCGTCGCCATTGTTGCCCTTCATCACATCAGTCCCGCCGCCGCCGCGCAGAATGTCATTGCCGCCGCTGCCTTTCAGGAAATCACCGCCCCAGCCGCCGATGATGCGGTCCGCGCCGGACCCGCCAATCAGACGATCATTGCCGCCCTCACCATAAAGCCTGTCATTGCCAGACCCGCCATATAGCGTGTTGACCGCGTCTGATCCGTTCAAACGGTCATTGCCGCCCATGCCGTAAACAATCGGCTGGGTGTTGGTGACGCTCAGGGTTTCGGATGTATCCGTTCCGGTGATCACAGGGCCTGTGTTTTGCACGGGGAAATCCGGCTCTCCGGGGGCGGGGGTGATGGTGTTGGTGTCGGTGCGATCAGGGGTGGGGGTGATCACCGGTTGCGCTGGGTTGGGGTCCACAGGGACGGGCGTATAAACATAAGGCGTATAGTCCGGCCTGTCTGGCAGATCAGGGATGTCGGTCGCAGGACCCGCATATCCCGGGACGATATTTTGCGGCACACGCGCATCACCGATCAGGTCGGTCGCGCCAAAGCTTGCGGGGTCGATCGGCTGGCCATCCGCGCTACGCACGATCAACACGTCATCGCCGTACGCAATACGAATCCCGTCGGATCTGGACGTCATCGTAAGCTGGGCAGTGCTGCGCAGGCCCGGCCATGCAGACAGGTCAATCTGATCAATGCCAACGTCGAAATCCATAATCAGATCAACATTCGTATCATAGGCCAGAATGAACGTATCCGCACCCGCCCCACCCGTCAGGCGGTCCGCCCCTGCGCCATCGGTCAGCACATCATCGCCAGCCCCCCCCGCAAGCGTATCAGCCCCCGCAGCCCCCGTGATCACATCAACGCCCGCTGTGCCTGTCAGCACACCTGTGCCCGTCATCGTCTGGCCTGCGGGGCCTGCATCGAAATGCACCAGCGTGATGCCCGCGACCTGCGACGAGGCCACAAAAATGTCGATGCCGTCCCCCACGGATACCGCATCAATGGCGCTGATATTTTCGAGCCCCATTTGCGTGGTATCGGCCAAATGCCCCCGCGCCAAAAGCGTGCCGTCTTCGCGCAGCAAGAACAGGCTGATGCCGCCATCAGACCCGCCTGCGATCACATAAACCTGCCCGCCATGTTCCACGACCGCAATGGCACTGACATCGTCAAAGCGGCTGTTGCGACTATCAAGCACATGGTCGGTCACGTCCAACCGGCCCGCCGCATCCAGCGTCATCACGCTCAGCGAGCCACTGCCAGCAGCAGCAAGGATCACATAGGTCTGCCCGCCCGTTGTGGCGATTTCCATTGCGGTGGGGGCTGCAACCCACAGGCCGTCCTCGGTGCCGATCATGTCCGCCTGATGCAGGTCGCCTGTGTCCGACACCCCCCAGACCGTGACCGTGTTTTGCGTGCCCGATGCGGCCAGCACATAGTCCGTGCCTGCGACCTCGATTGTGGCCATGGCCGTCACACCGGCGTCACCGTCCAACGACAAAAGAGTACCCGCGATCACGTGCCCGTCGGGTGCAATCGTCAACCGCCCGATACCATCCGTTTCAGCCAGAACGCCGTAGATGATTTGATTGCCATCCGCCTGCATCACCGTCTGACCGTACGCCAATGACGAAAACGGCGTGGCATTCCAATGCAACCAGTCGGCACCGCCAAAATGGCCCGAACCTGTCAGGCTATGGGTTTGCAACCCGCCCCAGTTTCTGCCGCCACCCGTCATCACCGTCGTGGCACCATCGACGTCGACCTGCATGATGCTGGCCGTGCCGCCCGCCCGCAGACCGCCTGCATATTCATGGCTGTCGATCTGCGTCAGGCCCGTGCCATCCAGCCCCCAACTGGTCAGCGCACCGTCATAAAGCGTGGTGGAAAACAGATAGGTCCGGCCGTCAATCATCATCACCTCAAGATCGGTGATGTGCGAATACTCTGCGGATGTTGTCGCGTGATCTACGAAATAGAATGCAGACATTAACCTGTTACAACCTTGAACCAACGGCAATAAGCCTCGGGTCGGTTGTCGGTTTATGGCGCGCCCACGCAGTGGCCCAATTGCGGCCAAAGGACGGACCTTGGCCCGCAATTACCTTAAGATTTAGACAAACGCAGACCTAGTTCACACATTGCCAAGCCTGCGGTCCCTGCGGTATCTGAGCGAAAAGGCACGCACCAAGCTTAGGATGTGGTATGCACAAGACATCGCCTTTTACGACATGTGCGAAAACTGGATGAAGGACGCTCACCCATGAGCATGATGTACACCATAGCCAGCACGTTAGGGCGCGATACCAAGCGCCGTATTTTGCTGTTGGTGGATATCATCCTTGTGCCGCCTGCGCTGCTTGCGGCGACGATGTTGCAATCGGGCGACGGTGTGTCGTCGGGGATCATGACGCAAAACTGGCTGGCGCTGCCGCTGCTGATGGGGCTGTGCGGGTTGCTGACGGTGGTGCTCGGGCTTCACCGTGTCCAGCTGAAAGCATTCGAGAGCCACGCGATCGGTATGACCGCACTGCACGCGATCCTGTTGGGGTTGGCGGCTGCGGTGATGGACGATCTTGCGGGGTATGGCACATCCTTTTCAACCTTCGTAAATTTCGCGTTGCTGTATTTCTTTATGTCAATCGGGACGCGCATGGTGATGCTGCAAATCCTGCTGGCGGTTTACCGCCGCGGGCAGCCGCAGTGCCGCTTGCTGATTTACGGGGCGGGGGCCACGGGCCGCCAGCTGGCCGCTGCATTGCGCACCGATCAAACCACGACACCCGTGGCCTTTGTCGATGATAACGAGGCGCTGCAAACCACGCTTGTGCAAGGGCTGACGGTCTATTCACCCCTCACGCTGGAGGCATTGGTCAAGGCGCGCAACATCGACCGTGTGGTGCTGGCGATGCCCGCCATGTCGCAACCCAAACAGGCACAGCTGTCGCGCCGTCTGCGTGATCTGGGGCTGGATGTGCATACTGTGCCATCCTTTGCCCAGCTTACCGGACAGGACGCGATCACCGCCCCGCTGGAACCTGTGCCCGCGGGACAATTGCTGGGCCGTCCTGCGCTGGACCGCGAACTGTCTGGCGGGTCCGACACCTATGCAGGCAAGACGATCATGATCTCGGGGGCTGGTGGCTCCATCGGATCGGAACTGTGCCGCCAGATCGCCGCCTGCGTGCCTACACGCATTGTGTTGTGCGAAATCAGCGAACTGGCGCTTTATAATATAGACAAGGAACTGCGCGTATTGGTGCAAGGCACCGATACGCAGATCGTACCCTTGCTGGGCTCGGTCACAGATGCCGGTTTGATGGCGCGAACCTTGGCCGATTACGGCGTGCAAATCGTGCTGCACGCCGCCGCCTATAAACACGTCACGCTGGTGGAACAAAACCCTGTCGCAGGCATGGCCAACAATGTGCTGGGCACCCATACGCTGGCGCGCGCGGCGGCTTTGGCGGGGGTGGAACGGTTCATCCTTGTGTCCACCGACAAGGCCGTGCGCCCGACCAACATCATGGGCGCGTCCAAACGGCTGGCCGAAATGCTGGTACATGATCTGGCTGACCGCAAAGGCACGCAGACCATGTTTTCCATGGTGCGCTTTGGCAATGTGATCGGATCATCGGGATCTGTCATCCCGCTGTTTCACGAACAGATCAAACGCGGCGGCCCCGTCACCGTCACCCACCCCGATGTGACGCGCTATTTCATGACCATCCCAGAGGCCGCGCGCCTTGTGCTGGTCGCCGGATCATTTGATGCGGCGGGGGATGTGTTTGTGCTTGATATGGGCGAACCTGTGCGCATCTACGATCTGGCCTGCCAGATGGTCAGCGCGGTGGGCTACACCCTGCGCAATGACGCCAACCCAAGCGGCGACATCGAGATCAAGATCACAGGCCTGCAACCGGGCGAAAAGATCGCCGAGGAATTGCTGATCGGCCAGGGCCAGACCACAACCGCGCACCCCAAAATCCTGCAAGCCAACGAAACCCACCTGAGCGAGATCGAGGTCGCCGCAGCCCTCAAGGCGATCAAGCACGCGATTGATGTGGCCGACCCGTTGGCCATTCGCGCCGTCATCGCCCGCTTTGTCGAAGGCGGCACCGATTTCATCCAACATACCCAAGACACCCCCCGCACATAAGGACCATCCATCATGCCCCCCAAGTTTGGCACAAGCGGCCTGCGCGGCCTTGTTACAGAACTGACCCCTGATCTGGTGGGCGCCCATGTGCAGGCGTTTATCCGTGCCTGTCCTGTGGGCGCTGGCCTGTTTGTGGGCCGCGATTTGCGCCCCTCGTCACCTGCGATTGCGGGTATGATCATTGATGCCGCGCGCAATGCAGGGCTGGCCGTGACCGACTGCGGCGATGTGCCGACACCCGCACTTGCGCTGGCGGCGATGGATGCAGGGGCGGCGGCCGTGATGATCACAGGCAGCCATATCCCAGCAGATCGCAACGGGCTGAAATTCTATACCCCCGCGGGCGAAATTACCAAGGCCCACGAGGCCGCAATTCTGGCCGCACTGGACGGTAAAACAGACCCTGTTACAGGGCCGGACGTGGTTATCAACACCACCGCCAATGCCGCCTATGTGGCACGGTTTGTGGGTGCCTATGGCACCGCGCTGACGGGCCTGCGCATCGGGGTCTATAGCCACTCTGCCGTGGGGCGCGACCTGTTGCTTGATGTGTTCACACAGCTGGGCGCGGATGTGGTGGAACTGGGCCGGTCCCCCGATTTCATCCCCGTCGACACAGAGGCCGTTGATCCCGCGATCCGCGTGCAGCTGAAATCATGGGCCGCCGAGCACGGGCTTGATGCGATCATATCCACGGACGGCGACGGCGACCGCCCGTTGATGACCGACGCCACTGGTACCGTGATCGTGGGCGATGTGCTGGGCCAGATCACGGGGGCCGCCTTGGGCGCGCAAACCGCTGTGACGCCCGTGTCATCCAACACCGGCGCCGAGGATAAATTCACCACCGTCATCCGTACGCGCATCGGGTCACCCTATGTGATTGCGGGCATGGAAACCGCCACAGGTGATGTGGTCGGCTACGAAGCAAACGGAGGCTTTTTGCTGGGCTATGCTGCAAACGGTCCTGTTGGCCCGTTGCCGCCATTGATGACGCGCGACGCGGTTTTGCCGCTGGTCGCACCGCTGGCGTTGGCTGCGAAATCGGGTGGGCTGGCCGCCCTTGTGGCGGCTGAACCTGCACGCTTTACCGCCGCCGACCGCCTTCAAGAGGTCCCGACCGACGTGTCCAAGGCCTTGGTCGCGGACCTTGATCAGGATCCGGTCAAACGCGCCGCGTTCCTCAAACAGATGCAAGGCACCGAGATCGGCGTGGACCGGACCGACGGGCTGCGCATGACCTGCATGGACGGACGGATCATGCATCTGCGCCCATCAGGCAACGCGCCGGAACTGCGCCTGTATGTGGAAGCAGGCAGTGCAGGTGCGGCGCAGGCGGCCTTGGCGCGTGGATTGTCGGTGCTACGCGGTTTGATCAGCTAGACGCAGATCAACCGCGCGCCCGTCAGAGGCCACAAATTCCACATGGTCCGCAGGGCCGACAGCCAGCGTCACACCGTCTTGGCGCACGTAACGCTGGCCTAGAAACAGGCTCTGATGTTGGGGTTTTGGCGTGACACGGGCAGGGGCCCCGTTGATCACCGGCGTCAAGACCACCGTGTCATCTGGCGCCACAAACCAGTGGAAATCCTGCCCGTCCCCTTTGACGCGCAACACATCACGCGCCCCGCGCCCGTAGCGCGCAAGCAAGGCAACCTTGTGCATCTCCGCACAGCGGAACCGCTTGATTTCATCCGTGTCGATCACGGCAAATATCCGGTCAAGATGCCCGATCAGCGTGGCCTGATCGCTGGGCCCCAGCAAATCGGGATGATCCAACAGATAGCGAAACCGCCACAGCATCGAATAAAGACAATTCACCTGCACGAATTTCGGCACGCTACCATGCAGGTCTTGGGCCAGCGTGATCAGCGGCAGATACCCCGCCGCGATCTGGGTCGTGTACCACCGCAGATCGCTGCGCGATGTGTCCACCGCCGATGTCTGATCGGCGCGCTTGCGGTAATGATAAATTGCCTCGGGGATGAAACTGATGGTGCGACTGGCCTCGTGGATCAGCAGCGTATTGGCAAAATGCCCGTCCTCGAATGTGGGCCGGACCGCGGGGTCAAACCGGATCCCGTGCGCCATGATCGCCGCACGATCAAACAGCGCGTGACTGACGCTTTGCAAAATCAGCTCGCGGGTTTTGTGTATGGGGCGGGTGACTTGGCCGCGCTGGAAACGGTAGCGCATCGGGTGGGTGTCGCTGTGGGTATCCGCAGCCTCGTCGTAGCGGATCAGATTGCCGACAATCGCCACTTGCGACCCGTCAGCGGCAGCCAGCAGATGGCGCAGATAACCACGGTGCAGCATATCGTCAGGGTCGGGAAACCCGATCCAAGCGCCCCGCGCCTGCGCCAGCCCCGCATTGCGCGCATCCGCAACACCGCCATTGGGCTGGTGAATGACGCGGACCAGCTTGGGATGTTTTGCAGCCCAATCATCAATAACAGACCCTGTTTGATCCGTTGATCCATCATTGACGATGATCAACTCAACCTGCGTCAGATCATAATCCTGACCCAGAATGCTGGTGATAAAATCGTCGATATAGGGGGCCACATTATAGGCAGCCGCCACCAATGAGATCACAGGCGGCTTACGCCGGAAAAGATCCCTAATGCGTGCCATATCCGTCCAGATTTGTGGATTGCCACGCCCATGTGCTGGCGGTCATATCGTCCAGCGTATGGGTCGCCTCCCAGCCCAGCTCGGCCTTGGCGCGGGCAGCATCCGCCAGCATGGCGGCAATATCACCCGCACGGCGCGGGGCCACTTGCACCGGAATGTCACGCCCGCAAGCCCGCGCAAAGGCGGCAACCATATCGCGCACGCTATAGCTTTGGCCTGTGCCGATGTTAAAGGGACGCGCGCCCGTGGTCCGGGCCGCGTAATCAAGGGCTGCCACATGCGCCCGCGCCAGATCAACCACATGGATATAATCGCGCAGGCCCGTGCCATCCGGCGTCGGATAATCATCGCCAAAGATCGACAGATGATCACGCTTGCCCACGGCCACTTGGGCGATGAACGGCATCAGGTTGTTGGGAATATCAGACGGATCTTCGCCAATCTGCGCGGACGGATGCGCACCCACCGGATTGAAATACCGCAGTAACACAGCAGACGCCTCGGGGCGCGCACTGGCCCAATCGGTCATGATTTCCTCGGCCATCAGCTTGGTGCGGCCATACACGGATGTGGGGGCTGTGGGATGCGCCTCGTCGTAGGGCAGATACACCGGCTCGCCGTATACAGTCGCCGAAGACGAGAAAATAATGCGCTGGCATCCCGCACGGTCCATCGCAGCCAAAAGGCACAAGGTGCCCGTGATATTCACATCGTAATATTCAATCGGCTTGACCGTGCTTTCGCCCACAGCCTTCAGGCCCGCAAAATGGATCACCGCGTCAGGCGCGAAATCATCCATCACCGCATCAAGTGCACTGCGGTCACGAATGTCCGCATCCACACAAGTCACCGTGCCGTTGGACAAGGCGCGCACGCGGTCCAGCACCAGCGGCGAGCTGTTGGAAAAGTTATCGAACACGCAAACCTCATGGCCTTGGGCCATCAGTTCCAACAAGGTATGGCTGCCGATATAGCCGGCACCACCAGTGACAAGTACGCGCATGATAAAACCTACAACAACCTAAGCAAAAGCTATGGCGTTTCGTAGCCAGCAAGACAGCAGAACACAAGCAAACATGATGGATACGCGACACGTGATCTTCCGCATCAAAATCACCGAGACACCTTAGCTTCTCTTAACAAAAGCGATAAATATTACATAATCTTGATTATATGTCATTCACATGTAACCGGGGCGCGCGCTACCTTGAAGTGCGACTCCTATTAGAAACCAATGGGTTATCTAATGAGGAGAATGTGCCATGGGAGCTATCTACACGCAACTGAGTATCACAGAACGACGCAAGATTGAACGCTGGAGGCATGCAAAGGTCCCTGTCGATGAAATGGCGCGCGTGTTGAAACGGTGCCGGTCGACGATCTTTCGAGAGCTGAAACGTAATTTCTTCTCTGACGAAAGCATGCCGAAATGCGGCGGCTACTACGGTGACGCGGCTCAGATGATGCAAGCAGATCGGCGCCCGCAGGGGTGCCGTCCGCATTATAAAGCTGCGCGTAGACACCGTAATTGGAACTGGTGTTATCTTGGCCCTGCGATGTCCACGAAATCAGGAACCGCCCGTCATCAAAGTTTGTGATGACAGGATAGAACTGGGTGTCGGCGGTATATGTATTCACCTGAAATTCGGCACCGACAGGCGCGCCTGTAGCATCAAACCGCTGGGCAAATATCCCGCCCTCTGATCCATCTTGGTACAACGACATCTATGTGACGACAAAACCACCATCCAGATGTGCCGCAATTGCCGGAGATTACAGATAAGACGTAGGGGATGTGTTGATCTGGAATTCACCACCGCTTGGCGTGCCATCAGCCGAATAGCGCTGACCAAAAACATCTGTGCCAGCCGCGCCGTCGCCACGCCAGACCACACCGTAACCGCCATCCGCAAGCCCTGCCACATCAGGCGAAGTTTGCGTGCCCGCAATGGTCGTATTTACCTCAAACTCCATACCCTGAGCGACCGGTTCCATACTATCCATCTCTCTTGATGTGACGCCGCACAAAAGCTTCAAAAACAGCGCTCGAATTGCTGTTTTGCCTGTTGTAAGAATAACTGAGCATATAGTGATTAATCACACCAAACACATTACGACGACTTAGTTTTCACCCCAGTTTGCTTCAACGGACATTAACATGCAAAAAACCGGCCCAAAAATCGAAGACGGCGCTGTCGTCAACCATCCCCAAGACGGCAAAGGCGCTGCATGTGAGTTTGGCGCAGGCGGGGTTATCCGGCGCGGCACGATCTTGTACCGCGGTGTGGTGACAGGCGATAACTTCCAGACTGGCCACAACGTCATGATCCGCGGTGACACCGTGATGGGCGACCATGTGGTTGTGGGCACTGGCACCACCATCGACGGGCAGGTTAAAATCGGGTCTTTCGTAAAGATCGAAACCAATTGCTATATTCCGACCCACGTCGAAATCGGCAATCGCGTGTTTATCGGCCCCGGTGTGACGATGACCAATGACCGTGTGCCGCTTAAACAGCGCGACGCGTATAAATCCGACGGCCCCAAAGGCCCGATCCTCGAGGACCTCGTGACCATCGGCGGCGGCGTGACCATCTGTCCGGGCGTACGCATCGGCAAGGGATCGTTTGTGGCCGCAGGTGCGGTTGTCACCCATGACGTGCCCCCCATGAGCTTTGTCAAAGGGGTGCCCGGACGCGTGTCCGAACTTCCCGCAGATTTGCGCGAACCCAACATGGCCTTGTCATGGCGCGGGCTGATTGCGGACGAAGACGTTTAAAAACGTCAGAATAAAAATATGAAGGAACGACCCAATGCCTAAAAAAGCCAAACGTGCGCCTCTAAAGGTTGTCTTGGCCCCTATGAACATCGCCGATATGCCCGCCCAAGTGGCGCGCGGATTGCGCGCACGCGGGCATACGGCCGAACAGGTGCATTTTCATAACGGCCAAGGCCACGCCTTTAACTTCAAACTTGATGTGGCGCCAAACCTCAAGGAACTGGGCGGGCGGGTCAAAGGCCACGGGGCTACGCTCAAATCCTATCTGGATCGTGATTTTGACATTTATCATTTCTGGAACAAAACGATGTTCTTTGATCTGTATTACAACGACATGACCGGCTTTGACGTGCCGTTGATCAAGGCGCGCGGCAAACGTGTGATCCACCGCTTTACCGGCTTTGATCTGCGCACACCCAAAAAAGACAAGGCAGTCAATCCTTACAGCCCCCATCACCAAGGTTATAAGCACGTTTTTGACGAGCGTCGCCAAGCAAAGTTTATCGATTTTCTGGGCGAATATGTTGACGCCTTTGTTGTGGCCGATCCCGAAATGGCGCAATTTGTGCCCGGCAAGGCAAACATCGTGCCGCGGGCTTTGGACCTGACGCAATGGCCTGTTGTGGGCGTCCAAAAAACTGACAAACCATTGATCGTGCACGCACCATCTAACGCTGTTGTCAAAGGCACGCCGCATATTCTCAAGGCCATCGAAGAGTTGCGTGATGAAGGCCTGTCATTCGACTTCCAACTGATTGAACGCCTGTCCCACCAAGAAGCCAAAGACTGGTATTCCCGCGCCGATATCATCGTCGATCAAATTCTTATCGGTGCTACCGGCGTTTTGACCCTTGAGGCATGGGCGCTTGGTAAACCTTGCGTGGTCAACCTGCGTCGCGATTTGTTTGAACCGTTTTATGACACCAATGATCTTCCTGTCGCCAACGCAAATCCCGATACCGTCAAAGATGTGTTGCGCGCATTGATCAAGGACCAAGAGCATCGCGAAGATCTTGGGAAACGTGGCCGCGCCTTGGTCGAGAAATATCACGACGTCACAAATGTGATCCCGCAATACGAAGAATTGTACTACCGCGTTTTGGACCAGCCGCTTAAGGCGCCAACAGGCACCGCCGATATTGATTATCTGATGGACCAAGGCCAACTGGCGGCATCAACCCGTGTGAAGGTCAACAAGCTCACGAAAGAGCTGACCGAGACGCAGGCCACCAATGCCACGCTGCAAACCCAAGTGGACACGTTAACCGCAAGCCTGGAAGACGCAAAACAAGCCACGCAGCAAACGTTCATACAACGTATCAAAAACCGTTTTCTTTGACTACCAGCCTACGGGGCACTGCAACAGCGGTGCCCTGCCCACGCGTCGCGAATTAGAATTGAACCGCACGTCATTTTCGTTAAAAGGGGCACAAATCGACCCTATGACGGCACCTTCCACAGTTAAAATTGTCCTAAAGGAACAAAAATTCACATGACTGACATGATCCCTTTTATCGATCTTAAGGCGCAATATGCGCGCCTGCACGACGACATCAACGCACGCATCACCGGTGTGCTCGATGGGGGCCAATATATCCTTGGACCAGCAGTCAAAGAATTCGAGGCCGAGCTTGCGGAATACACAGGCTGCAAACACGCGATCACCGTATCCAGCGGCACAGACGCCTTGTTCATGCCATTGCTGGCGATGGATCTGGACGCGACCAGCGCCGTGTTCGTGCCCAGCTTTACCTACACATCCACAGCAGAGGCGATTTTGCTGGCCAAAGCGACCCCGGTGTTCGTGGACGTGGACGAAGACACATTCCTGATCGACATGGATGACCTGAACAAAAAAATCGACGCGGCCAAGAAATCCGGCCTGACGCCAAAGGTGATCATGCCCGTTGACCTGTTCGGCCAGCCTGCCGACTACCCTGCCCTGAACGCAGTGGCCGCAGCCCACGGCATGACCGTGATCTCGGACGCGGCGCAATCGTTTGGCGGCAAATCCGGCAACCAGATGGTCGGTGCCATGACCGACATCACCGCCACCAGCTTTTACCCGTCCAAGCCATTGGGCTGCTACGGTGACGGCGGTGCGATCTTCTTGGATGATGACAACATGGCTGATGTGCTGCGCTCTGTGCGCGCCCACGGCAAGGGCAACCACAAATACGACGTTGTGCGCGTCGGCGTGAACGGTCGTCTGGATTCCATGCAAGCGGCGATCTTGTCATCCAAGCTGTCGATCTTTGAAGACGAGCTGGTCGAGCGTGAGCGTGTGGCCAAAATCTATGACGCCAACCTCAAGGATGCGATCGTGCCGGTGCGCGTGCCAAACTCGCGTTGTGCGTGGGCGCAATACACCGTCAAGGTCACCGACCGCGACGCGCTTCAGGCGGCAGCAAAAGAAGCAGGCGTGCCGACAATGGTGTTCTACCCGCGCCCGATGCACCTGCAACCTGCCTACCGTGCATACGGCGGCGGCGAAGGGTCCCTGCCCGTCAGCGAACGGATTTCCGATCAGGTTCTGAGCCTGCCAATGAACCCGTACCTGAGCGACGATCAAGTCATGCGCGTCTGCGATGCCTTGAACGCGCATAGCAAATAAGCGCCCTTTGAATAGAAAGCTGAACACATGAAAATCGGTATCATTGGCTGCGGCAAACAGGCGCCAAAACATATCTCTGGTCTGCGCGCGGCGGGTGTTGAACACATCGTCGTCACCGACACCATGCCAGAGGCGATTACACGCCTGACAAACGCCGATCCGTCGCTGATTGCGGCGGCCTCGGTCGAGGATATGATGGCAGACCCCGACATCGTCGGTGTGTCCATCTGTACCCCCACCCCAAGCCACGCGCCACTGATCCGCGCCGCGATTGCCGCAGGCAAACATTACCTGTGCGAAAAGCCGCTTTGCGATGATCTGGACGAGGCCCGCGCACTGGCCGACGCCACATCCAAGGCACAGCTGATCGGCATGGTCGGCTACATCTACCGCTTTGTGCCTGCCTTCGAGACAGCCAAAGACATGCTTGGTGGTGTGATCGAAAACGGCGTCAGCCCTGTGCTTGGCCGTGTGACAAACGCGTCCTTCCGCGTGGGTGGCCGTGGGTCACAGGCCGTATGGAAACACCAGCAGGCCACAGGCGGCGGTGCCATCAACGAAATGATGGTGCATATGGTCGATTTGGCCCATTGGCTGTTTGGCGCACCCACCGACGCGCATCTGTTGCGCAAAGAACAGCGTTGGCCGACGCGCCACATCATGGGCACCACCCACGATGTCGATGCCGAAGACTGGACACTGACCGTTCTGAACCACGCCAACAACATCGACGTGACCATTCAGGCCGATTTCATCACACCTGCCTTTACGCAGTACATCGAAATCCAGGGCGAGAACGGATCGTTCTTTGGCTCGATCCAGCCTGACATGCCGAACTTTGTGTTCTGCGTTGAGCCACGCGCATCCTATTACGCAGGCAAAACCGAACTGGCCTCCAAACCTGTGAACCTGTTCGAAGCGCAAATGGGCACATTCGTCGACAGCATGAAGTCAGGCACACGCCCTGACCGCGGCTCAATTCAGGACGCACTTGGCGTCATGGAAACGATGGCACGCTTGTAAAAACAACCACGCAAGCTGTCACACGGCTTGCGTGGTCCCCTGCTTTGCAGCGGCTGCGCTCTCTCGCTGGCGCAACTCTGCCACCTTCGATTTTAGAACATTTTTTTGCGCAGAAACCTCGTCAAGTTTTGCACTGAGAACTTTGCTGCGCTCTAGCAGCTTAACCTTGGTTTGCGTCGCCTCGTCCAACGCGGATTTCAGCGACGCGACCTTGTCGGACGCCGCTTTCGCAGCCGCTGCTTTCTGGCCAACAGCCTCGTCGCGCGCCGCAACAAGCTCTTCGATACGGCCGCCAAGCGCGTCCTTTTGCGCCGTCATCTGCGTCAGCTTTGTTCTTGTCTGTGTCGCACTTTTCTTAGCTGCAGTTCGCTGTTTGGTCACACTATCGATTGTGGCTTTCTGCTGAGCAATCTTAACCCGCAACTTGTCCATCTCTTCGGCCACGGCGTTCCGGGCCTCTTGCATGTCGGGCCGCACGGTCGGCTGGATCGGGCTTATTACAGAACCGTATTTGGCCAGTTGAAGGGCCTGCGACTTGCGCGATTTGAACGGCTTATAGTCATACGCAAAATGATCCATGAACACTTGGCACAACTCTTCAATTTGGCGGATTTCAACATCCGTCAAAATCGTCCGGTGCGCGCCAATCTGCGACACCTGCACACCCTGCCCATAAAGCGGCGACGCAGAAGCACCAACAGGCCCACCTGGCGTCAAATCCAATGTGCCCCAGTCCGGCTGCAACGATGTTTTCGGCAAATACGGCGTCAGGTTTTGCGCTGCGATAAAAGGGGCAAGAGCCGCATCAGGCGCCGCAACCAAATCTTCGTAGCGCACAAAATTAGCAGGGCCAAACAGGGTCTGTTCATGCAAAACAGGGCCGTAAAAGCTCAGAAAATATTCGCAAAGCTGCGGGATATTACGCGATGAGAACCAGATGTGCTTGCCGTTCTCAGCCGCCCTGTTGGCCCACATGATCATCGACGCAATCGCATCACGCGGATCGCGCACAACGATCAGGAAATTCCCGCGGTCACCAACCTGCGCCGCGATCTTGGGCAGCAGCGGTGTGGCAGCCGGCGATTTCAGCACCAGCATATCGCCCTCAATCTCCGACGCCATTTCCGCCAACAACACATCAAGAAATTTGCCAAACAGCTGGTCTTGGCGCGGCCGCGACCAGAACGCATGATCAAAGCGCTGGTTGTGCGTTTCGAGGTCAGAAATGAATTTATTGAGCACCAAAAGTTGCGCGCTCTCGGGCAACGCAGAACTGGTGTTGTTAAGCCCGCAAACCAACCCTTGGCAAAGCGTCGTTCCCGTCCGCGCCGCACCGCCAATAAAAATCAATCTCTGGGTCATTCATAAGCCGTATATTCGAATTAGAATCTGGTGGATATTCTACACAAAATCGCCCAGCAAACCATCCTATATGGCGTATAGTTTACCCTAGCGTAACTTTCCTGATAATCGCCGCAGCGGCGCCGTGATCCGCCATGATTTGCTCTTCCTGATTTTCACGAGTTCCGCGTTCAAACCGGCGGCAATCACCGTCTGTTTAGCGACATCCTGCGTGATCATTTCCAGCTTTACCTTTAGCCGGTCAATGGTGTGTTTATCTTTGTCCATCTGGGCCGTCGCCCGTTCATGTTGGAACTGCCAGCGTTGGGTGATTTCATCCTCAAGCTGATCATAAGCAATTGAAAGATTTTGATACGCCGCGCGCAACTCGGCCTCTTGTGATGATTTCTTTTTCATACTGCGCCTTCCATGTTCAGGTTTATGCAAAGTGTCATTATGAAAATAACCCCAAGTAGTCGGCCCGCTTGCGCATGGTCAATACGCTGGCGCGCCATATGCTTGGTATATCGCCGCTCTTTAAGCAGGCCGTAAGTTCGGGATCAAGACCTGCGTGGTCTGGTGTAATCCCGGCCTTTGCAAATGCATGACGGACAATATCCGCATAAATATCAAACCCCCAGTTATACTCGCGCGCAACATAGGTATGTGGCGTCAGGCCCGCATCTTTAAAATCATGCCACAGCCCATCAAGACCGAAACTTTGAAGCCATCCGGCCTGCCGCGGCAACACAAAGATTGGCAGGCCAGCCCCGCGCGCCGCAAGACTAATGCGTAGATCCACCATGGTCTCGGCCAGTAGATCAGGTAAATTCAGTGCCAGATGTCGTTGATCAAAACACAATGTGCCACTGCCTGCCACAGCACAAATCTGAAGGTGGTCTACGGCTTCGACAGAGGCCAAGACGGCCGTGCGATCATAATACCAGTCCACATGTACAGGCAGGATGCCCCCATGGGTCGTAACCACACAAGCCCCCTGAAACTGGCGCAGCGTTGCAAGGTTACGGGCCACGTAATCCGCCGGATAGACAAAGTCGTCATCCAGCGTAAATACCTCGCAGTCGTGCATAAACTTGAGCGGATACACCTTGCCGCGCGCCGAAAGATCACCGGCATAGTCACGCCCGTCCAAGATATGCACATTGGCCATATCCGACATATCAGGCAGCCCGTCGGTGGTGCCATTCACATAGATGACCAGATGATCAAGTTGCGGGGCAACCGATGCGACCATCTCGTGCAAGCGATCAAAGCGCGCAGGGTACGTCGCGACACTGCCGACAATCTGACGCGTAAACATCCGGTCCATCACGCATCATCCTTGGGGCGGTTATGGCGCAGTAAACGGGTAATGTTGCCTTGGATGCGCGGCGCAAAGCCGTCCATGAATTTGGCATCGCCTAAAATCTGCCACGTGTGATTGGTCTCTTTGGCGTCGCGGTGCACAATCATTTCGGTGCCACCTGCACTAAAGACGCGGTGATCTTGGTGGATCACGCGCTCAACCCATTGGCGGTCTGCCGAATTGCGTTCGGTGTCGGAAAACCGCGGCACCTGCACGCCTTTGCGTCCGGACAATGTCGCCCCCGAGATATGCCCTTTGGCATTCATCATTGCAAAATTACGCTTGTCGTTCGCCGTGCGCGACATCACCGCATCATCACCGGCAAAGTAGTAATAGGTGGCTTGCCTGCCAACCACATCCGCCTGCGTTGAACGGTAATAGGCCGCCGTCTGGCGTAGGTATGTGTCGCTGTAATAATCATCGTCATCCATCTTACACCAATACCGCCCTGTTGCTTGTGCAATGGCGTGGTTCAAGCAGGCACCGATCGCAGCAGAGGGTGGCTGTGCAAAGATATGCTCATTGGCCTCTAGCACAGGCATATCCTCGGGCACATCGTCCGTATTGAACACAAGGATAAGCTCCTTGTTCGGCCAGTCTTGTGCGCGAAACGTCGCAAGACATTTATCAATCATCTGCGGACGGCGCGTGATCAACACCACGCTCATGCGCGGACGGTCAAAATCAGCGGACATCGGATCAGCGCCCAAAACGGCAGCGCGGTGCGCACCGGTCCAGACATGATGGCGGACGACATAGTCATGCAGATCGCGCCAACGGCGCTCGCGGTACCAGCCCACACGGTACAGTCCCTGAAGGGACACCAGATCAGAAACCGCATAAGCACGATCAAGTTGGGTGAGCAACGCATCATCGCTGCGCGGGGTGCCCCACATCACAGGGATGGCCCCGCTTGCGATTGCATCCATGGCCATTTGAGCCAGATCAACATCCGTGCGCAATGTATTGGCTGGCAGGACCACAATCGTGGCGGTCTGCAATAACGCACGCTGTGCGCTGCGCGACCTAGCACCGTGAATGGTGGTGCCCTGACGGCCCAAACGGGCGCGCAGGTCAGGCTGGCGAAAGGCATATTGAAAATCAGTCACCAGCGTGTTGTAGACATGCTTCTTACGCAGAAGCGACACCAATTGAGATGATTGAAACACATCCGCCGCGGCCACAACCAGCATCAGGTCACGCGGGCGGAAATCAGGCGCAGCCAGACTGCACGCAACAGGCTCCACGGCGCGCGGCACAATCGCATCATAAGGTACATCCGCCCAGTCTGCGGGGTCCCCTTCAACGATCACACGGGTCGCACGCGCGGCACAGTCACGCCAAAGCAAGGCCGTATCAGTCGCCGTTGTCATCCAAAGATGCACAGGTACATCCGCCGCTTCCGCATGGTCAAACACCTGCGCACCAGCAGAAGGCAACGCGCCATCCAATTGCGCAAACCCATCGGCCCAATCGTCGTTCAGGTTTGTCTCGATAATGATCACAGACAGGCCAAGATGCTTGATCTGATCGGCACACCACAGCGGCCGCAGTCGGACCACATTGCAAAGTCCGGTTAGTCGTTCATGCCCGCGCGCGGACCCGATGAACCCGACGATAGGGGCCACATCCGCTTGGGCGCGTTGCCGCATAAGACGCAGATCGGTCGCGCGACGCAAATCATCGACATCAAGGCTGTGCACCAAAGAACCCCACTGCCCCCCTGCCCTGAAATACGCTGTAATCGCCCTGAGTTGCTGTTGCGGCATACCCAACAAATCCGCGATCTGCATTTGTGGCCAAGCAGTCCCGAGTATCTTTGCGCGCCTTTGCGCAATCTCGGCCTGAATGCGAACAGCCTGTTGCCCCTGCTCACCGCTCCAGATGACATTAAGCGGATCAAGATCAGCCCGCACGATCACAACGTCGGTCGCGATATCCGTCAGCGTCAGGGTCACAGCATCAGGTGGAATCAAAAAATACCGCGTGCACAACGCCGCAGCATTCAACGCCTCGTCAGACGTCGCAGGGACTGTCTCGATTGTCAGGGTATCTGCATGGGGGACAACGGCGGGGCTTTGCGTCAATCGCGGGTCAATGCGCTGGCCGTGCTGGTCACAAAACACAGCAACCATTGTGCTGCGTGTGATGTCTTGGCCCAGATCAGATGCATGGGCCAAGACGATACTTAGTTGGTAAACACGGCCTGCCACCACATCAAAAACAAGATCATCTTGTTGCGATTCAGGCCGCGTCACCATGTTTACTTACGCCACTTCACACCGCGGAAGATGCGATCGTTCACGATTTTGTCTTTGTGCTTGATGATTGGCGCCATCATTTCGTCCATGATTTCCGGCGTCAGCTTGGTTGGCTTGAGGCCAAGATCAAGCAGGCCAGTGTGCACTGGATTGTAATAATGCTCTTCCATTTCCTTACGCGGGTTCGGCAGGTTCTCGATTTTTACGTCAAGGCCAAGACGCGCGCCGGATGCCTGAACATGACCCGCAAGGTCGTTCACGCTAAAGGTTTCAACGAACTGGTTAAGAACACGCAGCTCGCCTTCGCCAGCGGGGTTTTCGCAGGCCAGTTGCACGCACTGAAGCGCATCCTTGAGGTGCAGATAACCGCGTGTCTGACCGCCCTTGCCGTAAACCGTCAGCGGGTAGCCTGCGACAGCCTGCACCATGAAGCGGTTCACAACCGTGCCGAATACTTCGTCGTAGTTGAGGAAGGAATACAGACGATCATCATCACCGGTTTCATCCGTGGCCAGACCGTAGACCGGACCCTGCATCAGGTCGGTGACCCGCAGACCCCAGACGCGCACATAGAACCATAGCAGATCGGTATCGAGAACCTTGGTCGTGTGGTACAAGGATCCGGCAGCACGCGGGAACAGGAACTTGTCCTTGCGGCCCTTATGCTCGACTTCCAGCCAGCCTTCTTCGATGTCGATATTCGGCGTGCCGTATTCACCCATGGTGCCCAGCTTGACCAGATGCGCCTTTGGTGTGTGCTCGTTCATCGCCTGGATCACGTTGAATGTGACGCCGACGTTGTTGCGCAATGTCAGGTCAGCCGCACGGCGGTCCAGCATGGAATAGGGCGCGGACGGCTGTTCGGCGTAATGGATGATCGTGTCGGGCATCGTGTCGGCAAACAGCTGGTCGATGAAATCCCACTTATCCAGATCGCCAATGCGAACCTCGATATCGCGGCCTGTCTTTTCTTTCCACAGGGCCACACGTTCGTGCATGTTTGGCACGTCGACCAATGCATCGCAGTCAATCTCGCGCATCAATGTACGGCGCATATAGTTGTCGGCCACAGTCACATCGTGACCCGCAGCAGACAACTTCATCGCCGTTGGCCACCCAATATAGCCGTCACCACCAAGAATAAGAATTTTCATAATATCGTCCTTTGTCGTTTGTGCCGTGGCACGCCGCGTTTAAATCTTGTCGAGCAGGTCGCCGATTTCATCATCCGACATCACCGCAAGGCGGTCGGAGTGATAGATCATGTCGGACGACGTCACATCAATTTCAGGATAGCTATAGGTCTGCTCACGCTGGGCGGCCGTATTGCCCGCTGGCATCACAATCAAGAAGTTCTCGCCTTCCAAAAGGCGGTTTGCCTCTTCGTCAGTCGACAACTCTTCCCAAAGCTTTTCGCCCGGGCGTGCGCCAACTTCTTTGATCTCGATCTTTGCAGGATCATGGCCGTGACCCGCGGCCAGACGGTTGATCATCACGCGCGCCATGTCGCGGATTTTCAGAACCGGCATCTTGGTGATGAACACTTCACCACCCTTGGCCAGTACCATGCTTTCCATGACCAGATCGGCAGCCTCGGACATGGTCATCACAAACCGTGTCATGCGGTCGTCGGTGACTGTCACGGGACCGCCCTTGGCAATCTGGTTTTCAAACAACGGCACAACAGAGCCGCGCGATCCCAGAACATTGCCGAAACGTGTGCAGGAAAAAATCGTCTTGCTTTGACGCGCCCGCAAGAAGTTCATCGCAGTAAACAGACGCTCGCCCATCAGCTTGGTGGTGCCCATCACGTTGGTCGGGTTCACGGCCTTATCGGATGATGTGAACACCACCTTCTCCAGACCTTGCTGAATGGCCACGCGGCCCACGACTTCACAACCGTGAATGTTCACAGTGACGGCAGAAAACGGCGAGCGTTCACAAGACGGCACATGCTTGAGTGCGGCACAGTGAAAGCAAAGGTCCATGTCGGAAAACGTGCGCAGCATCTCGCGCTCGTCGGCGATGTCCGCTTGGTAGAATTCCAGCTTGTCGTTGCCAGCAAATTCCATCTCCAGCTCGAACAGCGCGCTTTCGTTGTTATCGACAACACGTACGGTGCCAGTGTCCATTGTCGCCAGCTTTTCGACGATCGCACGACCAACCGACCCGACCCCGCCAGTTACAACTATGTTTTTACCTTTAAATGACGTGTCCAAGTCTAACAATTCGCAATTCCTTCGTTTTCTTTGCCCAGATGCTCGGCTTGATACACTTCAGTTCTGCCAAACACCCGATTACGGGTCTTTTAACCACTTTAGGTTCAAAGAACAGTGATTAAATCGGCATTATCACCCACAGGTTGTGCCTGTGCAAATCTGTTTCGGGTGGCACCCGCGCCCGCATATTATCAGACCGGACCCCACGCAGATAGATCACAGCGACCACATGAAACCGTCGGGTCCGGCAAATGACATATTGTGCTAAACCCTGTTTCATGATGAACAATACCCTGTAAATCAGAGAGAAATGCGCGTGCAGCAGTCACTACGGATCACTATATCGGGTCGAATTTCATGAACCTGAATTTATCCAAAAGCTTTCGCCTGATGAAACTGCTTAACCACAACCACGGTCCCGTCATGCGCGCACTTGCCGCAACGTCAGCTTATGTCGGCACCTTGATCACAACGCGCCAGCATGTGCTTGGCATGGAACTTGCAAGCCAGTTCTGGACGGCCAATGACTTTAAGACAGGGGCGCGGCGTGGGGCATGGTATTTCCGCCGCTCGTGGCTGAAAATCGACGCATCCCAAGACGATTTTTTCGACCCGACCGAAGGGATGACAGACCCGCAATTGACCGCGTTAGAGCAGTTTATCACCGCCCGTAAATCCCGTCTGGAGCCAGTGAATTACACAACTGATTGCGCATTCATCGCCGCACGCAGGCTCAACAATAACAGCGACCCTGCACGGTTGGCGGCCAATCTGGCTGAGTTCAAACAGGCATGTGACGCCCTGCTCGCACAGACAGGCACCACCTTGCCCCCTGCCCTCGCCCCGCAAAAACCACGCGAGGGCGACTTCCCGATTGAAGGCGCCAAGCAAGCACTTGCTGATTTTGCAGCCCTTTTCCCACTTGCACAGATGCCGTGGTTTCTGGTGTCAGGCACCTTCCTTGGTCTGATCCGCGAAAACGGCTTTCTGGCCCATGACTATGACATCGACCTTGGTATTTTCGAAGACCAGATTGACATCACGGCCACCTGTGCCGCCCTTGCGGGCAGCGACCGGTTTGTTTTGAAAAAATACGATCACCATCGGTCGAACCTGTTCAAACCGGACACCGTGTCGACCAATCCTGATATCCCGTATATCTTGAAAATCGTGCACACATCCGGTGTCCATATCGATCTGTTCATTCACTACCGTGATACCCGCAGGACCCCTGCAATCTATTGGCATGGCTCGTCGTTGCACCGGTGGGAAAACAGCGCGTTCGACCTGAACAGCTATGCGTTCTACGATCATACCGTGCTTGGCCCTGCGGACGCTGATGCCTATCTGACGGAAAACTACGGCGACTGGCGGACCCCGGTGACAGAGTTCAACTGCACAACCGATACGCCGAACCTTGCGCTGGTGTCGCATCCTGTGGCCGTCGTTTTGTTTCTCAAGCGCTATGTTTTAGCCAAAACCTTTGACCCGAGCGAGGCCGCACAGCTTGAGGCAGAGCTGACCAGCAACGGCTTTTTGGTCAAATCAGCAGGCGGCGGTTTGGCATTTTCGGGCGACCTGTTCAGCCGCTGATCTGCGCTGTGTATCAACACTAGATAGCGGCCCGCGAACAAGCTACCCTGCCCCAAACAATACGCAGGATCACCACAATGACCGACACCCCGCCCAAGGCGCCCCAAGAGCAGCCGGCACCAGACGACAAAGACGTCCTGACACCCGCACAAAAACGCCGTGGCCGCCGCCGTGCCCGTCGCAACAAACGCCAGCTTGCGAAAATGAGCAGCCCCGCACATATGCGCAAACGGCATTTCGGCATGATCCTGTCATTCCTGATTATCGTACTGGCCCCTATCGGCACCGCCGGATGGTACCTGTATGAACGCGCCGCCGATCAATATAGCTCCACGCTTGGCTTCACCGTCCGCTCCGAGGATGTGAGCAGCGCGGTCGATATTCTAGGCGGCCTCGGGTCGTCACTTGGCGGTGGTTCGGGGGCGCAGGATTCCGATATCTTGTATGAATTCATGCGCAGCCAGCAGCTTGTCAAAAACATCGACGAGAAACTCGACCTGCGTACCATCTATACCAAACACCGCGATCCTGACTGGCTGCTCAGCTTTGATCCTGACGGCACCATCGAAGACCTCGCACGCTATTGGCAGCGCATGGTGCGCATCGCCTATAGCGCGGGGTCCGGCCTGATGGAAATTCGCGTACTGGCCTTTACGCCCGAAGACGCCAAAGCCATCGCAGAAGAGATTTTCGTCGAGAATTCCATCATCATCAACGAGCTGTCCGCCATCGCGCGCGCCGATGCGACGCGCTATGCGACCGAGGACCTCGAGCAATCCGTCGAGCGGCTCAAGCAGACCCGCGAGACATTGACCAAGTTCCGGCTCGAAAACCAGATTGTAGACCCTAACGCTGACATTCAGGCGCAAATGGGCCTGCTGACAACCTTGCAGGCGCAACAGGCCGAGGCCCTGATCGACTTTGACCTGCTCGCCGATATCGCCCGCGAAGGTGATCCGCGTCTGGAACAGGCGCAACGCCGGATCGACGTGATCGAGACACGCATCAACGCCGAGCGTGAAAAATTCGGTGTCGGTGGCGCAGGGCCGGGTGGTGTGGAATTCGCGACCATCATCGCCGATTTTGAACGCCTCACTGTGGACCGTGAATTCGCAGAGGCCGCCTATGCCGCATCCTTGTCTGCCCGCGATGCCGCCGTCGCCGAAGCCAACCGCCAAAGCAGGTACCTCGCGACATATATCAAACCCACTCTGGCAGAAAAATCAGAATACCCGCAGCGTGTCATTCTGTTGGCGATTGTCGGACTGTTCAGCTTTTTGATCTGGGCGATCTTTAGCCTTGTGTATTACTCACTCCGTGACCGCCGTTAACCATGATCCACCTTAACAACATCACCAAATCATTCCGCACGCCGTCGGGGCCCAAGGTTATTTTGCACGAAACCGATCTGGTGTTTCCCGGCGGTGTGTCTGTTGGACTGATCGGACGGAACGGCGCGGGCAAATCGACCTTGATGGAAATGATCGGCGGCACGATGAAGCCCGACACAGGGTCCGTCGACGTCACAGGCACCGTGTCTTGGCCCGTAGGCTTTAAGGGCAGTTTCCACAAAGAGCTGACAGGCGCGCAAAACGTGCGGTTCATCGCGCGGGTATACGGCGTTGATACGGACTCGCTGCTTGATTACGTCAAAGACTTTGCCGAGCTTGGGTCGCATCTTTATATGCCCGTGCGCAGCTATTCCTCTGGCATGCGGTCACGGCTGGCGTTTGGCGTATCCATTGGCATCCCCTTCGACACCTATCTGGTGGACGAGGTTACATCCGTGGGCGACGCCGCGTTCAAACGCAAAAGCCGCTTGGCGTTTATGGAACGGGTAAAGCATTCCGGCGCCATCGTCGTCACGCATTCCATGGCGCAATTGCGCAAGATGTGTAAGGCGGGCGCGATCCTCGAGGCGGGCACGCTGACCTATTACGACGACATCAACGAGGCGATCGCAGTGCACCACGAAAACATGGGCACCGACGAAGACGAGTAAATGTTTCGCACGCGAAACAATTTAGACTCTAATCTAGTGATTTAAGTGTCTGAATAAGGCGATTTTTGAAATCATTGTCCTTCAACGCCGCACCGCGCAAGGTGATTTTCCCATCCGCATGCACGCTGCATTCGACGCCGGAGGACAAGGTAATCACATCCGGTTTGATCGCAGGCTTTGCAGGCCCCTTGATCGCGGCGGCAATCATGGCCTGTTCTGCCTCTGCTGTTGCGGGCTTGGCCTTTGATAACGCCTTACATAGATCCTTGATCAGCCCCGCATCCGCAGCAATCGCCCCCGCAAGCGCAAGGCCGCCACGTTCCGTGAATGCCGTGGGGAATTGTAGCGCATCATCAAAGGCGCGCACGACCCGCACAAAAGACCCTATCTTGGATCTTTTGGCGCGCGGCACCGCGTGGAACAGGGCCGACAATGCCGCCTTATCGGTCGGATAGGCCCCCGCATCCACAGCGCGCGCAACGATCCGGCCACGTTCATAGAATGACAGATCGGCGCGGATTTCGTTTTCCTCGACCATCGCCAGATAAGACGCAGCCGCATCATTCGGGTGACGGATAATCGCAAGAACAGTGTCTACGCCGCCTTCTCGGGACAGTTCGCGCAGCGCCGTTAGACGCCGCCAGCCAGAAATCAGGCCAAATCCATCGGGACCATATGGCTCAACCTCGATCGCGGTTTGCTGGCCGTTGGCGCGCAAGCTGTCGCGCAGCGCGTCCATATCGTCGGCATCTGCCACAACACGGTCCCGCACCAGATAATCTGTCTTGATCGCATCCAGCGGGATTTGCTCGATCCAGCGCCCTTCCTGACGGGCTGTGCTGATTTTATCCGACAACTCCAACAACGCGGATGTCGCCGCCGCATCGCCCGCCACATCCGCGATAGGCGGGCGGGCTGATTTGACCTCGGGCGCCATTGCAGGCGCATCGGGGGTCAACATTGCGGGGCTTAGGCGTTTACGTTTGGCCATATCACGGTCCTTTCAAAATGCGCAGGGTGGGGCAGGGCGGTAAACAGCCCGTCACAGCACCGTGCGCAATGTTTCGCACGCGAAACATCACTGGCCTGCCTCATCACGCCGCCACGTGCCGATCAGCAGCGATTTGAAGGCCGCATAGGTGGCATCGAATGTCTCTCGTCCGCGGGCATATGTCTCGCGGTTGAAATCGCGGTAATCAGCCTCGTAGATACCTTGCACCTGCTCGCCTGCCTGCCCGATCAGGGCGGTGAAATCCTGACGGTGCGGCGACAAGGTACGGCCCAGATAGGCCTGCATCAGGCCCGCCAGTTCCGCCTGTTGGCTGCCGTCATAGCGGGTGACCACGGCGCGCACGGCATCCCACGAGAATGACATTTCTTCGCGGCCAAGCGCGCGCGCGGCAAGGTTCTCACCCTCTTCAATGGAATTGAACGTGGTGTGCAGCATGTCGAAAAACCGCCCCGTGCTGTCGAATTCAAGGAACGACGCGCCCACAGGGACCAGCAGGATATCGGCCGCAGCCAACCCGTTGATCGTCAGATAGCCAAGGGCAGGGGGGGTGTCGATAAAGATCAGGTCGTAGTCATCAAGCACGCCGTCAGCATCCAGCGTATCGGTCAGCGCATCCCACAGCTTCCAGCCACGGCCTTGCATACGCCAGACAGGTACTTGGAATTCAGCCCAATACAGGTTCAGCTGCGCGCCGATCAGGTCGATATTGGGCCAGTGTGTGGATTGCACGAGGTCGGCAGTTTTGACGCCCAAGGCTTCGGTCAGGGTGTCATCCAGCGGCACAGGTGCCTCGCCACGGTCCGCACGGCGCTGGTTATCGGCCTGTAGGTGGCTGGCGTAATGACGCGCGAGCAGGGGGAAAACGGTTTGCCATTCATCTGCGACCTTACCGCCAAAAATCGACGTCATGGAGGCTTGGCTATCGAGATCGATCACCAGCACCTTATAGCCGTCCAAGGCGGCGGACATGGCCAGATGTGCGGCTGTTGATGTCTTGCCCACGCCACCCTTGAAATTGGCGACAGCGACCATTTTGGCGGGCAGGCCCTTGGGGCGGTAGGGCAGGTATTCCTTGGCCTTGGATCCGGTGGTGCCGAAATGCGCGCGCAGACGCTGGACCTCGTCGAGTGTGAACCACTTGGCGCCGCCTGATGTCTCGGACTGGCCTTGGGGCAGATCGGGGTTTTGTTTGAGGACACGGCGGAAATGGGCGGTGGCCACGGGGATCAGATAACGGGTGATTTCCCATGTGGAAAACAGGCGCAATTTACGTCCCCCGCCTTCTGATAATCCGCGCCCTGCCAGATCGTCACGCCCCGCTGCACAGGCGGCTGCGATAGCTGCAAACCCGTCAGTGGATGTGGGATCACCAAGATCGGCCAAAGCCTGATCCGGATCGATCGAGAAATACGGAGGTAGGGTGCTGCTCAAGGCGCCGGTCCTTTGATGTGTCGTGTTTTGGTCAATATACCCAAAAACAGCGCACATGGAAGGAAAGGTTACTCATCCCTTCTTTTTTCTCAGTAAATACAGCAGAAAATCCAAGGTGATGGGGCTGTTGTAGCGGCAAAAGAAAAAAAAGCACAGCAAAAGTGAAGTTAGAATCTGTTAGTTATTACGTTACGGGATTTGCGATTTTGGCAAAGCATTGGAATCCCTGTGATTTTGGCGTCAGTGAAACGTTGTTGCGACTCTGATACCCCGATAGGGCGACTCTGAACCGACGAGGCTGCGACTCTGATCCACCGTTGCCAGAGGCCTGTGGATAACTTTAAGGTGTTAGTGAAACCCCGAAGTGAAATCAGGGGGTGATTCCGGCAAGGACCCGTAAAGGGCCACGGGACAGGCGAGCAGGGCAAACGGGCAGATGACACAAGTAGGCGCGATGCGCGATTTTTTTGTATGCGATATCTTTGAGGCAAGTCCCAAGGATGATCTGGGCACGATGGAGCATCCGTTTTTTTCGCTCTCCACGCGGCCTGACCGCACGATCCGCCAGTATGATCATAACGGCACGCAGATCACGGTGACACCGTCGGTGCGGGGCCGTGCGACGATCCACGACAAGGACATCCTGATCTATTGCATCAGCCAGTTGATGGCCGCGCTGAATGCAGGCCGCGAGATTAGCCGCACGCTAAAGCTGACGGCGCATGACCTGCTGGTGGCCACACGGCGCGACACGGGTGGCGACAGTTACACACGCCTGCGCGAGGCGTTCGAGCGGTTGGCCGGCACGCGCATCACCACCAACCTGAGCACGGGCGAGGTCGAGACGACATCAGGGTTTGGCCTGATCGAGGCATGGGAGATTGTGCGCAAATCGCGCGGCGGCCGGATGATCAGCGTGACAGTGACGTTGTCGGACTGGCTGTTTCGCGCGGTGCAGGCGAAATCGGTGCTGACGCTGAACCGTGCTTATTTCGATCTGCGCAAACCGCTGGAACGGCGGGTGTACGAACTGGCGCGCAAACATTGCGGCCAGCAGCGCACATGGCGCGCGTCGGTCAAAACGCTCCATGCCAAGGCGGGATCGGACGCGCCGTTACGGGTGTTCCGCGCGGCCCTGCGCCGGATGATTGTGGACGATAACCTGCCCGACTACGAGATGTCGGAGGACGCAGGCGATGTGATGGTGATCACGCGCAAACGTCTGATCGAGGATGATATCGCGCTGCCGCGCTTTGACGCGCAAGTGATGGAACAAGCCCGCGATATGGCACCGGGTTGGGACATCTATGCGCTGGAGGCCGAATGGCGCGGGTTCTGGGTGGCGTCAGGGCGACAGAAACTGGCGCGCCCTGACAAGGCATTTCTGGGCTGGCTGCGTGGCCGGATCACGCGCTAGGCGGTAGGGTCACGTCAAGCGCGCTGGCGCTATAGAAATACCGTGTCGCCGCCAGCGTTGACGACGCATCAGGGCGTGCTGCCACGGCAAAGTAGCCATCAACAGGCACCGTATAAGCCAACGGATAGACGGCGTGGCACATGCCACCACTGCCAATGAACCCCGACGCATTCGCGCTATGCAGCACCGTTTGCGTGGTTTCGCCTGCGGTGTTCCACGAGGCGTTCCACGGGCCGTGCTGGAAATACACGCGCAGGTCGATATCAGCGATCTCGCCATTGCTTGGCGTGCCTGCAAGCGTAAAGGCGTTGATGACCGTGCCTGCGGGCAGGTAAATCCCTTTGCCGTCCCAGTCGACATTCGGCTCTGCGCCTGTGCCAAGGTTTTGCGATGCATTCAGGGATGCGGCGCTGGCGGAGGGGCCAACCCAGCGCTTGTCGGTGTAAAAATAATACCGGTAGTTGAAGGGCATCAATTGCCTCTGTCCCGTCGTGGGCATGGCGACCGCGCCAGAGGCTGCGTCAATGCGCAGGGCTTCGGTGAATGTGGTGCCATCGGCGCTGACCTTGATGCTAAAGTCGTCATTGCCCGCCAGCCCCATTTCTGCGCGCCCCGACCAGTTGGACTGGTACAGCAGGGACGCGGTGTCGGTCGCGGCATTCTTGTTGATCTTAAGCTGGTGGCCCGCCCCTTCGTGGTTGAGCAAGGTCGCGGGGGACGAGACGGCCAAACGGTTGGTCGCATCCGCAACCGCGTTCACACCCACGCCGTCGAGGTTGTCGAGGTCCGTATCGCCGCCCACCGGCGCCCAACCCGTGCCGTCAAAGGCTACGATGCTGGCGCTGGTTTTATCCCATGCGCGCCAGCCCGTGTTGGGTGTGACAAACAGCCAGCCACCGCCACGCCATGCCGCGATATCGCCCACCTGACTGGTCCACGCCCCTGTGGCACCTGTGCCCACGACCCAGGCTTGGCCCTCGGCGGCGCTGGCGGGGGGGGTGGTGGCATCCACGGCCTCGACGGTCAGCTGCACAATCAGATCAAGCTGCTCGATTGCGGCATTATGGGTGACGTGTTTTTGGGCCTGCGCCGCTTGGATATAGGGCAGGGACAAAAGAGGGGTTTGATCGGACATGCGCGCGCACCTTTGGCAAAGGAAAATAAGTGGCCAAGATGTGGGGGCAGGGTTGATAAGGTTTCACTGTGTCGCGCGGTGGGGCGCGCAACGGCCCTGCGTTTGAGACCCTAAAGCGGGTTGATCTTCAAAAATCCGACGGTCGGAGCGACCGCTTGGCGTGATTGCACGATGTCGCCGCCAGCCTCGTCGAGCCAATAGGTATTGGTAAAGCTGAACTGCGGGCTTTCGCAGGCCTCGGTGTATTTGACGGCCTCGCGCGATCCTGTTGTGGCGGCGATCGTTTCCGGCCCGACAAGAGACACGGTGCAATTGACCTCGCGCAGCACGATCTGGTCCTCGCTATCAAGGAAGGATTGCGTGCGCTGTAATGTGCCGCCGCCTGCGGTCAGGGCCGCGCGTGTGCCTGTGGCCTCTGATCCCATCAGGTCCTCGTTCAACCCGCGGGTCGCGATCAAGATACCGTCCTGAAGGGTCACACTGACCTGACCGGGGCTGACCCATGTGACGGTGCTGCCGGTCTCGGCCAGTTTGGTCAGCGGGGCCACGGCGTTGCGGCTGATGATGGTGACGAGCAAGATTTCACCCGGGGCAGCGGTGGCAATATCGGGTGCGGGTGCCGCAGGTTTGGCCGCGGGCGTGCGCCCGAGCAATTTGTTCACACGTTCACGTGCAAAATCAGCACCCAGTGACCCGCTGGTCATCGGACCACAGGCGGTGAGCAGGCCAAGGGTGGCCGTAAGGATCAGACGTGTGATCATCTCCAGACGCGCCCCCATGTGTCGCCCAAGGGTCCGGCGGTATGCCCGTCGCGCACGATGTCATAAAGCCGCCCCTCGACGTTAAGCTTCGCACCACCATCACGTGTCAGGGATGCCAGCGATGTGCTGACCGACCGGCGCGATGCGGTGCCTGCAAAGAAATCAACAGGCAGGGTCAGGCGGATGCCCTTGTCAAATGATCCCTCGCCGAATTCCTCGAACGGCATATCGGTGAGGGTGAAATAGGCCCCGACCTTCCAGCCGTTGTCGAATTCACGATCAAGCGCGAACGTCGCACCCCAATCGCCCGCAAGGTAACGGCCCACATCAACCTGACCGTGGAACCCGTTGTCAAAGCGGTAGTAGGCGGACACATGCCCTGTGACAGTGTCGAAATCCTGAAACCCGAACAGCATGTCGGTGTCGCGCTGCATCGCATAGTTCAGCTCTGCACCAACAGCGAGGCGGCTGTCGACAGGCTTCCACAGCAGTTCGCCGGATACACCGCCATACATGGTTTCCAGATAGCCAAGGCTGACGCGGCTATACAGGTTTTGCGCAGGGCGGCCGTAATAGGCCAGCGTCAGGTCGGTGATGACAGGCTTGCCGTCGATCCCGTACTGGCTGCCGTCGGTGCGCACATTAGGATAGCTGTTGGGCGTGATGGTTTCCTCGGCCAGTTCGCGCGCGCCAAGGATGCTTTGGCGGGCACCACCGGACAGCACAAGGTTTGGCGAAATCTCGTAGCGGGCGCGGGCACTGACACCAAGGTCAAGCTGCACAGGCGCGTTGCCGTTGAACACGATCAGCGACGCATAGGGGCTGATGCCCCATGTGAACGCAGGGGTGTCGCCATCCACATAGGTCGGTCCCGCACCCGCCGCATCGGTGATATCAGCGCGCGCCAACAGATCAGCGGCGGCGTTGGGCGTGTTTTCCAACACTTCCAGATCGCGGCGCTGCAATGTGGTGGCGGACAATGCGATACCCGATTGCACAGGTTCCAGCGTGAACTGGGACACACCGTCTGGCATGACTTGGGTCATGATGCGTGCAACGCGGCCCAAGGCCTGCGCCTCGGAGCGGTATTTGTTATTGGCGTAACGCACACGCGCCGATGTGCCGTTCACATCCAGACCCAGCAGGCGCATGCCGTCTGCTTTTAGCGCGGATTGCAATGCTGTGGTCGTGGCGGGCGTGGTCACGGTTGACCAGCTGGCCGCCGCTGCACTGTCGCGCACGCGCACAGGCTGGGGCGCTGTCTCTGTGCCGCTGATGAACGCACGCTCGCGCGGGTTCAAATCAAAGGTGATCCCCGCCGCAAGCTCGGAGCCGTAAAGATAGGCCACGTCCGCCGTGATACCCGGACGGTAGTGATAGGTCAGGCCCACGTTAAACGGTGTCTTGCTGTCAATCGTGCCGTTGTTGTTTTCGCGCACATACGCATCGGATGAATATTCCGCCTTGAGCGTAATCTTGTCAGAATATTTCCACGTCACGCCACCAAACAGGGCGGCATCGCCGCGGAAAAACTGGCTCGACGAAATCTCTCCGCCGACGCCAAAATCAAGCGCGGGCCGTGTCTCGAGGCTGCTGTCAATAAAGCCGAGCGGATTTTTGAACCCGCCTTGCGTGCCAAAACGCCCCCAGCCAAGGCCGATTGTGCCGATGATATCAGGGCCAAATTGCTTGGACGCCACGATGTATTCCGACGACAGTTTGCCGGTGCCCATGAAGTCTTGTAGGCCGACGGCCACAGCAGGTGACCAATCGCCAAATTGCCCTGCATCAAGAATGCGGTAGCGCAGATCGAAACTGCGGTCATATGTGCCGTCGGTGCCGACACCTTTGTTTTCGGGAATACCCGCATAGCGGAATGTGCCCGAGAACCGTGGCGACAACTGGAACGAAAAACTGGCGCGTTGTTGTTGCTTGAACAACCCTAGGCTGGCGGTGACCTGCGCGTCATCGGCCATCTGTGCGGTTGGCATCTCGATCAGGCCGGGGGTGCCGTATAACGTATATGTCGTATCTTGCGCCCATGCGCCTTGCGCCAAAAGCGCCGCAGCAAGTGCCGCCAATGAAGTGTTCCGAAGCATATCACATTTTCCCCAGATAGCCGTTGGTGCGATACTAGCGTGCCGCGCGCGGTGAAAAAACCCATCGCAACAAGAAAAACCATGACTGCGCGGGTTTGTTGCGGCTATGTTTTGTGGCCCTGCTGTGAAGTGATGCATTTTGGGCAAACTGATCGCTTTTTAACTGTTTTCCCCTATCCAAAGTGGCGGCGGGACGTGATAACAAACCCAGATAAAATAACGGGCATAAGACCCGACGAGGAGAGAGCAGTGACCAAACGCGCATTAATCACCGGAATTACCGGACAAGACGGGTCGTATCTGGCCGAATTTCTGTTGGAAAAGGGGTACGAGGTTCACGGCATCAAACGCCGCGCATCATCATTCAACACCCAACGTGTCGATCACATCTATGAGGATCCGCACACCGACAACAGCCGTTTCAAATTGCATTACGGCGATCTGACCGACAGCTCCAACCTGACGCGGATTATCTCCGAGGTGCAACCCGACGAGGTCTATAATCTGGGCGCGCAGTCCCATGTTGCCGTGTCGTTCGAGGCGCCGGAATATACCGCTGATGTGGACGCTATGGGCACCCTGCGCCTGCTGGAGGCGATCCGGTTCCTCGGCCTAGAGAAAAAATCGAAATTTTATCAGGCGTCTACGTCCGAGCTTTATGGTCTGGTGCGTGAAACACCGCAGACAGAAACCACGCCGTTCCACCCGCGTTCACCCTATGCTGTCGCGAAAATGTACGCCTATTGGATCGCTGTGAACTACCGCGAAGCATACGATATGTACGCCTGCAACGGCATCTTGTTTAACCACGAAAGCCCGCGCCGCGGTGAGACATTCGTGACCCGCAAGATCACCCGCGGTCTGGCCAACATCGCCATGGGTCTGGAAGATTGCCTGTATATGGGCAACATCGATGCGCTGCGCGACTGGGGCCACGCCAAGGATTATGTCCGCATGCAGTGGCTGATGCTGCAACAAGACACCCCCGAAGATTACGTGATCGCGACAGGTGTGCAGTACACCGTGCGCGAGTTTATCACATGGTCCGCGCGCGAGCTTGGCATTGAACTGGACTTCAAGGGGACCGGCGTGGACGAGGTTGCAACCGTGGCCTCCATCACGGGCGACAAGGCACCCGCGTTGAAGGTTGGCGAT
>ENA-ORXM01001186-ORXM01001186.1-marine-metagenome-genome-assembly--contig:-NODE-1186-length-38047-cov-3.868001_pt1 | contig 38047 bp, 25 predicted proteins | sample MGYA00237867_ERZ511480 | MGnify/ENA primary metagenome ERZ511480 (study PRJEB26309, sample SAMN06266103) | marine metagenome | isolation source: Algal blade | place: United Kingdom:Sidmouth, United... | reverse complement strand
GAGCTGTGGACTTGTTGAAAAGTCGCTCTAAAATAATATTCATCTCGTTTGGATTATTAAACTTTCCATTAAGGGCATCATCAATGAGTTGGTTGTCAGCCGGATGTCCATTTATTAAGTAGGAAATTTTTTGAGCTAACTCAATCGAGCTCAACTGATAAATGCTGTTAGATGCCGTTCCAGAACCATAATCGTTATACAAAAACCTCGGAGATTGCAAATACTTGAGATTGAGCTTCTAAATGTTGTGCCACATATAGTGGTGCTAAATTAAAAACGTGCAACAAAACGACCACAAAAACGGCATGTGTAACCACACCAAACAAGAAGATATAAGGTCGATCGTTTAAGTGTTGGTAGCCAACTTTCAAACGCTCTGCAACTGTTCCTACTTCCTCTTTACGTTCTGCTATCGGGACAAATCGAATGGCATAAATAATAATTAAAGCCACAAAGTAAGTGCAAGCATCCAAGGCAAAAACTTGAGATAAGGTCCAAGGCTCTATCTCAAAAGCAAAAAGACTTGTTGTCAATCCTCCACCCAATAACAAAGCGGCTCCTGCTCCTGCCAAGGCAGATGCCATTTGGCTTTGAACCTCTATGTAAGAGGCTATTTTATTATAGTTTTCCTTTTCGGTAATCTCTTGCATAAAGGCATAAAAACAGGGATAATGCAAATTGTAATTCCAAAAGGTTAGGGCAAAAACTGCTGCTGCCCAATAATTAGTATAGCCCAAATTCATGCTCTCCAAGTAAGCTATTCCTCCAATCGCAAGGCCATTAAAAACATTCAAGGCTAAAAAAATATGCTTGCGATTGTACTTGTCAATTAATGTTCCTCCATAAAGCGACCAAAACAAACTCACACAAGTGATAATAGCATAAGCAATATTAAACCAATTGGACTGGTCGGTTCTAGCAAAGTAAGCAGGAATCGAAATCATACTAATTCCTTGTGCTATGCCTGAAATAAAGTTAGCCATTAACAACAAACGTATTGCTCCTATATTCTTCATTGGATTTTGGTTCTAAACTTTAAAGTTTTCTGATGACTTTTATTAAACCTTATTATCTAAGGAACAAAAAAAGGCAATTTTTGTTATAAGATAGGTTTATAGCGGTGTTTTTGTGAATTTTTAATCTTAATTTACAATATTATAAATATAAAAATCGCTAATTTTTGTTTTCTAAATTCCAATTTCATTAAATGCAATATACTCCCGATGAAATATCCAAGATTCATCAGTTGGCAGGACACACTGACTTAAACAATGTTTTATTAGCTTTAGAGTTGATAAAAAGTAGAGGTATTGTGCCTAAATTAGTGGATGATATTTATTGGATTTTTAATCGCTTAGTTTGGGCGGGAGAACACCGAATGGCCAAACAGGTGGTGGCTTTTTTTCAAGCTTATTGGGTTCAATTTTTGCCAAATACAGAAAATTCCCTAGAAGATTTTTCTGATCTACTTTCCTTAGATGCGCAAATTGAGGCAAAGGCTTTTATTTTCAACTTAAATTTAGATTTTAAGTTACTCAGTCAACGAATTTTTCAACGGTTCCCAAATCACAAGGAGGATTATATCATCCGCTTTCTCTTTAAATATGGAACAGAGCAGATACAAAAAGAAGTCTTACCCTTGCTGAAAAAAAGAGAACATACGGGACGTTTTTTGTTAGATTTGGGTGGTTTAGATTTAAAAAAATTACCTAAAGTTATACTTCGAGAAAAGCATATTCAAATTTTAAAAATTTGGGGGAACCACTTAGAAGAATTACCAGACTTCTGGGATCAGTTCCTCTTTTTAGAAACCTTAAACCTTGCAGAAAATAACTTAAAAACACTTCCTCCAAGTTTTACTCGTTTACAAAAACTACACCGCTTATATGCACAAAACAATCGCTTTGATGTTTCCCCTCTATTAAAACAAATCAAGCAACTAAGCAAAATTAACTATTTAGCTATTGCCACACCTCAAAAAGAACAAGAACACTACACGTCCTCTGAACAGAAAGCCCTAAAGCAAATGGAAGGTCTAGTGAATCATGGAAAAATCCATGCTTCGGAGAAAGAACAAAATCTTTTTTTGGCTTTAGTAATGCATAATGAAATTGCTCTTCAGCAGCTAAGTCTATTTGATTTATTGGAAGCTCTGTCGGATAATAATGAGTTGATACAACAACAAGCTAAAACAAAAATTTTAAACTGGAAAGGAGCTGTTTTTAGTGGAAAAATTCCCGTTAATGCTTCTATTGCTATTCTAGGACTTGTTTCCTTTGCTACACGCAATCGAATTAAAGCATTAGAGTTACAAGGTATCCAATTTACAACTGAACTAACTTCCAATACAACACATATTGTTTTGGGTGATTTGCCAGATATACCCAAAATGATAACGGACAGACCTTTTATTTTTATGACGGAACAAGATTTAAAACTTAAATTTTAGCTAAAAATACAAAGGCATCTTTCTAAGAAAGATGCCTTTGTAAAAAGTCTTTGTTCTACAAACTATTATAAAAACCTAGAAGATCACTCCAATTCGCAAAGCAATATTGTGCATTGCATTTCGAGGGTTTCTACTTTGTGTATTAACAGTTGTAGGAGATGGATTGTCTGGATTGTTTACGTTTCTTGCTGAGGAGAATTCTGTTTGACCTGTAAATCCTCCCGTCATGTCAATCAAGCCAGAGTGATAATAAATCCCTGCATACAAACGCAAACCTCCATCTGAATTTGGTGTAAATTCTACTCCTGCTCCTGCTCCAATACTAATTTGAATTGGTGTAACATCACTCCATACATTACGTTCTGTTATAGACTCTGTACTTTGAGGCACGCCATATTTAGTAGAATCATTGTCATCATAAAATCCTGTTGCACTTGCATCTGGAGAGAAGATTTTTGCTCCCGAAGTTACAGGAATCATAATTTTAATCAATGGAATGTGGAAAAATGCACGCATATAACTTCCACCTAATTCATTCGTTCTTAATTTTAATCCAATTGGAATTTCAATATAATTTACTCGATGGTTAATTTTTGTAAACGCCTGCATATCTATTCCTGAAGAAGTATTTGGTTGGTCGCCAACATAATTCCTAAAAGAACTCCCATTATCAAATTGAGAATTTGGCAATAAAACACCTCCATACTCATACAATAAGGATCCACCATTATTCAGGCTAAAATCTAAACCAAATGTTAGCGAGTAATTTCCTGTCGCATCAAAACCATAGTCCACCTCAACTCCTAGTGCAGTACCTCCATTCACACCACTACCCTTAACTTTTGAGTAATCGCTATCTAAAAATGAAATAAATGGATCTACATGCACTCCAAATTTGATTCCTTGTGCTTGCGCATATACTACTTGCGCCAAAAATATCGTTAGAAAGGCAATTTTTTTTAACATAGAATTTCTTTTATAGTAGAATTGCGAATTTAGATCGGTTCAAATAAATTGAGCAAATTCTACAGATTTTTTAATGAGATTGTATTTTTAGATTATAATATATCCTTTTATAAATATAATTTGGGGCTTATCCAACGTTGATAAAACAAATCATATAATCATCTTGTTTTCAATAGTCCAGATAAAATCCAACCGTAAAGCAACACAGAACTTAATTAAGTTTTTTTTAAAACCACAAACAGATAAAAAACAAATAGTTATACTATTCACTTTCAATTTATAAATAAATTATATTTTATAATATCCTTCTAGAGTTATCTTATTTTTTACACTATTTGTTCATACATCAATAGCATAAATGGCAAGGTTTACCGCTTCTGTCTCTACAACAAATTCTAAAATATTAAGCAAAATCATAAACAATATGCAAACACCCAAAATAATTAACGCTTTTTTTTGGTTCCTTATCTTTGGATCTTTTTTAATCTCTTGTGAATCGACTATCGTAGAGACAAGGTATATTCCCGAAACAAAGGGAATAAATGCATCTGTAGAACTAATCCGCTTTGAACAAGCCTTTTTTAATTTGGATACTGCAAGGATCGGAACATCATTAAAAATGCTCGAAGATAAATACCCTGAATTTACAGGAGGATACCTAAGTTCCGTTTTGGGGGTTCAAGATTCCATTTCTGGGCGCAGACAAGTTTTAGGTTATCTTAATTATCCTGATGCTCGTTATACGTTCGATACAGTTCAAAAGGTCTTTGGAGAAATGCCTCAAATTCAAGAACAACTCAATCAACTAGCAACCTATTATCAATATTATTTCCCTAATAACCAAGCATTAACAAAAGCTTTTACTTATTTGTCAGAATATCATGGTGATCGTTTAGCAATTATTGACGAAGGTTTTATTGGTCTCCCATTAGACATGGCTTTGGGACAAGGTTATCCTCCTTATACTTTTTTAAAAATTCCAGGGTACGATCAACGTACCTGTACCGAAGAACATTTGGTTCCTAAAGCAGCAGATGCTATCGCTCAGAATTTGGTCGCTGAAATAACAAAACCCAAAGGCAATCATTTAATTGATTTAATGATTTACAATGGTAAAATAATGTATCTGACAGATTTACTATTACCAACTGTAGAAGATAGTTTATTATTTAGTTTCTCCAGTCAACAAATGCAATACTGCAAAAATGGAGAGTATAAATTATACGAACACATTACTAGTGAAGAGTTGATGTATTCTAGCGACACAAAAAAAATTAACAAATACGTCAGTAAAGGACCTTTCAAACCTCAGTTTGATTTGCCTGGTAACAGTGGTTCTTGGTTAGGCTATCGAATGATTCGCTCTTACGAACGTCAACTCAAAGAAAAACTGAGCCGCAGTAAACCTAACTTGTCTCCAAGAGAATTAGATCAAGAAGTCCTGCAAACAATTTTAACGGAAAATGAACCTCAGAAATTTTTGACCAACTATAAACCACCTAAAAACTAAATTAACAAACTCTTCTCTTGTGCAATAAACGAATTAAATTGGTCTGTTCTAAAATAAGATAACTAGATTAAAAATAAACTGTATATTTGCCTTTTCTAATTCATTTTGCTTAAAAAATAATTTTATGTTTCGTTTTCATAAAGAAGGTAAAGCTTCTATTACATTGATTGGATTAGTTGCAGTAGGGATTATTGCAGCAGCTTGGCTATTGGTACCAAGTTCTTTATTTTGGTTACAAATTATATTAACTGTTTTAGCTGTTGATTTGTTACTCTTCATTTTACAGTTTTTTAGAAATCCTGTCCGTCAGATTGCAAAATTAGACAACAATGTAATTTATGCTCCTGCAGATGGCAAGATTGTAGTTATTGAGGAAACTACAGAGAATGAGTTCCTAAATGAAAAATGCATTCAAGTTTCTATTTTTATGTCTCCTTTAAATGTGCATGTAAATAGAAACCCAATTAGTGGCGTGGTGAAATATAGTAAATACCACCCTGGTAAGTTTTTAATGGCTTGGAATCCTAAAGCATCCACTGAAAATGAACGAACAACAATTGCTTATGAACTGCCTAATGGACAGCGTTTGGTCATGCGTCAAATTGCGGGTTTCCTAGCTCGTCGTATTGTTAATTATCTAAAAGCTGGCGACCAAGTCAAACAAGGCGAAGACATGGGCTTTATCAAATTAGGTTCAAGAGTAGATTTGTTCTTACCTCTGGGGACAGAGATCAAGGTCAAATTAGACGATATGGTATCTGGTAATTTGTCTGTTATTGGTCATTTAAAATAATCTTTCTATTTGTAAACAATTTTCCATGTTTTCTATTTAATACTACAAACGGTAGGTTCATTTCTTTATAAACTTGATTTTCAATCTATTTCACAAATAGATCATTAAAATTTTATTATTTTTTTTGATCTCTTATTGTTTTGTTAAGTTTTATCGAAATTTGGTTTAATTTTAGAAAAGCATTAATTTGTGTAAATCATTAATATAAAAACCATGTACAATGAAAAACTTGGTTCTATCAGTTGATTAAAAATTCATAAAATAGATTGTACTTTTTTTCTATAAAACTTTAATATAAGTATCACATTGTTCTTGTTGAATGATTCTACTAAGAAAACCCTAACCTAATGAAAATGATTATTTTTGCTTTTGCTATTTTGTTTACAACAATAGCTATGGCTCAAGATCAAAAAACTAAGTTACCTAATGTTGTTTTGAAAACACTGGATGGTAAAGATGTTAATTCTAATACATTTAGTAATAATGGAAAACCTTTTGCAATCGTTGTTTGGGCAACGTGGTGTAGACCTTCATTAAATCAACTTAGTGAAATTCAAGAAGTTTTTGAAAGCTGGGTAGATGAAACTGGCGTAAAAATTATTGCTATTTCAATTGATGATGCTCGTAATAAGTCCAAGGTTGCGCCTCTTATAAATCATAAAGATTGGGGCAGTTACGAACATTACATAGATTCTAACGAAGGCTTCTATAAAGCGATGAATATACCATTTCCTCCTCAAACATACCTTTTTAATGGAAAAGGTGAGTTGGTATGGAAAAAATCTGGTTACAAACCTGATGAGTATAAGGAACTGTTGGAGGAAATCAAGAAATGTTCAAAGTAAAATAAGTAACAAAATGCCTTGTAATTGAGTTACTTTTAACTAGCATCAAAAATTATATAGTTAGTTTTAAAATTATAATATCAAAAAATTTATTCAAACTTAAATATGACTACTATTATGAAAAATCTATTATTGCTTGTAATGTTTGCATTCGTTTCTGTAGGAACTTCTTATGCTCAAGGTTGCCCTGCTAAGGCTGCTGCTAAAGCTGCTGCTGCAAAAACAACGGCTACAAAAACTTGTTCAAAATCAAAAACTGCTTGTACTAAATCAAAATCAGCTACTGCTGCTACTGTAAGTACGGCTACAAAAACGCCTTCTTGCTGCAAGTCTAAAGCAGGTGGAAAAGCTTGTTCTAAGTCTGCTGCTGCAAATGGAGCAAAAGCAACTGCTGTAAGTGGAACTACAACTACTACTACAAAATCTTGTTGCAAATCTAAAGCTGGAAAAACTTGTACGAAGTCTAAAACGACGACGACTGGTGCTAGCGCAAGTGCAACTCCTGCTGCTAAAGCAACTCCAGTTGCTGCTCGCTCAGAAGCTGGCAACAACAAAATGGTTGTTAAACAATAAAAAACAATTGCTATACCTAGTTTTTTGTCATCAAATCATTAGGTCTTGTCAATTTCAATAAAATATTTTAAAAAATGCCTTTCTAATCTGGAAGGCATTTTTTATTTTTGTATAAAAAAATTCTTATGAAATTTGAACTACATTCTCCATTCCAGCCTACTGGTGACCAACCTCAAGCAATTGATGAAATTGTAAAAGGAATCAATTCAAACGAAAAAGCACAATGCCTTTTGGGGGTTACAGGTTCTGGTAAGACCTTTACAATGGCGAATGTGATTCAAAAAACACAGCGCCCAACCATTATTTTGTCTCACAACAAGACCTTAACGGCTCAGTTGTATGGTGAATTCAAACAATTTTTCCCTGACAATGCCGTAGAGTATTTTGTCTCTTACTATGATTATTATCAGCCTGAAGCTTATGTCGTATCCACAGGTACTTACATAGAAAAAGATTTAGCAATTAATGAAGAGATTGACAAATTAAGGCTTAGGACTAGTGCTCAATTGCTTTCTGGACGTCGAGATATTATTGTCGTGGCTTCTGTTTCTTGTATTTATGGTTTGGGCAATCCTGATGATTATAAAAATAGTGTTATCAGACTACAAGCTGGGCAAGTATTAAGTCGCAACAAGTTTTTGTATATGTTGGTAGATAGTCTGTACTCTAGAACAGAAATTGAGTTTTCTAGAGGAACCTTTAGAGTTCGTGGAGACTCTGTTGACATCAATCTTCCATATACAGAAGATGGTTTTAGAGTAACTTTTTGGGGCGATGAAATTGAAGAAATTGAACGAATTGAATTGGAATCGGGTAAGAGTATTGAAACCTTAGATACGGTTGCTATTTTTCCTGCCAATCTATATGTTGCTCAAAAAGATCGCATGAAAGACATCATCCACGATATTGAAGATGAGTTGCACGATCAAATTGAGTATTTTAATGAAGAGCATAAGTACGAGGAAAGCCAACGTATTCAAGAGCGGGTAACCCTTGACCTTGAAATGATGCGTCAATTGGGCTACTGCTCTGGTATTGAGAATTATTCAAGATTTTTTGATGGTCGAGAAGCTGGTGCTCGTCCGTTCTGTTTATTAGATTACTTTCCCGATGATTATTTAATCATCATTGATGAGAGTCATGTTACATTACCACAATTTAGAGCCATGTATGGTGGTGACAGAGCTAGAACAACAACCTTAGTCGATCATGGTTTCCGTTTGCCTTCTGCTTATGATAACCGTCCATTGAGTTTTAATGAATTTGAAGATAAAATTAACCAAATTCTATTTGTAAGTGCAACTCCTTCTGATTATGAATTGCAACAAACGGATGGAACGGTTGTAGAGCAAATTATCCGCCCAACAGGACTTTTAGATCCGCCAATTGAGGTTCGACCTAGCATCAATCAAATTGATGACTTGTTAGAAGAAATTGATAATTGTGTTAAGTTAGATCAACGAGTTTTAATTACCACGATTACCAAAAGAAGCTCAGAAGAACTAGCTAAATACCTTTCTCGACTCAATATCAAATGTCGCTATATTCACTCTGAAATTGATACTTTAGAACGGGTAGAAATTCTTAGAGATTTACGTTTGGGTGTTTTTGATGTTTTGATTGGAATTAACTTGCTGCGAGAAGGATTGGATTTACCAGAGGTTGCTTTAGTCGCTATTTTGGATGCCGACAAAGAAGGTTTTCTTAGAAATTCCAAATCGCTGACGCAAACTGCGGGTCGTGCCGCACGGAACTCTAATGGTCGTGTAATTATGTATGCCGATAAGGTGACGCGTTCGATGAAAGCAACCATTGACGAAACTGCTCGTAGACGAGTGATTCAAATTGCTTACAACAAAAAACATGGTATTACGCCAACCACTATTAAAAAATCTAAGGAAGAAATCATGCAACAAACAGTTGTTGGTGGCACTAAAAACTATTTGCAATCAGATGAGGTTGCCAATAATTTAGCCGCTGATCCTGTTGTGCAATATATGGGACCAGAACAGCTTCAAAAAGCCATTGCCCAATCTAAGAAGAAAATGCAAAGTGCTTCTAAAGACATGGATTTCTTGACCGCTGCTGAATTTAGAGATGAAATGCTAGCCTTAAAGCAGTTGTACACAGAGAAGTTTGGATAGGGAGTAATGAACCTATTTTATTCTATTTGACTACTAGAAACAGCCCATTGAATAGAAAATATTTCACATAAAAAAGCTGTTTTATTTTTTGTACATCATAGTAAAAATTATCCTAATATTAGATTCGTAAAGAAGAGGCTGTTGATAATATATTATCAACAACCTCTTTTTTTATTGTTCTATATTATATGTATTTGATTATTCTTTGATGGTTTTTAAAGAAGAAACGTTTGTTCCATCAAAAATTTGAATAAAATAAATACCACTAGCTTCTTTTGATAGGTCAATACTTGTTTCAGAACTATTCAAGCGAATATCTTTGAGTTTTTGTCCTTGACTGTTATAAACTTGAACTGTATAATTAATTTCTGAATGGTAATTTTCAATGATTAAATTAGTTATTCCATTAGTTGGGTTAGGAGCAACTTTGTAAGCAGGTTCTTTAGTTGCAATAGCCGTAATTTTGTTATCAGAAGGTTGTGCTATTCTTGCATTAGGATTGAATTGATATTCTCTTTCGTAAAGAGGGCGGAAACACGTAGATGATTCTGAAACCATTACTCCTTCGTCTACAAAACAAACAATATCATATTGTCCATCACCTGTTACATCTGCCAATGTTCTAATATGGTTATATGGATGCAAACCTCCAGCAATAGCTGATTTCCCATAGTAATTACGCCATAAAAAAGTTTCACTAAACTCATTAAGAACAGAAGATCCAGATCCTTTAATAGCAATAGCCGCTTGTACTCCGTCTTCATGAAAAGCAACAATATCTGCTGCTCCATCACCATTAATATCTCTAAGCATTCTTACATCATTAGATACAGACCAACCTTGAGAATGACAAAAATCATTTTTCCAAAGAATAGGAGAACCATAATTACCTGAAGGTAAAGCTAAAGAAACATAGACTCCGCTCCAACCAAAACCAACAACATCGGCTCTATTATCACCATTGACATCTGCAGTTGTGCGAATGTGGTATTGGGTTTTCCATCCACCCGCACTAACATCCAAACCAAAATCATTAACCATTAAAGTAGGGGTGCTAAAATTGTGTGTTCCTGCAATGTATTGAGCAAAAGAAGGAGCCTTAGCAACACGTACACCTGCCCCACTAAACCCAATAATATCAGCAGATCCATTCTTATCCATATCAGCCAAAGAGATAGGATGTTTGTCAATGGTCCAACCTTGTGCAGCGCAATAATCATTTGCCCAAACAGTAGGTGTATTAAAACCAGTACCTGCGCTATTCGCTGTTGCAACATAGACTTTGCTCCAACCAAAACCAACAATATCAGCTTTATTATCCCCATTAACATCTGCCATCATTCTACGATGGTCGGTCATATTCCATCCACCAGCAGTAGGTAAAGATCCAAAAGTATTTAACTTAAGAACAGCAGGAGTAAATACTTGAGCTCCTGGATTGGCATAAGATACATAAACACCACCACCACTAAATCCAACAATATCTTTAGCTTTGTCACCGTTTACATCTTCCAATAGAATGATATGATTATGGGTTGTCCAATTTTGTGCATGACAATAATCTGTAATCCAGACCTTGGGTTTTCTGAAGGCTATATTTGTAGAAGAACCATTTGGAGAACAAGGAGTTTGGCCAACAGGAATTAGATAAGCAAGAGAGACATGAACTTTGCTCCAACCAAAACCAACGATGTCTTCTAAACCATCACCATTGACATCTGCCATCATCCTTCTATGATTTTTTCTACTCCAATTACCATTCGCCCCATAATTGTTTACTTGTAGCTTTTTGTATACTCGAATGTGGTCAATATCAAAACTAGCCGTTAAGTCAGCTGTGTTTGGAGGATGAGGATTGTTGCCATAATTTACATTTGTTTGATCCAAATTAGTATGATTTCTCAATGCAAAATTGGTAATTAAATGCATGGCATGTCTAGGCGTAAAATCATGGCAAGCATACACTCTAATTCGTTGACCATCTACATACCAAGAAATGTGGTTGGGAGTCCATTCTAATCCATAAGTATGATATTGGTTGTCTATAATAGTAGTAGGTGTCTTCCCATCACAGTCATCATTAAAGTCTCCAGCCAAGCTGCTATTTCCAGCACTATTAATTTGATGCCAATGAACATTGGTAGAAACTGTAGAGCCCATGTATCCTGCATTATTAAATTTATCATGCATTTCAAAAACATCAATCTCATTATACCAATCATTACTATTGGTGCCATCTCCATTCCCATTTTGACCATATAGCCAAAACGCTTCCCAAAATGTCACTCCTTTGGGCATTTTACAACTAATTTCAAAGTAGCCATATTGAAATTCTTGATGTGATCTAAAAAAACCAGAAGTATAATCGTATTCTTCTTGACAATCAACTTCATCTCCTGGTGCATCTACTGGTGTATTGTTAAAATCAACTCTACAACTGTTGGTACTTGGTCCGTGCATACTTGTAGGAGGCATTTCTTCTACCATATTCAATTTAAGTGAAGTGCCACTAGATAAATCATAAATTGTATTTGTCATACCACTTAAATGACCATCACCAACAAAAGTAGATATGAGTTGATCGGTTGCTGTATAAGATTTTTGATTCCATTTGCTATAATCAAAAGAAGTAGAGTTGAACTCATCGTTGAAAATAAGCTTGTATCCTGGTTTCGTCTGGGCAAATGTATTTACGGATAAAATACATAGCAGGTTAGCAATTATTGCTAATTTAAATTGTGTCATTGTTGTATTTGTTTGTTAATTGGTTAACTGTAATTAATTATACCTCAAAAGTAAGCTACAGGTTAGGCCTTTGAAGTGAAAAACATTTATTCGTAAAGGCTGCTTATTCATTCGTAAAGGCTATCTATTTATTCGTAATATTTGGGTTACTTAAGTAGATGGGCAAAAGTAATTAACATTTAAATTGGGCATCTTTTGTCCATTTACTTATTCGCAAAGCTTCGGTTTCTATTAAAGTACGTGGTTACCAGAAGCTGTATAATAAAATGTTCTAGTCTTATTGCGCCCCCTCCTATGGTTACTTTCTTAAGTATGCTTTTAGAGCTGTTTTAGCTCTTGACAAGTAGTACAAATCGTATTTAATTCAGATCAAGGGCTAAATTTACGACTGGTAAATAAAACAACAGACAAAGATTACCATAGATAGAATAGATTTTATTATATTAGTTTACCCCTTTCTTGTACTATTCTAAAATGAAGCCTGCTATGCATAAATTTATTTACACTTTTTGTTTTTTATTTATTATAAACACTGCCTTTTCACAAAAAAAAACACCTTTTGCTGTAGAAGTGGCTGCTTTTGCGGAACCTGTCCCCAACGGATATTTTGGGGATATAGATGGTGTCTACGAAACACTCGATGTCAATTACATCTATCGTTATCATATAGATCTTCCAAATCTAGAAGCCGCCGAAATCAAAAAGAAAGAAGTTAGAGCAGCTGGTTTCATCAATGCTCGTGTGATTGACTTTGTCCAGCTAAAAAAAAATTGTGATGCACTTTGTCAATATGATCCACCACGAAAAACAGGTAAAAAGATTAGACCTTTTAATTCACTAAATTCTACAGATTCTGACAAGAATTTAGGCTTTGCGCCTAATAAAAGTCCTAAGGAAGATGGATTTACTACTTATAATGATAATTCTAACCTTCTTAATAATTCTAGTAAGTCAAGAACCGTATACGATCAAAATATTCCCTTCCCCTATCCTTCTTCAAGCTCCAGTAGTTCACCAGAAAACTTTCATTGCATCTTCTTTGATTTTGATCAGTCTTTCATTCGTGAAGATGCCAAAATTGAATTGGATCGTTTAGTTAAATTAATGCGAAAAAATCCAACCCATCAAGTAGAAATCTTAGCACACACAGATGCTCGTGGTTCTCAAAAATACAATAGTGCCTTATCTATGCGTCGTGCTGTTGCCACTCAAGACTACTTAACCCAGAAGGGAATCAAAAGAACTAAAATTATCAAAAAACCTTTTGGAGAATCTAGTCCAATTGCCTTAAATCAGCTCCCTAACGGAGAAGATACTGCTTTGGGACGTCAGTTAAATAGACGGGTTGAATTTACCATCTTAGATAAATTGGGCAAGATTTTAAATGTAGTAGATAAAATTCGAGTTCCAGAAAAAGTTCAGAAATAAGCTTTAGGTACGTAATTTCATAACCGTCTTCCATTTTGGCAAATATAAGCCTATACACGGCAAGATTTCTCCCTTGATTTTCTTAGAAACAATATAGCTTTGCTTCTAATATTTAAAATTAGATAAAACTAAGATCATGTTTAAGAATTTATGTACCTCCTTCCTTTTATTCTTTTGTGGCATCACTTTATTTGCCCAAAAAACTCCTTTTGCTGTAGAAGTAGCTGCTTTTGCAGAGCCTGTATCAGATGGCTATTTTAAAGATCTTAATAATGTTTATGAAACATTAGATGCCAATTATATTTATCGTTACTACATTGATGTTCCTACAGAATCAGAAGCATCACAAAAAAAAGAAGCTGTAAAAAAAGCAGGTTTCATTAACGCTAGGATTATTGATTTTCAAGCCTTAAAAGGTGTTTGCAATGTAACCTGCCAATATATTCCTCCTGCAAAAACAGGCAAAACGCTTAGCCCTTTTCAACAAAAAAAAGAAACGTTTGAGTATGCAGAAAACTTACATTGTATCTTTTTTGACTTTGACAAATCTTTTATTCGAGACGATGCAAAAATTGAGTTAAACAAACTCTTTGATGTATTGCAGCGCAATGACAATTATCATTTAGAAATACTAGCACATACAGATGCTCGTGGCTCCTTAGAATACAATAAAGCCTTATCCAGTCGTCGATCTTTGGAAACAGAACGCTATCTAACTAAAAAAGGAATCCACTCTTCTCGAATTACGAAAAAAACATTTGGAGAGTCAGCACCAATTGCTTTGAATGAGCTTTCTACAGGTGAAGATACGGAGATTGGTCGTCAGTTTAATCGACGGGTTGAGTTTAGAATTTTGGATGATGCAGGAAATGTACTAGGAGTAGTAAACAAAATTCGAGTTCCAGAAAAAGTACAAAATTAAGTTTCATGTCCTACCAATAAAAAAAAGAGCCTTGAAGATTCGTTATCAGAATCTTCAAGGCTTTAATATTGGTACAAAACTTACTTTTTAACGCAAGCCAATGACTTTAAAATCAGTCCGTCTGTTCTTCGCATGATCGCTATCTGAACATCTTACACCATCTTTACACTTATTTAGCAAGTTAGACTCACCATAACCTTTGTATTTCAAGCGGTACTTACTAATTCCATTCTTAACCAAATAATTATAAACCGCTTTTGCTCGTTTTTCTGATAACTCTTGGTTGTATTTGGACGAGCCTCTAGAATCGGTGTGAGAACGAATTTCAACACTGATTTTATTCTTTTTGAGCAACTCTATAATCTCTGTTAAGCCTCTAGAATCTTTCATATCCAACTTATCCTTGTTTAGCTCATAATTGATGTTATCCACTTTGATAATATCGCCTACGGCAAAACCTTTCTGTCCGATAACCTTAAACTCTGTCCGTCTATTCTTCGCATGATCGCTATCTGAGCATTTCACACCATCCTTACACTTGTTCAACAATTTAGATTCGCCATAACCTTTGGCAACTAATCGAGCAGAAGAAATTCCTTTTTTCTCTAAATATTTCTTTACTTCTTTCGCTCGTTTTTCTGATAACTCTTGGTTGTATTTGGACGAACCGGTAGCATCTGTGTGGGCTCCAATTTCGATAACAACATGCTCATGTTCTTTCAAGACTTCTAACAGTTGTTTTAAGCCAGGAGACTTGCGCTCATCAATCTTTGACTTACTGTGTTCATAAAAAACGCTTGCAACTTCAATTACATCGCCAATAGCATAATGCGACTTTCGTTTGGGTTTGGAAGAGCTGCTAGACTTTGATGAAGAACTAGAAGAAGTTCTAGAAACTGCTTTTTTGTTTGCAACAGCTAAAGCTACTGCATCTTCAACTATTTTCTCTGCATTAGGTGCTGGTGCTGCATCATAAGAAATATTGACTATTCCATTGGCATCAATAGCTCCAATGGCAAAAATTTCGATGCGTCGATTTGCTGCCCGTTCTTCAGCAGAGCAACGCACATCATCACTACAACGATTGACCAAAAAGCTTTCTCCATAACCAGTACTTTTAATACGTCTGGGGTCAATTCCTCTAGATGTAAAAAAGCGTGTCAATGACCTCGCTCGTTCCTTAGACAACGTTAAATTATTGCTCGCAGTTCCCGCAGCATCTGTATATCCATTAATCTGAATAACCGCTGTAGGGTTATCAATCAAACGTTGTAAAATATCAAACAATTGCTTGCTACTTGTATTTTGAATTGTCCCATCTCCTGGTCTAAAATAACGATCATCCAAGACGAATTTATCTCCAATATTCAAGGCTAGAGTTTGACGCGTTGGCAAAGCTTGAGTTTGTATTACTTGATAAATATCTTCATTTCCTCTACCACCTGTTCGATTAGACGATAAGTAGCCCATTTGTTTTTCTGCATCAAATATAAAGTACATATCGTCATTAGAAGAATTCACTTCGTTGCCCATATTTTCTACATTTCCCCAACCATAAGCATAACGATCCGCTGTAAAAACATCCATTCCTCCATAACCTAAATGCCAATCCGAAGAAAAATACAAGCGTCCTTTATTATCTACAAAAGGAGACATTTCATTTCCTGGTGTATTAATTGGATGCCCTAAATTTTCTGGCAAACTCCATCCAGTAGCCGTTCGACGACTTACATAAATATCATACCCTCCATAACCTCCTGCCTTATTAGAACAAAAATAAAGTGTTGTCCCATTATCTCTCAAACAAGGATGTCCTGTCGAGAAAGGCGTTTTGGTATCTACATTAGCATTAAAAGGAAAAAACTGCTCACTATTATGATCCCATTCTTTCTTGGATTTGCTATTGTACAAATAAATGTCCATCATCAAACCACTTCCATTAATATGGCGAATTCCATCCATAAAATTATTAGAAGTTATCGCTACCATATCAACAGAAGGCAAATAACTCATTGGAGCATCGTTGATATCATTCCCTATAAAGGAACGCAAGGCTCTTCCTGTTGTAATTTTTCCTTCTGCATTTTTTTCAGCAATATAATGTTGGTTAAAAGCATCGTTGGTCCAAGCAATTTCGCCTTGTTTTTCAACTGCAACAGATCTAGATGAACCAAAAATCAAATCACTGTCGTATAAGATTGGTGCAAAATCTGAGCTTTTAGAGTTTAACTTTGGTAGAGCCTTAATTTTATAGATACGACTCAGCGTACTTGTTTTTTGAGCAAAATCACAAGACTTAGCATAGTGCATACCACGAGTATGATTCTCTTTTCTTGATTCATTGAACCAATTTTTAGCCTCTACATACTTACCATTCATTTTTAACACTTGCCCATAATCAAAAGCGTATTGTTTGTATCCATCATAGCGCAAGATTCTAGCATACCAGGTCTCTGCTTTAGAGGCATTATTAGTATAATAATAACATTTCGCTAAATTGACCATAGCATCTCCCAAATAAGGATCTTTTTCAAGGGCTACTTCATACAAAGGAATTGCTTCTTTAAATAAAAAGGCTTTAAAAAGTGTATTCGCCTGTGATAGTTCGTTATTTTGTGCTTGAGCAAACACGCTAGTCAGTACGAAGGAGACAATTAGTAAGTATTTGTAATTCATAGTAAGGCAATAAGAAATGAGACGTTCTTTTAACATTATAAAATAATCGTTTGAGTTTTGAGTAGATAGAAATTGTTTAACAATGAGCTATTTTAAACAACTTCATAAATAATTTCTGTAAAAAAGTCTAATCTGTCTCTTCTATCGTGTCAATAAAAATAAGCAATCATTCATTTTGAATACAAAAGCCATCCTCGAAATCAATTCGGGATGACTTTGTATTTCATATATATTATTAAGGCTTGGTTCTTAGAAAGAACCCGCAGATTTTGGCATGGCTATGTTTTTGGTAAACGTCTTTGACAAACGCAAACCTTTGGTAGAAAAAGTCTGTGTATTCGTAAAATAGCCTTCTCTTTCTACTTTTAGAACATACGAGCAATTCTTAGACAATTTCATGGAGTATTTTCCTTCGTGTGAAACAGGAATTGTTACTTGCTCTTCTCCACAACCATTAATCAAAGTTATAGTAGCATCTACAATTGGTTCGCTATTCGCAGCACTCTTAATCAGTCCTTCTACAACAAACTCTGCTTCTTTTAACTGCAAAGGAACATTAATAAACAACTCCGAACCAGGAACATAACCAACCGTAGAAACATCTTTCTCTGTATCTGTAAACAGATCAGAAATCAACATTAATTTACAGTTGCGCTCCAAAGGCAATGGTGCATAAATACGTCCATCAATATTGGTTACCCATTTTTGATTTTTAGGCAAGCACTCACTAGTTATTTCAACCCCTGCAACACCTTGTCCAGTAGCTTTGTCAAACACCAATATTTGAGATTCTAAAGCAACACGTTTGAAATAATAAATGTCCATATTTCTTTTGGCCACCCTATTAGAAGAGAAATAGCCATAGGTTCCTGTAGAATCCATGATATAAGAAACCTCATCTCTTTCAGAGTTCAATGGTGCACCTAAATTGGTTACAGGTGCCCATCTACCAGCAGTAGAATTAGAATAATAAATATCAAAACCTCCCAATCCTGCTTGTCCATCAGAAGAGAAATATAAATTCTCGTCCAATCCCCAAAACGGATATACTTCATCTCCTTCTGTATTAATCTCTGGTCCCAAATTAATTGGTTTAGACCATTCTCCTGCTTCGTTATAACTTACATAAATATCAAAACCTCCAAAACCTCCAGGAATATCAGAGGCAAAAAACATCTTGTCTCCATCAGAAGTAACTGTTGGATGTGCAACAGAATACTCTCTACTGTTTATTTTTAGTTTTTGGTTGGGTTTTGTCCATTGCTCTCCTACTCTTTTGCTAGAAGCGATTTGAGTATTTAATATGGTTGCTCTACGATTCGACTTTTTCTCATTCGTTCCATAAACTGTAAAATAAGCCGTTTGTTGAAGTCCATCGAACCGAACAGGTCCATCGTGATAATTCATATTGATATCCCCACTAAAAAGCGTAGGATTACCATATTTAAATTCTTTGGTATCCTTATCTTTCATAGTTGCTTCTACAAAGTAAGATTGAATATATGGTTTGTACAACCAAGAACCTCTATGGCTAGTTACTTTCGTTGTATCTCTATCTGAACTAAAAACAACTCCTCCATTATAAAAAACGGCACCAAAGTCATCATAAGGTGTACTTAGGTTAGGAACTACTTCTACATCGTACAATGCTCCTGCGTTCAACAAATCTTGATGTACTTCTGGTTTTACAGCAATCATCATATTGTGCCCTCTTAGTTGAGCACTTTCTTTTTCTCTAAAGGTTGCAAATTGAGCTTCTGCCTCTTCATACTTGTCATTTGACATTAAGGACAAACCATAGTAATAGAAGATTTCAGCAGGAGCCTCAGGGTGTTCAGCAGCTTTTGCGTACCATTGCCCTGCCTTAAGATGATTGCCTACTTTTCGGTAGCAATCTGGAAGTGCAAAAAGGGCAGTGGGTTTGGTTTCCTTTTTTAAAGCTTGCTCATAGAGCTCTATTGCTTCTTGGAACTCAAGCTCTTTGTATTTTTTGTTGGCTTTATTGATGAGAGCATCAGCCGTTTGTGCTGATAGCTGACTGGCTGACATACAAAGTATCAAAAGCACGACAATATGTGGATGTAATTTCATCGATATTGGCTTTATTATTATTGGTTGTTTGAAAATTATATAAAAGTATAGTTTTGATACTATTTAGTATACAAAACTAACTAGGAATGAGCAACTATTGTACCTCAATTTAGTAAGGTTCGTTTAGGTTATACAAAGATAGCTTGTTTTATTCTGAAATAACAATCTAAAGATAATAAAATCCTTTAGCATTGATGTTTCGGCTCCAAAATATTTTTTTATCGCCTTAAACCAGCTCTAAAACAAAGAAATTCAAGGTTTTCAATCTAAAAAAGTAACTAGGTGAATATTTCTCCCATTCAAGAGATCAAAAAAAAGCCGCCTATAATTAGGAAAAAAACAGCTATTTTTATCTTTTCAAATCTTTGTTTTTTTTAACCTCCTCTTAATATTCCTCTAACGATTTATTAGAATTTAGAGCTTTCATTTTGGAGCATAAAAAAAGCTTCTTTTGAAGTTCAAAAGAAGCTTAAATGTGATCCCGCTGGGATTCGAACCCAGGACCCTTTGATTAAAAGTCAAATGCTCTACCAACTGAGCTACGGAATCTACCTTTTGCTTGAATGTTATTCTCTCAAAGCGGTTGCAAATATATGCATATTTTAAGAAAGAAAAAATATTTTTAGGTTTTTTTCAAAAAAAATATAGAAAAAAAATAATCAAAGAAAATAACAACAGACACAACTTCTTCATAACTGTCTATTTATGAATTAGTTTACTAATTTAAAGAGTTTTTTTCTTTCATCTTATCTCCTTCAAAAAAATTAGTTTTTTATTTTTTTAGTAAGCGTACGATCATTTAAGTAAAAAAGGTTTGAAAATTTAAAAAGAAAGCCATTGCTATCATTTTTAAACCTTCAAACCTCCAATTAAATCTAGTGTAATCTTAAGATTTAATGACCAAACCTTTTGCCAATAATTTATATTCTGTAATTGGTTCTGTAATTTTTGCAATTTCTTCTGCTGATTGACCTTCGTCCTCAGCATAATGACGCAATTCATCTACTGTAGTAACTGATTTGTAAGCTTGACCGTCTACAACTACTGTTTTACCAACAATGTCTACCGGTACAAAAAACTCATGATTAGTTGTGATAAAAATTTCTTGACCATCTGTTGTAGCCAACTTTAACCAACATCCAGCTTTTTTACAAACCTCAGATACTTCTCCTTCTACCTTTGTTGCCACTGCTTTTACCGTATTTCCTTCTCCTAAATCCAATTCAGCAGCACCTTCTTCACTTTTTACTTTTGCCAATACATCCGACAAAGCAACTCCTCCATCAGGTGTGATTTCAGCACCATAGTGAATACCATCACCTTCTGCTTGTGCATGGTCGTGGTCGTGGTTGTGGTCGTGACCTTCGTGGTCATGCTCTGCATGATCATGTCCTGCATGATCATGATCGTGATGTTCGTGTCCTTCGTGGTTATCTGCTGTTGTGGTTGTTTCATTTCCACTACAAGAGACAAGTGTATAAGCAAAAATGACTAGATACAATATGCGTAACATAATTTTTAGTTTTATTTGATGTTAAAAAAATCAATGTATTAAGTATAAGTATGAAACCAAAATTATTATTAAACATTTTGCAAGTCTTTTGAGTTTATCTTGCGTCAAAATACTCGCCTTAGTCCACTAAGGCTCCGTTTTTGTTACTTATCTAAACCCAAAACTCAATACAAAATATAGTTTAAACTAATTCCCGTTTCATACTTACTTTTTAGTACTTGTAAGCAAATATAACAAGAATAAAATAAAAATAAATAGCATTTTCTTATCGAAGTCCTAATTTAGAATTAAACTATTCTTAATGTCATTTTCACCAAAGATGACTTTGAATAAAACAAAAGGAATTTGTTCGACTATTTGAGATTTTTGCTATCTTAATACACTGTATAAATGCCTCTTTATGAACGTTTTTTAATACGACACTACAATCATCACAATGAAAGCCATTTTTATTTCCCTACTTTTAGTATTTCCCTGCTTCAACATTCAAGCACAAGTCAATATTAGCCCCTGTGCACAACTCACCGACATCCATGTTGTCGTAATTGGTTCCTCTACTGCTGCAGGAACAGGACCAAGTACTCCAGATAGTGCCTGGGTCAATCGTTATCGAAATTATTTGCAAGCAATTAACCCTCTAAACCAAGTAACTAATTTAGCCATTGGAGGAACAACAACTTATCATATCATGCCAAGTTGGTTTGTAGCACCTTCAAACAGACCTGCGACAAATGTCAACAATAATGTTACCCAAGCGATCAATTTAGGAGCTGATGCTATTATAGTTAATATGCCTTCCAACGATGCCTCTAATGGTTTTGGCATCGCAGAGCAAATGACAAATTTTATAACTATCTCCAATTCTGCTGATAGTGCAGGTATTCCTATTTGGATTTGTACAACTCAACCTAAAAACTTCGGTTCTGCCATTCCCAAAGCTATACAAACGGGTGTTCGAGATTCTATCTTGACTTATTTTGGCACCTTTGCGGTTGATTTTTGGAATGGCATTGCAGATGCCAACCATGATATTTTACCACAATATAACTCTGGAGATGGCACCCATCTAAGTGATGCAGGGCATACTATTTTAATACAGCGAATTATCAATAAGGAAATTCCCAATATAGTAGCCGATACAGCAACGACCACTGATCATGTACTTTCACGTTTTCACCTAGATCATACGTCTATTTGTGGTGACAGTACAACAATGCTTCATGCGATTGTAGGGAATATTGGTCCTAGTGATCCAAGTTCTACAAATGTTATTTTTAATACCATAGATAATAACTCTGGTTTGCCTTCTACACAATCTTTTTTTATTGCAAGCCCCATCCCTGTTTGTGGTTTGGATACCATTTCTTTACTAATTAACACCTACGATGGAATAGATTATAATTTACAGGCTTATTTAAGTAATAATGATTTGAATAAAAACAATGATACCTCTCAAACATTGCAATTATACACCTTAGGGCATCCTTCTATCACCAGTTTTAACGATACGATCTGCATTGGAGATACTAGTATTTTAAGTGCTTTAGGTAGTCGCCCTTCAGATACCGTTCTCTGGTATGATGCTCCTATTGGAGGCTCTATTGTTGGCTATGGCAACAACTTAATACTAAGCAGTCTAATTACTTCTCAAACTTACTACCCTGAAGTTGTTCGCGGAAATTTGTACTTTGACGAATCCTTAGCTACGAGTACAACAACAACAACGAATTGGAATGGAATTATGTTTGACATTGTTGCCTTAGACACACTTACAATTGATAGTCTAAGCACAAAACTCAATACACTTGGACTGCAAACCGTGGTTGCCTATTCTCGTCTAGGTAGTCATGTTGGTTATGAAATAAATGCAGGAGCTTGGACTTTATGGGGGAATACAAGTACAACGGTCAATACAATAGGCGCCTTTTACAATTTAGATTACCCAGACAAAATCTTATATCCTAATGATACTTTAGGCGTTTATTTACACTTGCAAAATAGTAGCGCAGACCTCTCTTATCGCTCTACGGGAAGCAGTTTGGTCTATTCTAATAGTCAGCTTCAAATCTTAAGTGGTTCTGGAGTTTCTCATACATTTGGCAATACTTTTACACCTAGAAACTGGAGTGGCGAAGTCTTTTATCATCATGGATTTAATCCTAAAGGAGCTTGCAATACTCCTAGATTACCAGTTCATGCGGTCGTATCTACACCTAGTTTAGATTTAGGGATAGATACCTTATTGTATCAAAATCAAAGCTTGATTTTACAAGATTCTAGTTTTAGTAATTATTGGTGGAGCGATAACAGCACTAGCAATCAACTTTTAGTAGATAGTTCTAATACCGTCTTAGGCTCTAACTTATTTTGGTTGAGTGCCAGTAATCAATATGGTTGTATGGTTAGTGACAGCATTTTAATTACATTTTCTATTAATACCAACAATCAAATGCTTGAATTAGAGGAACTTGAATATAGCATCGTTCCCAATCCTAGCTTGGGCACTATTCAGCTCAAAACGCCCCATAATAAAGTTGTAGAATTCTCTTTATTTCAATCTAATGGGGCCTTAATTCGACAACTCAAGGTCTCACCAAATCAATCCATTAACTTAAGCAATTTAGCCAAAGGGGTCTACTTTATCTCATTAAACCAAGATGGGAAGCAAGAGATAAAAAAATTGGTCTTATATTAGACCTCATTAAATTTACTTTTAGGTTTTTAACTTTATTCAAAATTCTAGTTTATATAAGTAATTATCATGCTTAAAATCATATCACTAGTTGGAATTCTCTGTTCCTTAACGTATACCAGTACGGCTCAAAATTACCAAGAAGAATTATTAGGTCGTTGGGAAGATGATGCTTCTAACAACAGCACTTCTTATCAATTTATTTTTGAAAAAAAACTATTGGCTTTTTTAAAAATTCCACAATCTAAAATATTAGCCCCACTTAAATTAAGTAGAGATAAATTATACAGTCACCAATGGGTCAATGATAATATTCTTGCTTATAATAAGTTTCCATCTGAGAATAAGATGCAAGCTGCTTTATACCCTCCTACTTATACTTTTATTCAAGTAGATTCTATTTCCAAAGATTTGTTATTTGTTCATTTATCGGATGTTAATTTAGAGAAAAGCAAATTTGATTCTTTGGTAAAAGCAAAAGTAAATTTTAAAGCTTATATCAGTCAACGAAAAGCTAGGTATCGTCGTCTAGATTTAGAAAAAGAACGTCAAACTGCTCGTTTGTATGGTCTATGGGAAGACCAAATATCTCCTGATTCTTTATCTTTTCAGCTCTTTGTACAAAAAGGAGAGTTAGGTTTTTTAAAAGTCTCTAACCGTGAAGCTAAAGTACCTACTGCAATCAAACCCAATTCGGGATATAATTACAAATGGATTAATGATAAAGTATTTTATTATTACAAACAACCTTCTAGAGGCTTTGCTATTGAAATCAAATCAGATATTATTTATACACTAATGCGAGTCGAAAAATTAAATGGAAAAGAATTAGTTGTAACACTATCTACTCGAAGTTTCAATAAAGCGGGTTTAGATTATATCAAAGAAGAAAATAATTTTGATCTCTATTTTTTGGATAACAAAAAGTTCTTTCAACGTATTCCTATTGTAGATAAAAAGTAGCCTTTCAAATAAAGTTAAAAATAACAGCTGAATAGTTTGGCAATTAAAAAAGTGGTATCAATGATAATCTGTCAGATAAGTTTTATAAAGATGTATTAGTTCTCAATGTTGAGCAGTGTTGTTTAAATGCCTACTTATGAGACAGATTATTAAACCACCTCCCCCATCATAACTCACTATTAAAAAAGATACAACAAATTTAATATTTTTATCATAAAAAAAATCATGGATATATTCTAAATTTACATATTCAACAATTCCTCTAAAATTTCTTCTCTTCTAGTTTTAGAAATCGTAATGTTTTCTCCATCTTTCATAACAATGGAACTTGGTCTTGTTTTTATTAATTTAGTGATAAATTTAGGATTAATTAAAGACGATCGATGTACTCTAACAAAACCAAATCCTTCCAATAAGTCAGAGTATTCTTTGATGGTCTTAGAAACCCATTGCTTTTTATTATTACTCATCACAAAAGCCGTATAACTTTTTTCCGCTTGACAATACATAATATCTTCCACATCAATAAACACATAACCATCTGCGTTGGGCAAAATAATGCGTTTGGATTGTGTCGTTTGTTGTTCACTTGCAAACTGATAACGTAAAGCTTGATTGATATGAGCTTGGTGTTTTTTTCCTCGAAAGTTATCTAAAGCCGTTCTTAGATCCTTTAGGTCAATGGGTTTTAATAAATAATCTAAAGCTGACAAACGTAAAGCATTAATTGCATATTGATCGTAGGCAGTTGTAAAAATAACCTCAAAGTCTATTTCGTCAAAATACTTAAATAACTCCAAGCCTTTTTCATTAGGCATTTCTATATCTAAAAACACTAAATCAGGCACTAACTTTTTGATGGCAACTACTCCATCCTGTACGTTACTAGCAGACCCTATAATATGTATTTCTTGACAATAATCTTCTAATAATGTTGTCAACATCTCTCGTGCTTGAGGTTCATCCTCTATAATAATTGCTCTAATTTTTTGCATTTCTATAGTTTTAGGTTTCGTTCTTTTAAATAAAAGGAATCCAAAGTTCTACTTTAGTTCCAGAAGGTGTACCATCTAAATTTTTCAGATCTGTTATTTTTAAATTATTATGAGGGTGTTTTTTCTTGATTGCGCTTTGTTGCAAAATAACCAAGCGCTCTTTTGTCGTACTCAAGCCCGAAGATCGTTTTGTTTTAGTGTCACTACTTCTATTTTTGCGCCCCACTCCATTGTCTTCGACACAACAATATAAATAAGCTCCTTCCTTCTTTAGGTGGATACTTAATTTAAGATCCTTTTGTTTGTGAAACAAGCCATGCTTAAAACTATTTTCTACAATCGGCTGTATTAACAATGGTGGGATTCTATATTCATCCTCTAATAATACTTCTTCTATTTCAAAGTCTATTTCTACTTTATTTTCAAAGCGAATTTGCTCTAAATTTAAATAATTATCTAAAAATTCCTCTACTTGTTCTATGCTTATTGCCCGTTTGCTAGAATATTGGAAAATTTTCCTCAATAACTTCGCAAAGTTAGACTGCAAATCCATTGCTAACTCGTTCTTGTGCTGCAACCAAAGATTTTGCACAGCTGTTAATACATTAAAAATAAAATGAGGGTTCATCTGAGACTGAAGTGCCTCCATTTTTAGGTTACTATTTTGGCTCTCTAAACGTGCTTGTCGCAATTGGGTTCTAACAACTACAAAAATAATCACGATGATCAAAAACACAAGGATAGAGATAAACCACCACGTTTTCCAATAGGGTAAACCTATACAGAATACCACTTTAGTCGCTACAGTACTTTCAACACCATCTTCATTGACCACTTTAACTTCAAAAGTATATTTCCCTGATTGTAATTGAGGAAAACGCATAAGGTTTATTTGTGCCCCTTGATAACGCCATACGGTATCAACCCCAAGCATTCTATATTTATATTGAAGAGTTCCTCGACTTCGATAAGCTAAACCTTCCACTTCAATAGTAATACTATTCTGTTCATAACTCAGATCATAAAAATCACTTAGTAGGGTATCTTTATCATGAATGGATATATTCTTAATATAAATTAAAGGCGCAACCTTATTTTCACTTGGCATATTTTGATCAAAAGAAACCAAGCCTTTGGCTGTGCTTAGCCAAACCTTATTGTTGACAATTGCTATGTCTTTGATTTCATGTGTTGGTAAACCATCTTGTACGGTATAAACTTGGCTTTTCTTCGTCTTTGGAGTAAACCGTTGAACACCTTCTGTGGAGAGTAACCATAAATATTCTCCATCTATTTTTAGCTTTTTAATCTTATTATTAATCAAGCCTTCTTTGGTCGTCAAATGATATACCACCCCAAGCTCTTTGTTCAAAGCATACAAACCACTATTTATGGTACAAATCCAAATTATTCCATCAGAACCTCTCTCCATATAAACCCCTCTAATCGCCTTTCCCTTAGCATCCGAGATAGCAAAGGGCAACGTATTTTCTGGATAACACATTAGACTATCATCTCTAGCAATTAAAATACGATCATTCACCTCGTCTGAAATTCCACAAAAACTAGAAGTCATCGTAAAAAGTTTATTAAACCGCTCTATTTTATGATTCACAATTTTCTTCATAGGCTGATAATAAAACATTCTATTAGGGAACTTTTTTAAGCCTATCTCTTTATCCAAGAGATAAATGGAACATCCTGTTGCTAAGGAATTAACGATCCAGTTTTGTTTATAAATAAAACTATTCCGAAAAAATATTATGGGCTGGCTATATTTATACTTTTTATTAGGTTTAGACAAAGGCTCGTAAATTTCTTGATATCCTATTCCATTAATTAGTAACAACTCCTTATCCCAAGACAACTGTCTGCATTCTCCTTTTGGTATATTAATCTTGTTGGTGATGTTATCTTCTAGTATATTATAAGAAGAAACCATTCCATCTTTTGTATCAATAAACAAGGTTTTGTCATCCTTTTTCTCTATTAATCCAACTCGATCATGTTCAAGTACTGAATTAGCAGCAGTATATTGTTGAATTGCCAAATTAGGAATAATATGTACTCCCTGCGACAGGCTACTAATCCAATAGTTCCCCTCTCTATCTACAACAAAATCAGAGACCCCCTCTTTTGGAAATAATCTTAAGGTAGAATCCACCTTACTCGCAGCATTAGTGTTCAAAATAGGTCCTAAGCCTCCATCTAAAGTTAGTTGCCAAACCGTATTGTCTTTATCTACTCTAAGAGCATGGTTTCTCGTATCAAAAAAAGCTTCCCTAAGTGAATTCCAAATTATACCAATTTGATTTCCTAGTAATTGGCTAATTTGATAATTATATCCTTTCTCATTTTGAAGTAAAAGCAGTTCATTCTCCTTGTCCTTGAATAAATAAACAGGAATTATTCCTTTAGAAGTTGCACTTGGATGTGCCAAATTATTATTCGCAACAAAAGATACCCTGTCTTCTATGCACTTAAACAAGCCATATCTTGACGTCAAATAAATAGTCTGATTTCTTCCTTCAATAATATCACGAAGCCCTTTTCTACCATTATATATAGTCTCTGCAAGAGTCACTTCCCAACTTTTCCATACACCACTTCCTTTGTAACAATATAAACTATCTTTTGCACTATCTGCAACCCAAATAGCTCCTTTCGTATCTATTAAGAAGTCTTGAACTCTTATATTCTTAGGCATTTCAAAATAATGCAGGCTATCTTTTTCTACATAAAAAATTTGGTCTTTAAAATTTCGCATCCAAATTCGTCCTTCTAGATCTTCTTGAATACCTGATAAAGCTTCACTTAATTCTTCTTTATTATGGTAATAAGAAAAATCACTTCCATTATATTTACAAATACCCTTATCTGTTCCTATCCACATATACCCCTTACTATCTTCATACAAATCATACACCTCCAAACTAGGTAAACCATCTTCAATCGTTAGGTTCCAAGCATAAGGATGTTGTGCCTGTACAAACAGGCTAACAAACAAAAGAGATATCACTAATTTATATTTCATTAAGTTAGTCTAACAAAAGGAATCCAAAGCTCTACCCTTGTGCCCAGTGAACTTCCATCCTCTTTTTTAAGGTCGGTTATTTTTAAGTTATTGTTTGGGTGTGGCACTTTCAAAAGATCATGCTGAAGGATAAATAATCGTTTTTGAGTTGTTGTTAATCCTGATGAACGTTTTGACTTCTCTGAATCTATTTGGGGAGGGCGTCCAACTCCATTATCCTCAACACAACAATAGACATAAGTTTCTTCTTTTTTAAGAATAATGCTTAATTTTTTGTCTGTTGGTTTATGAAATAAGCCATGTTTAAAACTATTCTCTATGATAGGCTGTATCAATAGAGGAGGTATAAAATAGTCATTGAACAACTCTTCCTCTACTTGAAAAATAATCTGTACTTGATTCTCAAAACGTATTTGTTCCAAGCTTAAATAATTATCTAAGAAGTCTTTGATTTGCTCCATAGAAATATCCTTCTTGCTAGAGTACTGGAATATTTTACGTAATAATTTAGCAAAGCTAGATTGCAACTCCATTGCCAATTCGTTCTTGTGTTGCAACCACAAGTTTTGTACAGCGGTCAAAATATTAAAAATAAAATGTGGATTCATTTGGGATTGCAAGGCTTGCATCCGAAGTATATTCATTGCATTTTGCTGTTGTTCTTCTCGTTGTTTATTTCGAACTCTAGTTAATACAATTGCAATAATAACCAAGCCAATAGATAAGAAAAAAAGTCCTCTTACCCACCAAATTTGCCAATAAGGTTTTTCAATTTGAAATTGAACCTCAATAATTTCCCTACTCTCTATACCATCTTCATTCGTTGCTTTTACTTGAAACGTATACAGTCCTGGGCTCAATTGAGGAAAACGCATGACATTGATAGCACTGGATTGCGAAATCCAACTACTGTCAATTCCTATCATTCTGTATTGATACTCAAATTTGCCTCTATTTCGATAAGCAACCCCTTCTACGTAAATAGTTAGGCTATTCTGTTGATAACTCAAATCATAATATGGAACAACAACGGTATCTTTATCATGAATAGCAATCCGTTTGAGATAAATAGAAGGTGGAACACTGTTTTTACTAGGCAAGTTTTTATCAAAAGAGATCAGTCCTTTTGCCGTGCTCAGCCAGACTTTATTATTGACGATTGCTATATCTTTAATTTCGTGGGTTGGCAAGCCATCTTCTTTGGTATAAATGAGGCTTTTTTTTGTCTGGGGGCTAAATCGTTGAATACCATGAGCTGAAAGTAACCATAGGTTATCCCCATCAACTTTTAGTTTTTTGATTTTATTGTTAATCAGACCATCTTGAGTTCTAAAATGATAGATTACGTTTAATTCCTCATCCAATCCGTATAGACCACTATTAACCGTACAAATCCAAAATAATTGATCGGCACCTTTTTCTATATAAACTCCTTGAATAGATTTTCCTTCTTTATCTGAAATGGGGAATGGACTGGTATGTTCTGGGTAACACATTAAGCTATCATCTCTAGCAACTAAAATACGATGATTCTCCTCATCTGCAATAGCATAAAAACTAGATATCGTTGTCAATCTTTTGCTATAAATCTCTAAATCATACTTTTCTTCTTTAATTAGGGTACCATAAAAAAAAAGTGCTTCAGGAATCTTTTCAGCTCCAATACTCTTTGTCAAAGAACGGACAAGAACACCTGTTGATTTTAGATTAATCAACCATCTTTTTTTATAAAAAATACTACTTCGTATATTCATACTTAATATATCCGACTTATACTTCATACTAGGATTAGACGAAGGATCATGAACTTCTTGATACATCAATCCATTTATCAACAACAACCCTTTATCCCAAGATAATTGCCTGCACTTTCCTTTTGGGATTTCAATTATTTCTTCAATTTTATTTTCATTAGTATTATAAATGGAAATCGACCCCAGTCTCGTTTCTACAAATAATGTTTCATCATCTCTCTTCTCAATCAATCCAACTTGATCATATTCAAAAACCGAATTGGTAGCATTGTATTGTTCTATTTTTAAACTAGGAATAATATGAACTCCTTTAGACAAACTACTAATCCAATAGTTCCCTTCTCTATCTATAACAAAATCTGAAACCCCTTCATTCGGAAACAGTAGTAAAGTAGAATCTAATTTACTAGTAACACTAGAATTAAAAATAGGTCCCAAACCCGCATCTAAAGTCAATTGCCAAATCGTATTTTCCTCATCAACTCTAAGGCTATTATTCCTACTTTCGTAAAAAGCTTCTCTAAAAGAATTCCAAACAATACCTACTTTATCTCCTATCAGTTGACTTATTTGATACGTGTATCCTTTAGTATTTTGGAGTAAAAATAAGGTATTATCCTTATCTTTAAATAAATGAGCTGGAACGAGTATTGCTGAATCTGCAATAGAACGAGCTAAGTTGTTAACGGTCACAAAATGAACACTATCATCAATGTACTTAAACAAACCACACATTGAAGTAACATAAATAGAATGATCATTAGCTTCAATAATACTTTTTAATCCATGGCCTCTCAATGTTGTTTCGGTAGGATAAACTTCCCAACTTTTCCACTGTCCTTCCGTATTATAACAATACAAACTATCTTGCATCCGATCTATTAGCCAAATAGCTCCTTTCGTATCTACCAAAAAATCTTGGATCGGTATTTTTTTAGGCATTTCAAAATAATGCAAACTGTCGTCCTCTACATAAAAAATTTGGTCTTTAAAATTTCGCATCCAAATTCGCCCTTTAGGATCCTCTTGAATACCAGACAAAGCTTCACTTAACTCTTCTTTATTGTGATAATAGAAAAATTTATTCCCATTATATTTACAAACGCCCTTATCCGTTCCTATCCAAATATACCCTTTACTATCTTGGTATAAATCATACACTTCCAAACTAGGCAAACCATCCTCAACCGTTAAGTCCCAAGCATAAGGATGTTGTGCTTCGCTAGTTAAGATGTTTGATCCTAAGAAGAACAAAGTATATAAAAAATATAGTGATATGAGTTGCCGCATGCAATACATTTAATAAAATATAAAATATAAAATATAATGTGAATATAGTCATCTTACACAAGCTTTGCAAGTCCAATTAACGAACGGTACAGATTATTAACTGAATGGAACATCTGAGCTAACGAGTAGGCAAATATAAAAATAAGCGATTCCCTTCTCAATAGAGGAAATCGCTTAAGTAAGTAGAAGGACAAAAGTAATTAACATTTAAATTGGGCATCTTTTGTTCGCTAAATTTCTTAAAAAGCCTCGCTTTAGCAAAAAAAATATACTCCAATTTTTAAACTACTAATTTTGTCCTTCTACTTATATTTTTTATAATAAAAATATCCTAATTAAACCGCAACATCAAATTCTCTTAGTGCATTATTCAAGGATGTTTTTTTGTTGGTGCTTTCTTTTCTCTTGCCTATAATCAAAGCACAAGATACTTGATACTCCCCTGCTGGAAATTTTTTGGTATAACTTCCTGGAATAACAACCGAACGGGCAGGTACACGACCATTATAAATAACAGGTTCTGGACCCGACACATCAATAATTTTAGTAGATTGTGTGATGGTAACATTAGCACCAAGCACTGCTTCGCTTTCGATGTGAACGCCTTCTACAACAATGCAGCGAGAGCCAATAAAACAGTTGTCTTCAATAATGACAGGTGCTGCTTGCAAAGGCTCTAAAACGCCACCAATTCCAACGCCACCACTCAAATGCACATTCTTACCAATTTGAGCACAAGAGCCAACAGTTGCCCAAGTATCTACCATTGTTCCTGAATCTACATAAGCTCCAATATTAATATAACTAGGCATCATGATTACTCCTGGCGCAACAAAAGCACCATGTCGAGCAATTGCATGAGGCACTACTCTTACCCCCAGCTTCGCATAATTCTTTTTTAAAGGAATTTTGTCATGAAACTCAAAAGGAGCTACTTCAATGGTTTCCATTTTCTGAATTGGAAAATACATCACCACTGCTTTTTTCACCCATTCATTCACCTGCCAACCATCTGCTGTAGGTTCGGCAACACGAAGTTCTCCTTTGTCTAATAAGTTGAGTACTTCGCGAATATTTGCTTTTGTTGCTGCTTCTTTTAGAAGGTCTCTATTCTCCCAGGCTGCTTCTATCGATTTTTTTAGTGTGTTCATTCTGTGATAATTTATTCTTGTTATTTATTCTGTTCTAAATTTTCAAGGATTTCTTTTGGTAATAACTGCTGTAAAACCTCTGGATGTTTTTTCAGAAAATAGTACCAATAATAACTTCCAAAAAAAACAACTGTTTGTCCAAATTGTGTCGGCTCATGGAAATGCATCGTTACCTTGTTCCAAAACAACATTCGACTTTCTTCTACCCTAGCAATACTATCATAAGTATATTGATAAGACTTCATAAAGTTAGACACATAGACATACTCGGTATCCATTGCTACCCATTTGATTGGAAAAAATACAAGGTAATAAATGCCTGCTGTTGATAAAACAAAAGAAATCGTCATTAAACGAGCAGTCATTGGAGTAAAAGGCTCTCTCAAATCGTCTAGTGGATAAAAAAGTAAAACGATGGCTAAACCACCAAAAAAACAGAACCAAAAGGTAGGTAAAAGTAACTTTAAGGCTAAAGTCCATGGAGATGAGACCACCTGCATATTTTTCATAATTCTATTATTATTTTAACACTAAATTTTGTTATTAGATGATCGTAATCTAAAGCTTGTATATCGTTTATGCTGCAATAATACAGTTTTTTTTTGAGAGCAAGTGCCCACCATTACAAATAAAAAAAGCCTGTTGAATAGGAATATTCAACAGGCCTTTTTGAGAAAGAGCATTATTTATAAAGCTGCTTCCATTTTATCACTTTTATAATTATAAGCTGTTTTTTTAGGCTTTCTAAATTGATAGGTTGCCAAAACACCATTCCCGTCCAAAATTTCTGTAAATCCTGTACAAACCAAGTCTTTGGAATAGAAGATATGCTCATCTCTAGCGATTAGTTCTAAATCTATTTCACTATCATTTAAGCGATTTACATCCTTAAACTCTTGCAACTCTGGTGTCCAAGAAACTAGTTTTGTTCCACTCAAAGTCAACAAAGGTCTATCTTGAAAATTCGTATTAATATATTGACTTAATTGCTCTAAATGTTTCTCTGCTTCTTGACGCATCCCTTGGTCAACAGGAACTTTTGTGCTCAGAAAAGAAATTTGGTCATGTGTACTATCAATAAACATCGTTCCAACTAAACTGACCGTTTGATTGCCATTACAATAAACCGTATCTAAATCTTTCAACTTATAACTAGAAAAAACAAACAATGCTGTATTATCATTACAAATCGTCTTGTTCCAATAAGGCATTTTTTTGCTCAATTCTTTTGTCAATTGTAGCTCTAAAGTTGGTTCTATAGGCGTTTGAATAGAAAGAAAATCTGTTTCTAAACCTGTAAAATATTGCCCAAAAGCAGCAATACTCTCTTCGTTATCTAATACTAGATGTGCCACCCGAACCTCTATATCATCTGTGGGTATAGAATAAGTAAACTCTTGCGTTAAAGAGTCCTTTATAAATGTACACAGAACAATACAGGCCAAAAAACTAGGAAAAATAATGGTGTTGTTTCGAAGAACGAAGCCAACAAAGCCTGTTCCTAAAAACAATAACATAATTGTTATGGCATGACTAGACAAGAAATAATTAGCACTTGTATCCATTGGTACAACCACTCCTAGTGTAAGCAGAGTCACAAGAAAGAGCCATAAAAGGCTAACATTCTGCGACTTAATAAAATTATTAAGTTTCATAGCGCAAATATATACAATTCCTATTTAAAACTGTAACAAAATACTTAATTGACTATTTTTTAAGTGATTCTGTATACTAATTTTTTATTAAGAAAATATTAGATACCTTTCCCTATAGGCATCTATAATTATTGGTTTTGATTGTGATAGTTGCGTGTAATTTTGCAATTTTAATTGATAGCAATTTTTTATTCTAAAAAATCAAAGTAGTACAAATCATTACTATCTTGCTAGATCTATTTTTTTTTAAAAAACAACAACGTTTATTTTTGATATTTGTTCCTTAACGACAAATTTTTGCTTTTTATTACCTCTAAAGTATTATTTTTATGTTTTTTATTTTGTTAGATCATAATTTGATGTTGAACTTTATCAAAAACCTTGCAAACCTAACACATTTCCCATACACTACATAACATTCTTACTTTAAAAAGGTTGCCATTAAATCTGCTATGAAAAAAATTTATTTTGCCTCTGATTTTCACCTAGGAACTCCTAGTCCCAAAGCGAGTAAACTTCGAGAAAAAAAAATTTTACGTTGGCTATCTTCCATCGAACACGATGCAAAATCTATTTTTCTTGTTGGAGATATTTTTGACTTTTGGTTTGAGTACAAAACAGTTGTTCCCAAAGGAGCCATTCGTTTACTTGGAAAAATAGCAGAATTAAGCGACAAAGGGATAGACATTCATTTTTTTGTAGGAAATCATGACATTTGGATGTTTGATTATTTTCCAAACGAACTAGGGGTTACGGTACACCACCACCCCATTCAAATTGAATTAGGTGGCAAACAGTTTTTCATTGGGCATGGAGATGGACTTGGTCCCAAAGACTATGGTTACAAACGTTTAAAAAAGATATTTACCAATCGGCTTTGCCAATGGCTTTTTAGGTGGCTACACCCTGATGTAGGAATGAAAATTGCCAATCACTCTTCTTCTGCAAGCCGTACAGCACAAACAGAACCTGAATATTTCTTGGGAGCAGATGAGGAATGGTTGTTGTTATATTCTAATTACAAACTAAAACAAATACCCACTATAGATTATTTTATTTTTGGTCATCGGCATCTACCCTTGGATATTTTATTAGAGAATCAGCACAGTCGTTATATTAATTTGGGGGAATGGTTCAGTCAATGTACTTATGCAGAATTTGATGGAAAAAATTTGCATTTAAGAGCCTTTGAAAATCCTTCGTTTGATTTAAACAATACTAAATATTAACTCTATGCTTCCTTTACTTTTCCTTTTACTCTTTAGCTGCACAAGCATTGGCTATGCACAAGAGTATAGTTTCAAAGAATTAAAGAGTATTCCTAAAACAAGCCGTTGGATGGAAGTGGACAAGATGAAGCAGTTGTATCTAATCGAAGATGCACATACAGTACTTAAGTACAGCCCCGATGGTGATTTATTGTATCAGTTTAATGAGAATAGCCTTGGTGAAATTTCTTATATAGATGTTAGCAACCCTTTTCGAGTATTGGTCTATTATAACGATTATGCTACTGTTCTTTTCCTAGATCGTACTCTTAGCGAAATACAGCGACATGATTTATCTGATTTAGACATTCCCGAAGTTCGTGCGTTAGGAACAGCATCAGACAATAATGTTTGGTTATTTGACAACAATACTTATACACTCAAAAAAATAAATAGCCAAAATGAAGTCCTTGCTGAAAGTCCAGATTTAAGTTTGCTACTAACAGATGTCCTAGATCCTAATCGCTTAATTGAGGCGAATGCTAGGGTATATCTCAACTCTCCCAACCTTGGTATTCTTGTTTTTGATGTTTTTGGTAATTATATTAAAACCATTAATCTCTTAAATTTAGATTATTTCCAAGTCTATGAAGGGCAAATTTTCTATGTTGAGGATAAAAAATTCAAAAGTTATCATCTTTTATCGTTTCTAACAAAAGAAATTAAAATGCCTGTTATTGAAGCAAAACTAGAACAACTCTGTATTGCACAAGAGCGTTTATATATAAAATATGTTAATAAAATAGACGTCATTGTTATAAAGAAAAAATAATTTCCTTTTTTTTGATAAAAAATTTGGAGAAACGGAATGATATGTCGTATATTTGTGTCGCTTTCAAAGGAAAGATACTGGCTTCTTAGCTCAGTTGGTAGAGCATCGGACTGAAAATCCGTGTGTCGGCAGTTCGAGTCTGCCAGAGGCCACAAAGCATCTTGATTTATTCAAGATGCTTTTTTTTTGCACTTTTTTGAAGTAAATATTTGACCTCCGAGTACAAAACTTGATTTAATAAATTGAAACCAATAGAATGAACTTAAAAAAAGTAATTGAAGCGGCTTTTGAGAAAGTGAATAACATTGAAGAAAAAGGAGAGTTAGCCTCTTACATACCTGAGTTGGCTACAGTAGATTCAAGAAAATTTGGTATCCATGTTTCAACAATTTCTGGGATAAATTTTGGTTTGGGAGACTTTAATGAGAAGTTCTCTATCCAAAGTATTTCAAAAGTACTTTCACTTTGTTTGGCTTATAAAATTGTGGGCGAATCTATTTGGAGTAGACTTGGGGTCGAACCTTCTGGTACTGGATTTAACTCACTAGTACAACTTGAAAGTGATAACGGGATCCCACGAAATCCCTTTATAAATGCAGGAGCCATGGTCATTGCTGATATCCTTTTAAGTCATTTAGAGAACCCTAAAGAAGACTTGTTGGATTTCATCAAGAGCATCTCCAATAATCAGACCGTCGCCTATTCAACTAAAATTTCTACCTCTGAAAAATCAGTAGGATATCGCAATGTAGCTTTGTGTAATTTTATTAAATCCTTTGGTAACATTGAAAATGAGCCTAATGAGGTGCTTGGTTTGTATTTTAATTTATGTTCTATTGAATTAAGTTGTGCAGATCTTTCAAGATTGTTTTTGTTCTTGGCTAATGATGGAAAAACAATCCACAATAACGATCAAATACTGCCCAGAGGACAAGCTAGAAGAATAAATGCACTCATGCAAACCTGCGGTTTTTATGATGAATCTGGAGAATTTGCATTCAAGGTAGGGCTACCTGGAAAGAGTGGTGTTGGAGGGGGAATTATTGCCATTCATCCCAGTCAATACACCATTGCCGTGTGGAGCCCTCCATTAAATAAAAAGGGAAATTCGTATAAAGGAATGCGATTTTTGGAAGATTTCACAACATTATCACAATGATCCTTTTTTTTAATAGATTATAACCTAAGTATAAAACGAAGTGGTTTAAAATATTAAACAGCTTCTATAAGATCGTTTTCATGGTTTTATCAAAAATGATAAGAAACAGTCCCAAAAGTGACCAATCGTTCAAATGAAATAAATCAGATGTTCTAGCTTTGAGTGTATCAAGAGATAAAAAATTTCACAGTTTTGACCTAAGCTAAAACAACTTTAGAAATGAACGAATTATTAAAAGAAGTTAAAGACATTAACCAAGAAGCTTGTGTTTCTATTATATTAAACACCAATAGATCTAAGCCCGATAACTTGAACGATCCTATTGCCCTAAAAAATCTAGTTAAGAACGCTGTAGATAGATTGAATAAGGACTATGACAAACATTTTGTGGCTCCAATTATCGAAAACATAAACCAGATCGTTAAATCTATTGATCACCTATACAATCTTGATAGTCTAGTTATTTTTGCAAATAATAACTTTGCAAAATACACCCGATTATCTATCAAAGTAGAGGATAGAGTTACAATTAGTACTACGTTTGCAACGAGGGACTTAGTCCGATCAATGAACAATGATTCTGTTTATTATATCCTTGTTCTCAATCAAGATTATGCAAGGTTAATTGAGGCAAACAACAACCAAGTCATAGAAGAAAA
>ENA-ORXM01001183-ORXM01001183.1-marine-metagenome-genome-assembly--contig:-NODE-1183-length-38077-cov-3.917842_pt1 | contig 38077 bp, 37 predicted proteins | sample MGYA00237867_ERZ511480 | MGnify/ENA primary metagenome ERZ511480 (study PRJEB26309, sample SAMN06266103) | marine metagenome | isolation source: Algal blade | place: United Kingdom:Sidmouth, United... | reverse complement strand
GCATTTCTAAGCCCTAAGAAGAATAATAAAACAAGAACTACTAAGATTACTCCAGAAATAATACTGTTCTGTAAATTAGCTACTTGATCTCTAGTATTAATAGATTGATCATTAAAAACCGTAACTTTCAGCTCTTCAGGGAATTTGGTAGCTTTTGCTTTTTCTACAATTTCTTTGATTTGATCAGATGCAGACAGTAAATTTTCTCCTGCTCTCTTGATTACATCCAAAGAAACAACAGGTAAACGATCTGAACGAGCAATACTAGTTGGCTCTGCTACCCCTTCAATCACAGTAGCAACATCTTTAATAAACACAGGATTTTGGAACTCACTTTTGATAATAATGTTCTCAATCTCTTGCATTGTTTTAAATTCTCCAACAACACGCACCGAGCGATTAAACCCGTTGAAGTTTCGCTCTCCAGCAGACATAGTGATATTTTCCATTGCAATTGCATTGGCAATATCATCAAAGCTAATTTTCTTTGCCTGCATTTGTTTCCAATCTACATCAATCTGTACCTCTTTGTCGGAAGTTCCTTTTAGCTTCACTTCCGAAATTTCAGAAAGCTTCTCAATTTCATTTTGCAAATACTCTCCAAACGAACGCAACTCATCATTAGAATAATTTCCAGACAAGTTGACAGTCATAATTGGAAACTCCGAAAAGTTAATTTCAAAAACGTTTGGTCCAGCAGTTAAATCCTTTGGAAAATCTCGATCTCCTTTGGCTTTATCTACGGCATCCTTTACATCTTGCAACGCCTTGTCCACCTCTACAGTAGTATTGAACTCTACAATAAGGTTTGAAAAGTCATTGATAGAGTTTCCATCAATTTTTTTCACCCCATTAATAGAAGCTAATTCCTTCTCAAGAGGAATAGTTACCAAGGTTTCCATATCCTCTGCGGAGTTACCAGAGTAGGTTGTTGCCACATAAATCGTAGGGATAACAATCTCAGGAAATTGCTCCTTTGGCATTGTGTTGTAAGACTGAATTCCAAATAGTAGTAACATAAATGTCAACAAGAACATACTTGTCGCATTATCTACCGCAAAGGAAGTTGCCCTAAAATTTCTATATAATTTATTTTTATTATTACTCATTCTATTTTTAATTTTCGTTCTCTGACAAATTGTGTGTAAGAACCTTATTTTTAATACCTAAAGCATTGAGAACAGGTTACTCTTACTCTGGTAATACCTCTACAAGGTCACCATTAGAAACTTGACGAGCTCCTTTTATCAAGAGTGCTTCATCGCCATTTAATCCAGAAGTAATAATAGTTTCATTACGGTAGCCTCTCCCCATCGTTACTAATTTCTTAACCGCCTTATTTCCTTCTAAAACCATTACATAATCTGCCCCACTAACATCTTGCAAAATCAATTGGTCAGGTACTACAATAGCATCTTTCTTTGAAAAATCATTGACCAACATTGTTGCCAACAAATTAGGTTTCAGCAAACCATTTTGACTGTTAATAGATGCCTCCACTTCAAAAGTTCTGTTGGCAGGGTTAATACTACGACCAATGGTTTTCACACGACCTTTTTGTTCCTCATTTAAAGCAGGAAACTTCAAGACCACTCCCTCTCCTTTTTTTACATTCCCCAAATAAATTTCAGGAATTGATGCCACTACTTTTAGGTCTTTAGTGTTTAAGATTTGCACAATTGGAGTTCCAGGACCAGCCATTTCTCCTTCTTTTGCCATCACCATATCAATATAACCACTCATAGGCGCATAAACATTTGCTTTTGTCAACTCATATTCTAAAGTTTCTTTATTTTTTAATAAAGATTCTACTTGACTTTTAGCTTGTAAATACTGCACCTCAGAACCAATTTTTTGATTCCAAAGATTCTCTTGACGCTTATACATATTCTGCGCTAAGCTCAAAGATTCATCTAGTTGAGCAATGCTTTTTTTGATGCTTTCTAAGTCAACTTTAGCAATCAAAGCTCCTTTTTTTACATAATCCCCCTCTTTCACCGTCATATCTACAATTCTGCCTCCTGTTTCACTACTAGCCATACCTGGCTCCTGAGAAGGCACCACATTTCCTTGTACCTCTACATAATGATTAAACTCTTTCACTTCAACTTTAGCTATTGTTACAGGAATTGCTGATTTTTTCTTTGATTTAGGATCTAATTTAACCACCGCAGCTTCCGCTTTAGCAATCTCTTTTTTAAGTATTTGAAGTTCCTTGCGCTTTTCTTGTAAAACTTTACGAGCAGCATCTAATGTTTGTGGGGCGCCTTCTGATTCTGTCGCCTCTCCTCCACAAGAAGTAGCTAAGAGGAAACCAGCAAATGCAAAAAGATAAAATATATTTTTCATTGTTTAATTTTTGTTGTGTTCTAACGATAGTCCTTTGTCAATTCTTTAATTTACTTACCTAAAGCTTTATCCAAATCTGCTTTAGCTACTACTAATTCATACAAAGCGTTCAGACGATTTGCTTGGGTACGATACAACTCTTGCTCTGCTTGTGTCATTTCTAAACTAGAACCTACACCTTCACGATATTTGATTCTAGTAGTTTTTAAGATTCGTTCTGCCAAAGCTAAATTCTTATCTTGACTAGCCAAGCGTTCTGTTGCATTGTTGTAAATTGCTCTAGCATTGATTACTTGAAGGGTAATACTTCTTTCCAAATCATTCAATTGCAATTTAAATTTCTCTACATCAATTTTTGATTTTTTAATTTTAGCTGCTTTGTCCAAGCCATCAAAAATAGGTACATTCAATTTCAATCCAACAATCGTTGTAGGGAAAAAACCTGGTTGATTTCCATCAAATAAATCATCCCGTTGTAAAACTTGTTGATGTACAGCAAATGCAGATAAGCTAGGTAAATACCCCATTGTAAAACGCTTGGTATTTAGTTCATTCAAATGTATTGTTTGCTTCATAATATCCGTTTCAATACGACGGTCAAAAGCAATTTCTCCATCCATATCCTCTGCATCTGGCAAAGCCAAAACATCGTCTAATTGATTAGATAATTCAATTTTATCTTCCAAAGGATAATTCATTTGAAATTTTAATACATTATAAGCCAACTCTGTTTGACGTGCTAACATTTCTAGTTCAACTTGAAGATTAGAAAGAGAAAGATCTAAGCGATCAACATCTAATTGCTCAACCATTCCATTATCTAGAAAGGCTTGTGTTTCTTTTCTCATTTTTGTTACATTCTCAATATTTCGCAACAAAACTCCCTTGTTTTCTTCTGCAATCAATACTTGTAAATAAGCTTTTACGATGTTGTGCTTGATGTCATACTTCGTCAAATCAGCTTGGCGTTTTGTCATTTCCATCAAACCTTTAGAGGCTTTTAGACCAACAAAGTAACTTCCATCAATAACCAATGTGTTTAGGTTTAACGAAAATGTTAGATTGTTGCGTGTTCCAAACTGCGTTTCAGAGTACCCTGGCTCTGGAGCTGGAAATCCAGGAATGACAAAAGCATCGTTTGGAATCAACTGAGTTGGCAAATGGACATAATAATTATACTCCAGACCTGCATTTAATTTTGGTATTCCAATAGCAGTATACTCTTGAACTTCTGCTTTAGCTCGTGTAACCTCCAACTCAGCTGTTCGGATACTATTGCTGTGGGATTGAGCATAAGCAATGGCTTCTAACAAAGAGAACTGCTCTACGTCTTGAGCTTGTAATCCTGCTATTGTTAGTACCAAAACCATTAATAAACTGTTTAGTCTTTTCATGATATAGTATTATAATTTTATAGTTTTATCTTACACTTAATATATTTCACCTCTAGGATCCAAACTATCTAACATCATTTTTAATAGCTTACGCCCTTTTTCGGAGACAATTCCATGAATATGATAGCGCATAAATTCTCGATGTAATTGATGCGTTGGAAAATTATTCCCTGGAAACAAATCCTCATTAGAAAGAATTGGCATCAAACTAATATGCAATCTAGAGATTATAGAAACATTCAAATTTACTCTATACAAACCTTCTTCTACTCCTTTCTTCAAGTTGTTTTCTACCATTGTCAAAATCTCTTTACGATTAAAATCATCCAACATTTGCCAGACGGGTCGATGGTATTTTTGCAAGTCGAAAAGTATAGATGGATTCATCTGATCTACTTGTTGTTGTGTATACTGAATCATTTTCAGCATTTCATCTAAAGCATTTTCGGCTTGAGATTGAATCAACACACACGTTTCTTTATCCTTGACGATGTATCGTCGCATCACTTTAGATACCAAATCATGCTTGTTCTCTATATACAAATAAAGTGTCTTTTTGGACATGCCCAATTCTTTGGCAATATCTGTCATCGTTACACTTCGAATTCCATATTTCTTGAACAAGCTTTCAGAGACATCCAATATTTTTGTTAGTTCATCCAAATGATCTATTATTTTATAAGTTCTTTTTATTAAAACCTAAGAAACTTTTTTTGTTCCCTTAGTTTCCTTATGGGCAAAAAATATTATTTCAAGCCACAAAGGTAAATTAAAAACGCAGGAAACCCAAGTTAGTTTTAAAGTTTCCTTAGTTTTTTAACAAAAAAAAGTGGAACGCCTTTTGAGATGTTTAGAAGAGCATCAAAAAAAGTCTATTCATCTAATTTTTTGAAAATAAATAAGGAATTAACAAAACTGCCTCGACTGCTAAATAAGAACCGTTCTTACTTCAAAAAGTTCATCTATCAAAACATAAGGCAATCAGATAGTTTCCTTACATTTATACTAATAGTAGTCCATCTAATTAGCTTTGTGGTTATATACTGAGACTATTACAACAAACAATACTATTTCATCTAATCATTCTTACCTGTTTAATATGAAACTACGAATCTTAGCATTTACAATCACTGCATTTTGCATGATTTCATCCTGTTCTTCTTGTGGTGAAAGCAATGGCAATAATTCTGATCATAACAACAGTGGCGTTCTTAATACTGATAGTTTGGGAACAGATGAGTATGCTACAGAGGATCTTAATAATCCTAATGGAACAGATAATACCGCCAATTTGCAAAAAGACATGGACATTATGATACAAGAACAGGCAGAGTTAGCCAATAGCTCTAGATCCAAAAGAGTAGAAACTATTATTGCGAGTTTTGAATTGGGGATGACCAAACGTGAAGTAACCAAACATATGCTTCGAATGAAGCAAAAAAAGCACTTGAAACGTGTACAAAAGTCAAAAAATAGATTTGAATATGTTTATCAATTAAGACTTGCTAGTGGAAAATCTAATACCTACATGGATTTTGATTATAGTCGTAATGGTGGCGTTTATCAGACCGTTTGTAAGCCGAGTAAATTTAGAAAAACAAGTAAAAGTGCTTTTTTGGCTGAGGTACATGATTTATTAACAGACTGGTATGGTCCACACAACTTTCAGTTGCCAAATACAAAAGGCTGTGCACGATATGTTTGGATCACTGGCAATCGTCACATTGACCTTTACTGTACTTCTAAAAGTGTTGAGTTTATCTATACAGATTTAAATGTCAAAAAACCAGCTAAAATTGCTTCTCCAACATCTGATGTTGTGATGTAAGTTAGAGTTTGCCTAATTTCATAAAAGTTATATCCAAACTCCCAATAAACCTTATTATGAATAAATTTCTACAGGAGCGAAATATGGAAAAATACTATTTTGGTATAGGAAGCTGCTCATAATAAGACTTGACACTTTACGCTCTTTTTAATAAATTCTAATGAGAAAATATAAATCTTTCCAAAACGACCGACTTTTTCACGAAAGCACATTCAACCTACTATATATTACTCAAAGCCATTATCCTGCTGCCCCAAAAACAAGTTTGATGCGAAAAGCAACTGATGAAGATAAGCCTTTTTCAAATCTATTTATCTGGGATATCAATACACAAACTAAAAGTGCTTTATTCTCAGATGAAATTGCCCAGACAGAGCAAATTCAAAAAATACTTTTTGAAAAAGAATATGACGATCAAAATCAGTGCATTTTATTTAATTCGGAGGCATACGTATTTAATAAAGAAAATATTCCTTATAGAAATTTAAAGAACAAGTTACTCCTAGAAACCTATCATCCTGAATCTGACAAACATCATCTTTGGTTGTCTAATAAACAGGGAAATGACCTTTCTAAAATTGCTACACTTGGCATCAACACTCAATGGCATCTAGATATTGGGAATAATAGGATTAGAATAATCCAGCATCTAAAAACGGATATTAATATCCATGAAATTTCTTGGTAAAATGCCTTTATATTTTTTTTTCCCTACTAGAACTATAAAATGCTTCTTTTTGTAGTCCTAAACATCTATTCCATACAGCCCTTTTATTCTAAAAAAACTTACTATATTTGGGTGTTGCATTTTACAACAACTAACCAACTAAAGTACAAAATACTGAATATCAATAAATTAAAACTAGATCAATTGCAATTTAAAAAACTTTGTCATTACTCTGGTAAACGATATTTTTTATTTTTTTTAGTAAAAACATAAAAAGTAAACCAACTACTAACTTTAATAGTAGCTTACTTTGTTGCTTCCAATAAAAAGTAAAAAAGTAATTATTGGTTTGTTCTTTCACAAGAAATACAAAAGTACACTTCCATTGAAAATGGATAAATGTACTTGAGTAATCTATTATTATTAAAACAAACGTTTTTGAAAAAATTGTTTGTTAAGAAACACCTATAAGATAGATAAAAAATGAATGTTAAGATTATAAATAAATCTAAAAATGCTCTTCCAAATTATGCTACAAAAGGTAGTGCAGGAATGGACTTAAGAGCTAATATTGATACTACAATTGTATTACAACCACTAGAACGTAAAGTAATTCCAACAGGTCTTTTTATTGAACTTCCTGTGGGATATGAAGCTCAAATTCGTCCTAGAAGTGGCTTGGCACTCAAAAAAGGTTTGTCAATTCCTAATGCTCCAGGAACCATTGACTCTGATTACAGAGGAGAAATTGGCGTTATTTTAATTAACTTATCGTCTATCCCTATCGAAATTGAGCCCTCTGAACGAGTTGCACAAATGGTTATTGCTAAATATGAGTCTATTCAGTGGGAAGAAGTTACTAATTTAATGGAAAGTGATCGAGGAACAGGAGGTTATGGTAGTACAGGTAAATCTTAACCCCCTTTTCTGACTTGCCCCTAATGTGTATTTAGACCTATTAATTACAATTCTTATGATATTTGCTTGCTCAAAAAAGTAAAGCAAACCAAACAGATGCCTTTTTGGCTTAAAATACGAAAGAAATTTATGAAAATAATAATACCAATGGCTGGACGTGGAACACGCCTTCGCCCACATACCTTAACAGTGCCTAAACCTTTAGTAGAAATTGCTGGTAAATCAATTGTAAGACGATTGGTAGAGGATTTAGTCGAAGCTTATGGGGATAGTATAGAAGAAGTGGCTTTTATCATTGGTGACTTTGGAGAGAAGGTAGAGAAAGAATTAATTGCCTTGGCAGAAAGTTTGGGTGCCAAAGGTTCTGTTTATCACCAAACAGAAAAATTAGGTACTGCTCACGCTATTCTCTGTGCAAAAGAAAGCCTTAGTGGAAATGTTATTGTTGCCTTTGCTGATACTTTGTTTAAATCTGACTTTTCGCTGGATACAGAACAGGAAAGTGTGCTTTGGGTACAACAAATTGAAGATCCATCTGCTTATGGTGTTGTCACCTTGGACAAAGGTGGCTATATCACTGAATTTGTAGAAAAGCCAACCACTTTTGTCTCTGATTTAGCTATTATTGGTATTTATTATTTCAAGGATGCTAATATGCTTAAAAATGAGTTGCAATACCTTATTGATAATGACATAATGGACAAAGGGGAATACCAAATCACGAATGCTCTGGAGAATATGCGTCAAAAAGGAGTTAAATTCCGTACACATCAGATTCAAGAATGGTTAGATTGTGGTAATAAAAATGCCGTGCTTTATGCCAATGAGCGTGTTTTGGAAACAAAAAACAATGCTGCTACTATTGCTAGTAATCTTGTTCTAGAAAACTCTACAATTGTAGCTCCTTGCTTCATTGACCAAGATGTTGTCATCAAAAACTCTGTTATTGGACCACATGTTTCTATTAGTAAAAATTCTATTATTGAAAATTCTATTATTAGCAAAAGTATCATCCAAGATCATTCTACCATTAGTAATGTAGTCACGGAAAACTCTATGTTAGGTTCTCACACAGAGTACATTGCAAAAAAATCAGAACTTAGTTTAAGTGATTTTTCAAAATTTCATCAATAAGGAACGCTCAATAAATAAAATGAACGTCTTGCGTCATCTTTTTGGTCTGAAAATTTCAAAAAAATTGGACGTGTAACCCGTTACACTACTCATTTTTTAAAACTTTCATCCTCAAAAATATTTAACAATACTTGTTCACCTTATTTGTTTCTCATTCCTAAGTATATTGAATTGCTTATTCATGTTTTAATTTCTTTTACTACAAGAAATTTTTTCCGTGCTCCAAATTTATTAGAAAATCTAGGTATATCAAACAAAAGGTATTTAAAGCCCTTTATTAAAATTTTTAGATTCTGACTATAAGACTTTTTATATTCCTTCTTAGAAATCAAATAAAAGAATACATTCATTGGTAAAGAAACCCAATACTGTAAGAATAAATAAACCAGATAAATTCCATACCCTTCTTTATAATATCCTAAACTACTGCTGATGTACTCTTGTACTTGCATATCTTGATTCGCACTAGAACCACCTTGTTTGTGTATAAATAAATTATGTGGGTCATAAATTATTTTGTACTGCTTTCTAATTCTATTATAACACCACTCGGTTTCTTCTGAATAAAGAAAAAAATCAGGATCAAAGCCCTTTGTTTCATCAAAAATTGTGCGGCGAAATAACATAAATGCACCAGAAACAGTCTCTGCTTCAATGATTTGATCTACAGCTACTTGATCTGTTCGTTTTTTGCTAAAAAAAGCTAGATGATACAAGGGCAAGTTATAAATAACCGTTTGCAAAGAGTGTCCTAAAGAAAAAGAAGATTTCTTATAAAAACAGGGGCTGCCATCTTCTAAAACTTGTGCACAAGAGTATAAGTCTGCGTTTTGCTCTTTTAAGACTATCATTCCTCGCTCCAAAACGTGTTCGGTCACCTCTGTATCTGAATTAATCAACCAAATATAATCCCCTTTAGCCCGCTCCATGCCCAAATTATTGGCTCGACCAAAACCACAATTATAAGTGCTAGAGATCAAAATTAAATCTGGGTATTTTTCACAAAAATCAGTCGCAACTCGTTCTGTAGAAGCATTATCTACTAAAATTATCTCATAAGTGTAATTCGTCTGAGACGAGTAGATAGAGTCAATACATGTACACGTAAGGTCAAATGTATTAAAGTTTACTATAATGATTGAAATATCTACTTTTTTCATGAACAATTGAATAACAGTGCCATATTTGAAAAAATATCGCAGTCCTCAAAGAGGAGAAATTTATTTATACTTTCCTAACAAATAATTACTAAAAACTTTCAAACCGACTCCTTTTAAGGTTCTATTTTTAAGAATTAGACTAAAATAAAGCCGTAAAACCTTAAAACTTAGAGGCACATTGTATCGAAACGCTAAGGTAATCAATTTGAGACTACGATGTGGTGATGCCGTGAACTTATACCATTTTTGAGAAGCATTAGAAGTATTCAACACATCTTTTGAGCGATCGAAGTTTTTTTCTGTCAATGCAGACCTCTCATAAAGTTGCTCTAACTGTTTTCTCCAAGGCTCTAATAAAAATTTAGAGCGAATATGTTGCTCTATTAAATCAGCTGCCCACACTTTGTATGTCCCTGTAGATGCTTCTTCTTTGACAAAGTCAAAATACGCTTCTCTATTGGTGTAAGAAAGGTAATTTTCTATTTCTCTTGGATATAATTTATTCATTTCATTGCCTAAAACCATAACTGTTTCTTGATAGGGCAAAATAGGTGGCAATCCATGCGCTAATCCGTTGAGTGTTCCTAGTCCAGTTTGCAAAGGGTAAATATCCACAATATAATCTGCTATTTGATAATACACCAATGGATTCTTTACATGCCCTTTTAATAGCAAATTGGGCGATTTCCTAGCATTTGGACAATACTTATGAAAATCTTCTGGCGCACAACCCACCATTATCAAAGTACAGTGCTCATTTTCATTCAAAAATGTATTCCACTCTTGCATGAAATTTAACGCTTCAAAGGGCGTATATTTATAAGCAGCTCCTATTGTAAAGAATATTTTTTGCGTAGGTTCAATATTCAATGTTGCTTTGTGTGCTAATTTTTTCTCAACAGACAATTGTTTTGGGAGATCTTCCCCCAAGATAAAATAAAGGATTTGATCGTCCATTGGATAGCGATATTTCTCTGAAATAACAACATCTCCTTCACAAATATTTACCCGTTTATGTGCAATAATATTTCCCAACGAAAATCTAAAATTAGCGTGGTTATAAAACAACACTAAGCTATCTCCTTTTTCTTTAAGATCCCAAAGTGCCAAAGTCGGGACGACATCATCCATGTGTTGATGCAAGACAATAACATCAAAATAATGCTCTTCCAAAAAATTCCTTAAAGCTGCTGCTTTAGCTATTTTTGTTTTTTCTTTTAATTCATAAAGAGGACCATTTATTTCTAAATCTAGCGACCTATCTTGATCTAACAGCAACAAATAGGATGCACTGTTTAAATCATTCTTCATCCAACTCAAAGCAACTTGCGTATGTCCTCCCACATTATAAAATCGAGTACCAATATGCAAAATTTTTCTTTGCGCTGCTTCCTTCTTTTTATAATTCGCTGTAGGGAATAATTTAGCGCCTGTTTTAACCAACAACTCCTCCAGTCGAATAGAGGATAAATAACCTACATAGTCCTCTGATTCATAAGCAGCAATTTCTGCAATTAATTCAGTTACTTTCTCATAAGATTTCTCTCGATATAATTTTTCTGCTTGATTTATAGTTAGCTCATGCAGCGCTACATCTATCTCCTGATCCTTCATTAAATACGAAAATTATTAATTTTCTGTATGACTTCTGTCACCTCTGCGACCTCCAATACAGGACTAACAGGAATACTCAAAACTTCATCGTGTATGACTTCTGTTAATGGATAACTATCCTCGTTCCATTCTTTATATGCAGCTTGTTTGTGTGGCGGAATTGGATAATGAATTACTGTTTGTATGCCATTTTTGTTAAGATATTCTTGCAACTCTGTTCTATGCTGACAACGAATAACGTACAGATGGAATACATGTTCCCATTTTTGCTCATTCCATTGAGGTAATTCAATCAAAGGATTATTGATTTCATTGTTATATCGAGCTGCAATTGCTCTTCTTTGTTCTGTTTCCTTATCTAAATAGGGCAATTTCACAGACAATAAAGCCGCTTGTAACTCATCCAATCTGCTGTTCATTCCAACAACTTGATTGTGATATTTTTTTTCAGATCCATAATTCCTTAATACTCTGACCATCTTCGCCAATTCATCGTCATTTGTTGTCACAGCACCTCCATCACCCAATGCTCCTAAGTTCTTACCAGGATAGAAAGAAAAACCAGCAGCATCTCCCCAAGCCCCTACTTTTTGAGCACCAGAATAAGCGCCATGTGCTTGAGCAGCATCTTCCAAGACCAACAAATTGTGTTGATCAGCAAGCCCTCTTATTCCTTTCATATCCACTGCCTGACCATACAAATGAACAGGCATGATTATCTTAGTTTTAGCGGTAATAGCTTCTTCTATTTTATTAATATCAATATTAAAAGTTGTAGGATTCGGCTCCACAAAAACAGGCTTTAATCCATTTTCGCTGACCGCTAATACAGTAGCAATAAACGTATTGGCAGGTACGATGACTTCGTCACCTTCCTTCAGTTTACCCAATAATTTATAGGCACGTAATACCAAAATCAAGGCATCTAAGCCATTTGCAACACCAATACAATGCTTAACTTGACAATATTTAGCAAAGTCAACTTCAAATTGACCAACAGCATTCCCCAATATATACCAACCAGAATCAATTACTTGAGCAGTAGCTGCTTTTAATTGGTCTTGATATTGAGCGTTAATCTTTTGTATATCAAGGAATTTTACCATAACTATTTTGATCTATTCATTTAAAATAAGTAATCATTAATCTTTTAACACTGGCTCATCATCAACCAGCACATATTGTTGTTCCTCTTTTGAACGAAGATGCAAGTCTAATATTTCTCCATCTTTCGTCACATACCCTTTGTGTTTTGCAGGATTCCCGTACCACAAGGTATAAGGAGAAACATCCTTGGTAACAACACTTCCTGCTCCCACCATTGCAAATGCTCCAATTGTAATGCCAGCCATTATCGTAGCATTAGCTCCCAATGAGGCACCTGTTTCGATAATTGTTTTTGCCCATTCATCGGCGTATTTTTTAGAACGAGGGTATAAATCGTTTGTAAAAGTTACATTAGGACCAATAAAAACATGATCTTTTATTGTAATCCCATCCCAGATTTGCACCCCACATTTAATGGTTACATCGTTTCCTATTGTTACTTCATTTTCTATAAAACAGTGGCTACAAATATTTCCATTGTTTCCTATTTCGGCATTGGGCAAAATAACTACAAATTGCCACACATTAGTTGTTGTTCCAATCTTTGACGTCTGCACTAAAGCTGTTTCATGTATCATATCAAGGTCAAATCATCCAAAGACGATTATTTTAATTTTTTAAACGTTTCATAATCTCGAATATAATCTTTCTCATCATACAATTCTGAAGCCATACACAACAAAACAGCATTATGTGAAAATTTCATTCGCCGCCAGTATCCTGGAGGCACATAGATTCCTTTGCTAGGTTCGTCCAAAACAAATTCAAACACCTCTCCATCTATGCTTTCAAATTCAAAAGAAATAATTCCTGCAACACTAATAATCACCTGCTCCAAAGCATGATGAGAATGATTGCCTCGTTCTACATGATTCGGGGTAAAATAAGTCCAATAAACTCTTTTAATTTCAAATGGCACGTTATCTTCTACTTCTGCAACACTAATGTAGCCTAAGGTAGGGGCACCTATTTGTTTAAATTGTATGAGTTGAGGTTTTTTCATTCTTGTTTTTTAACTAAAAAAATTATAATGATTTAACAATTTGTTGGAAAGTTTCCCATTGTTGTTTCTTAGAATATTGAGTTTGAACCATCCTATGCCCTTCTTTTGCAATAGCCTTTCGTTTAGCATCATTTTGTAATAAAGCTTTAATTTTTGCCAAACAATCTTCCATATTCTCATAAGTTGAAAAATGCTTCCCCATTTCGAAACCATTAGGATAAATTCCTTGGTCTGAAATCATATGTGCTCCGCAACCCAATACCTCAAAATTTCGCATATTGACTTTGTAGTTTTTAGAAAAATCTACCCCAGCATTAAAAACAATTTTACTCTTACTAAGAGCAGTATAAAGTTCTTTCCCATACAATGGAGGATTCGATTGCTCTCTTACAATAGCTGGAGGGAATTCAATCTTACTAAAAAAACGTCGAATAAATGGAATATTTATATAGATCTTCTCTTTTATCTTGTATTGCAAACAAAGTTGGATATTCAGCTGAGGATTATCTCTTTTAAATGCTAATAATTCGTGCAGCTGTTTATTCCTAACATCAAAGCCAGTAACAAAGTATTGTCCATAAAAAAGTAAATCAATTGGTCGATCTTCATTTATAGCATAATCCATCATCGTTGGATCAAAGGCAGGTTGAAATAAATCACTTCTAAATCCAGCTAAGCTCTCAGGTTGTACATCCTCAGGAAGATTAGTCAGTCGCGTTTTGTAACTCTTAAATATTTCTTTATTTCGCCCAGGTGCAGCAGACCAGCAAATTCGAATAATTCGATCATCCAAGGCTTCGTCCAACAACTCTTTGCTAAAATCATCAGAAGAGAACGTATAAAAGACATCTGGCTTAAACTCTTCTATTTGAGCAAATAAAATTTTCTTCAAATCTCTTTCATGCCATCCTTTTTCTTCCGCCCATTTATATTGTAATTTTTCATAATTCCAAATGGTGTAAAATCCTTCTGAAGTATTCTCTAAACAAGGTTGCAAAATATGCAAAGCATAAAAACGATCCTCAAGTAGTAGTTTTCTATGTGCTTCGTAAGAAAGAGAGTCCACCTCATATTTTTTTTCAAAAAATGGAATATAAGGAGGATAAGCATGTAATGTCTGAAAGACCTTCATTCTATATACTTTTGATGTATTGGCACACTTGCTCTATTTCTGAGTGCTTTAATTCGGCAAACATAGGCAACGAAATGATTTCTTGCGTTACTTGATGTGCCACAGGGAAATCTTCTATGCGATGATTCATATCTTTATAACAATCTAAAAACGGTAAAGCAGTAGGATAATGGATAGAAATACCAACCTCTTCTGCCCTCAAAGCCTTCATCAACTCTGCTCTATTTTTAGCCCGAATAACATACAAATGAAAAACGTGCTTTCCATTCTCCATTACTTTGGGTGTCACAACAGCACTATCCTTCAATAAGACATCATATTGTTTTGAATTGGCAATACGAGCGTCTGTCCATTCGTTCAAATACTTTAACTTCACAGACAAAACAGCAGCTTGAATTCCATCCATTCTACTATTTCGACCTTCCATCAAATGATTGTGCTTCCCTTCTTGTCCATGATTCGCAATCATTCTTGCCACACGTGCAATTTCATCATCATTGGTAAGCATTCCACCTGAATCACCATAGGCTCCTAAATTTTTGCCTGGATAAAAACTAAAAGAAGCACAATCTCCAAAAGTTCCTATTTTTTGCCCATTAACAGTAGCCGTATGTGCCTGTGCACAATCTTCCAGTACCTTTAGCTTATGTTTCTTAGCAATTTCCATTAGACGGATCATATCAACGGGCTGTCCGTAAATATGTACAGGAATAATTGCTTTTGTTTTAGCTGTAATTTTAGCTTCTATCAAGTCTAAATCAATCGTGTAATAATCTGGATCAATATCTACAAATACAGGAGTTGCACCAATCGTGGAAACAGCCTCAGATGTTGAAATCCAAGAGAGTGCTGGCACCAAAACCTCGTCTCCTGCACCAATTCCCATTGCTTGAAGCAAAATTTCTAAAGAATCGGTTCCATTGGCACAAGCAATACAATGTTTGACACTGTGAAAATCAGCAAATTCTTTTTCAAATTTAGCCGCATAACTCCCGCCAATAAATGCAGTTTGATTAATTACACTTTGAATAGCTTCATCTATCTCGGATTGAATACTAAGATATTGTGCTTTTAAGTCTACAAATGGTATCATAATTTTCGCAATAATTTAGCTGGGTTTCCAACATAAACCCCTTTAGTTTTTATATCTTTTGTCACTACTGAACCTGCTCCAATAACAGTACCATCACAGATTTCAACCGGTAAAATTGTTGCATTAGAACCGATAGAAACTTGATTACCAATTGTCGTTGATTTCCACTTAGAAGTATCTCCCATTGCTGGTCCTCCCTCCTCAAATAAATCATTGATAAACATAACTCCATGTCCAATAAAACAATCATCCCCTATAGTTACCAATTCACAAACAAAAGTATGTGATTGTATTTTTGTTCGTTGTCCTATTTTTACCGTTTTCTGAATTTCAACAAAAGGACCAATAAAAGAATCAGTCCCAATGGCACATTCATAAATATTCACTGGTTCAACCACTGTAACATTCTCTCCAAATGCTACTGCCCGAATAGTAGATTGATATAGTTTATCTGGACTATTTTTAGCCATTTTTTTCGATCTCGTTATAAATTTTGTCAATAATCTCCACCGTTTTCAAACCCTCAAACATATTGGTCGTAATTTGACCACCGTTCAACAATACATCAACAACATTTTCATACACCATATCGTGATTCGACATCGAACCTTGATACTGTCCATAATTATTGGCTGTATTACCTACAGGAAGATTATCAATACTAAAGTTTTCAATTTTTTGGTATTCTAATTCATTCAAGTATTGTCCACCAATTTTCACAGTTCCTTTATCTCCAAACAACGTTAAAGAACCTTCCATATTGCCACCATAACTATTTACCGTATAATTAATAGTTCCAATAGCATTGTTATGAAACTTCAAGATCACCACTCCTGTATCTTCAAACTCTGTAATTCCTTCGTGACAATAGTTACCACCAAAAGCCTTCGCTTCTTTGACGTCGCCAACTAGATAATACAAAAGATCTACAAAATGGCTAAATTGAGTGTACAAAGTTCCGCCATCCAAATCCTTAGTTCCTTTCCAACTATTTTTATAATAATCTTCATTTCTATTCCAAAAACAAGATAACTGAACACTATTAATCTTTCCTAATTTTCCTGTATCTATCGCATTTTTTATAGCATTAACAGGAGGATTATAACGATTTTGCTTAATCACAAACAAGCGTTTATTTGCTTTTTCAGCCGTTTTGATCATTTCGCCACAGTCATACACTGAGATCGCCATTGGCTTTTCACACAAGACGTGTTTCCCTGCTTTTAACGAAAGGATAGAATGTTCAGCATGCAAACCGTTAGGGGAGCAAATCGAAACAATATCAATCGTTTTGTCTTCCAACAAGGTTTCGATCGTATAAAATATCCTAGCATTGTATTCTGTTCCTAATTTATCTGCCTTTTCAGATACAATATCGCATACTGCGACCAATTCCGAGCCTTGTGTATTTTTAATATGTTTTGCATGACGTTGAGCAATTCGCCCACAACCTACAATAGCAAATTTTAAAACTTCCATTAGAATAATTAAAATATTTTTAATAAATCGTGTAGTAAACCCTTAATTTAAAGTCATTAAAAACCAATCAACTTATTACAAGAATTACGGTTCTCTATAAACTAACTACTTAATTATATTTTTTCAACCAACTTGATAAATCTTGGTCTATTAAATCTTGTAATTCTTTAACGTCTTCTTTGTATCTATTGATTAATAATTTTTTTGTTCTTTTATCCATCGGCTTTTCTCTAGTCCACCTTTTAACGATTTTCTCTTTCAATCCACTAGAAAATAATTTATTTAGCCCTATTTTTCGAAGACTTTCCAAAACAATATTATTAGGAAATGCCTTAGGTGGTGCAGCATTATATTTATTATTAGTGCTTGTTGGTTCAAGCACCAATGGAGATACCTCCAAAAATGTGGTTATCTCATTAAGAACTTCTTGAGGTGATGCGACTAAATCATCAAATAGCAAAACCTGTACCTGTTCAAAATTAGCTTTAAATGCTTTTACCTGTGTTAAATAGTCTGTACTAAAGAGAGGCAAAGTATCCAATAGGTACTTCTTATTATCCTTCCTTTTTTCTTCATTTTTAAGACTATTCCATAAATTATAACCATCTGGATCCATCTTTGCTCGCTCAACCATTTTGAAATGGGACCAAATTTTTGCAATTGGTTCTCTTAAAATGATTATAATCTTTAATGCTTGATAATTGGGATACAGTGCTTTAATGTTTTGAATTGTTTCTGTATGATAAGCCAAATATCCAGGAGAAGCTTCTCCCTTAATTTTTTTATCGGTATCGAAATAAGTCAAATAATCTTCCAAAGATTTAGGTAGATCTGGAAAGCGTTTTAAAATAGCCCAATCATCTCTTCCATATGTATACCAAAAGTTTAGTTCCTTTCGTTCTGGCATATAAATATCAGAATGTTCTTTCAATAATTGGTGCAGCGTAGTTGTTCCGCTTTTGGCGGCACCAACGATCAAAAAATCAGGAAGACTATTAGGCATTTTTTTTTATTTATAAATTATGTAATCGTTAGAAACTAATTTAAACACGTTTTAAATCGTGTATAATTTCAAGCCAATTTTTAATATTATAATCTTCTTCAAACATTTGATGAATTTTGGCTCGATTATCTATTTTCAAGAAAGATTGATTCATAATTCCTGTTTCTACATGTTTTGCCACTTCATCCACTTCATCTACTTCACTATAAGACAAGTTAAACTTTCTAAACCGGGCATAAGGCAAACTACTATTCGTAATGACCAAATTTCCAGCATACATGTGCTCAATTATGGTAGCACTCATTGCATCTGTCATTGGAAAATGAATAAAAATATCCATTGCTTTTCTTAAAGCTGCTAATTCTTCATCTGTTAGATATCTATCAATGATGATATATTCAAGCTTAGATTTTTTAGCCGTTTGTAAAATACGGTTAGTGTATTCTTTGTCTTTATTCCCATAGTTCATTGTCAAAATTAAGACAATATTGTTCTTTAATGACACAGGCAATTTGCTCAAAGCATCAATAATCTCAGCCTGTTGTACAATTGGAATAGATCTATAACCACAACTTAACCATATTTTATTGGTAGGAATTTTAAACAGTTGCCCTAATTTAGATTTAGCCTCCTCCTTTGAAGAATGATTAATTTCATTAAGTATTTTATAGTTAGGAATAAATGGCGCTACTCTTATTTTAGGTAACAAATCCCATCCATATTTTGTACAACAAATAAAACGCATTCCATGATTTTGGACAGAAACAAAATCGGCTCGCTTCAAAGCTAGTCTTAGTCCTAATAAAGTCTCTTCAGATGATTCTTGCAACAAATCAGATCCCCAAAAACATAATACCAATTTTATTTCAGGTTTTATATATTTTATAAGTTCTAAGTTCTTCAAATTCAAATAATGAATAAATACAATATCTTTATCAAATAAAATACGTTCTGCCCATTTTTCTTTTTTCTTTTGCCAAAAATGGTCAATGACATCATTTTTAAACGTTTTGAAGTTCAGTACCTTTTTCAAGGTATATCCTATTCCCTTATCTTGAACGTAAGACTTTAGAATTGGAAGCTTGCTTCCAGTAATTTCAGTATAAGTTGATTCCTTTTCGTAAATTTCTAAAAATAATTCTTTTTCAGCAGCATCAATTTCCGTGGCTGGATTATTTAATCCAAGTACATAAAAATCAAGGTTTGGATCTACTTTTTTAATTGCTGTAACCCAAGGAATAATAAAAAAACTACTACAATGCCCTGTCAATAATATTTTCATTACTTGTATCTTGTTTTGAATAATTCTTGCGTCTTCATATATTCACTCCAAACTCCAATATCAAACCAAGCTCCTTCACTAACAGGAAAAATTCCAACCAAACGATCTGCCTCACTTAAGGCTTCCATTAGGTGAGTAATGTGAAAAAAGGTATCTTGAGGAACTAGATCTAAAACAGAGGAATTTAGTACGTAAATCCCCGCATTCACTTGAAACTTATAAGAAGGTTTTTCAACCATTGCTTGAAGTTTACCATTAGCCTCTGTTTCAAAAATACCATAAGGGATCGAAAATTCCTTAATTGCTGCAATTGCACTTAATTCATTATTTGATCGTTGATGATACGCCAATACCTCGCTAAAATCTTGATCTATTAATATATCACAATTACTAATAAAGAAATCCCCTTTTAACTTATCTTTAATCAAACTCAGACTTCCTGCCGTTCCCATTGGCTTTTCTTCCTCAAAATAATACAATTCACAATCCAATTGTAAATCATTAAGATATGTTTTGATCATATTTCCTTTATAATTGATGGAGATATAGAATTCTCTACAACCAAACTCCATAAATCGCTCTATGATAATTTGGATAATTGGTTTCTCTCCAACAGGTACTAAAGGCTTTGGGATAACATTCGTCAAAGGTTTCAATCTAGATCCTTGTCCGCCTGCCATAATTACAACAGGAATATCAATTAACTTTTTGCTCTTATATAGTGTATCTTTAGAAAAATTTTCCCAATACAATATTTCAAGAATTTCTTTTTTATCTGAAATAATTGGAATAAACTCTACTTTCTGAGCTAGTAGAAAATCAATAAGTTCTTGTCTTGAATCTTTTTCACTTCCAACAAAAACATTGCTTCTTAAAACGTTAGACAGGGATTCATCTAAACTCACTCCTTTCAATATTCCACGTTGGATATCCCCAATACTAATGACAGATTTGTATTTTCCATTACTAATGACAATTAATAATTTCCTATTGACTTCATCCATTCTTTTTAATGCATCAAACAAAGAAGCATTTATTTCTATTTGTACATTATACTTATTCATTAGTTGATACAATAATTTAAAAAATTCAAAAAAATAGATTTTGAAAAAAACGTTAATAGACAAAAAATTAGAAAATATCTGAATCTAACATTGTGATTCTCCAGTTTTTATATTGTAAAGCAAAATCATCACTATTCAAAGGAATAAACCCTAAATAACTGTTAAACCGATCTGGTTTGTATCTTAATTTCTCTAATTCAAGATGTTGATTTGTATGCAAATTAATCCAGATATTAATATCATAAGTATTTCCTACTTTAAGTGTAAATTTTTTAAAATCAGAAAAGAAATTTTCATCGGAACCTACATAATCAACAACATCAATTTCTTGGTTATTATAACGCTTATAAATAATCTGTGTTCCCTGCTCACATTTAAACAAATAGTAGTTGTTAACTGGATTATCAATTAATCTCCACTTCAGAAATTCACGGCTTCTATTTGCTCTAATTTTGCTACACTCAAACAGTTTCTCTATTAAACCTAAATCGTTATTCTTAATTATTTCATGCTTATAAGTATCTCCTTCTTTTTTATTTGCTAAAGAGTACTTTAGAGTAATCATACAATTTAAATCTTGCCAATTTAAGTGCTTCCTTAAATTATAATGAGAATTGGTATTCGCAAATCCATACACCCCATAAAATCCATCTTCTTTCAAATTCTGATAGACTCTTTTTGCTAGCTTTCTAAAAAGCCCTTTTCCGCTAAAATTTGGATGAGTCATCGTCATCATCGAAAGCGCTACCTTTTTATTCTCTCCATTCACTGAAAAAGCAATGGGTGATACCGCATAATAGGCTACTAAGATACCATCCTCTTTTGCATAGGATATATATAATTTATCAGAAGAAGGGTTGTCTTTAAACCTCCATTGCCAGTAATTACTGCCCCAATAATCCGTATCTAGTTGTCGATTGAATGCCGCTTTAAAAAGTGTTTCAATTTCTTTTTCATCCAAAGGAACCTTATCATAATCAAAAAACTCCATTATCGTATTCTTTTTAAACACATAAACGCTTCTGCACTATCCACACCTGCTTGGGCACCTCTCAATGTAGCTAAAGCTCTAATATTTCTCACACTCCTAGGAAATGGATGCTCCCCTAATTCACTTTCAAAGAGCCCCATTATTTCTAATTTACGTTCTATATATTCAGAAATATCAACAAAAGAATTCGGTATAAATGCATTCATAACCAAGGGGGCTGAAAATTCTGTTTCACTAAGTGTCTCCATGGCATATACCTCTTTTATAAACGGGTACCTAAACGATTTTGTACAACTATAAACAGCATCAAACACATCACAATGGTCACTATGAGCATCCCCTCTATGTTGTAAATAAATAATAGTTGGTTTTACTGCTACAAATACTTTAGAAATAGCTGTTATCAATTCTGTTTTGGTGTATTCGTCTAATTTAGTTGTTGCAAAATCAAGATGAATAGCTTTTGTAAAGTTATATGCCTCGGCAACTTCCATCAATTCCTTTTTCCTCTTCTCTACAACTTCTTTAGAATATCCGAAGTCTTCCCTAAGTGCAGTAATTGTTAACCAATAAATCTCATCGCCTTCTTTAGAATGTCTTAATACAGTTCCTCCACATCCTAATGTTTCATCATCAGGATGAACAGCTACCACTAGTACTTTATTTTTCATCATTAGGTTTATTTAAATCTATCTATTGTAATCTTGTCCCAACTCTTAACTTGACATCCTCGATATTCCAATCCAGCATTTCAATAAAAGAATCTTTAGTTTTTATGATAAACCCATCTGGACTTTTACCAATTATTTGCCCAGGAATACCCTTATAAGTAGGTGCTTGATTAATTAACTGAACTTTATTTATTTTAAGTATATCATCTGTTCCTTTTATTTTCGTATGTGCCATTGGACCAGGAAAACAAATTGCTCGTACAAAATTAAATATTTCTCTACTAGTTTGATTCCAATCCAACCATTCATCACCTATTCCTCGTTGTCCACAATACATGCCAACAGGATGTATTTCTTTTTGAAAAATTCGTGTATAATCCTCTTTTTGAACTAATTTAATGGCATCATAAATAATTCTCGCACACTCTTCATACGCTACCTCTAATAAAGATTGGTAATTATCTTGATCTGTGATAGGATATACTCGTTGTAAGATAATGTCTCCTGTATCGATTCCCTCGTCTACGAAGTGTACCGTAATCCCAAACTCTTTTTCATCATTAATCAAACACCAATTTAAAATATTTCTTCCTCTATAAAAAGGTAATTTTCCTGCATGGCAATTAATAATGCTATGAGGCACAGAATTGATAATTTCTTTTCTAAATATCTGATTATAGCTCATAGAAACCAATAAATCTGGTTGGTAAGCTTTAACCTTTTGAATAAACTCAGGACGGTTTACGTAAGCCTTGCTAATGTAATCTATATTGTATTCCTTAGCAAAGTTTCTAAGTGTATTGTCTTTGGTATCGTTTCTAGGAACAATAAATAATATTTCTATTGATTTGTCTTGAATAATTTTTTCAAATGCTAAATGAGACCAAGGTCCATCTGCAAAGTATCCAATTTTTATTTTTTCCATCTAGTAATAAATTCTGCTATAAACAATCAAAATAAATCATCAGTTCTGATCTATTGACAATACTTTTAATCAAAATAATCTTTAGGTAATAGGTACAACACTACTAGGAATATTCACAATTCGATCCGCCAAATACGCTGCATTAGGAATAGACACGTTTAGTGTATTTTGGTACATTGGTAAGCTCGTCATCAAATCCCAAATAGGGCGTGTCATAACACCATTTTTATTAGTTGCCTCCAAAAACGTCGTTTTTTCAGCAGCATCTTTCAACAACAAAGTATTCAACCAAAAATTAGCTTTCGTTCCTTCTTGTTCCCACTTAAAAGACATTTCCTGCGTTTCAAAAAATGCTTTATAAGCGGTTGCTAAAATTCTTTTTTGTTCCAAAAATTGTGGCAAACACTCTAGCTGAGCACAAATTAAAGCCGCATTAATATTCGGCATTCTATAATTAAAGCCTAAGACCTCATGTCGATAAGCCCAAGCATGAGGTTCTTTGGCAGTGGTAGTTAGATGTTTTAACTTTTTTCCTAATTCTACATCATCAGTCACCACACATCCACCACCACCAGCAGTAACAATTTTATTTCCATTAAAACTAAAAATGCCTACTTTACCAAAGGTTCCAGTATGCTGATTTCCAACCCAACTGCCCAAAGATTCTGCGGCATCTTCTACGACCTCAATATTCCATACGTTACAAATTGCAACAATTTCTTGAATGGCACAAGGAAATCCAAAGGTATGCATTGGCACACAGGCTTTGATTATTTTACCTGTTGTTTTATTAAAGCATTGTCCCTTTTTTAATTCACAGTTTTGTTCCAAAAAAGCACTTAAACTTTTTGGAGACATCCCCATTGTATCTAAATCAACATCTACAAAAATAGGTGTTGCTCCTGTATACTTTATGGCATTACAAGTTGCTACAAAAGTTAAAGGTTGTGTAATAACTTCGTCCTCTACTCCCACGCCCAAAACATGAAGTGCAATATGCAAGGCTGCCGTTCCATTCATTGTTGCTACAACACTCTTTGCCCCTGTAATCGCTTTCATATCCACTTCGAAGCGATCAACAAATTTTCCTACAGAAGAAACAAAAGTAGAGTCAATACACTCATTGAGGTATTTTTTCTCATTCCCTACAAAAACTGGAGCATGCAAAGGAATAAAGCCTTTAGGAAAATGTGATTTGATATGTTCGATTACATTTTTAAACATTATAAATACCAGGTTTATAGCTTCTCAAATTGTTTTTATCTGAAAACCATTGAATGGTTTCTGACAACCCTTTTTCCAAGTTGTAATTAGGTCTCCAATCCGTATACTCAATAATTTTAGAATTATCACCAAACAAACGAAATACCTCTGACTTTGCAGGACGAATACGTTGCTCATCTTGAACAATTTTTGCCTTTGGATTGATTAAAGCAAGAATGGTATCTGCCATTTTTTGCATGGTAATTTCTGAATTCGTTGCAATATTACAATCTTGACCAATTAATTCACTAGAATTAGCAATCGCAATAAAGCCTTTAGCAGTATCTTTTACAAATAACAAATCTCTTGTAGGAGTCAAATCGCCTAGTTTAATTTCTTCAAAACCAGCTAATAGTTGCGTAATAATCGTCGGTATAATTGCTCTAGCAGACTGTCTTGGTCCGTAGGTATTAAAAGGACGTACAATGGTTACTGGCAAATCAAAAGAACGATAAAAAGATTCTGCCATACAATCTGCCCCAATCTTCGATGCAGAATAAGGCGATTGTGGTTGTCTAGGATGTTCCTCTGTAATGGGAACAAACTGAGCCGTTCCATACACTTCTGATGTAGAAGTAACCAGTACCCGTTCTACTTTCAAATCTCTAGCTGCTTGCAAAATATTCAATGTTCCTTTTATGTTTGTATCCACATAAGAATCGGGAGAATGATACGAGTAAGGAATTGCAATTAATGCTGCCAAATGGTATACAATATTACAATCTTGCATCGCTGTTCGCACACCATTAGGATCTCTGACATCTCCTGTAAAGACATCAATTTGACTCAAGATTTTTTTCGGTAAATTATCTAACCACCCCCAAGTATTAAAAGAATTATACATACAAAAAGCTCGTACTTCATAGCCTTCTTTTAATAATTCTTCTACCAAATGGCTTCCAATAAACCCATCTGCCCCAGTTACCAGTACTCTTTTTTTGTTCATACCTTTCTTATTTACTTTGTAGATACCTCTTTCTATATTCGCACAAAACCATAACAACCTAATGCATTTCTAACAAGCAAAGCACTAAAAAATTGATACTCAATTCAAGTTTAGGACTCCCAATATACTTGGAATGATATGTTTTTGTGGTTTTTATCAAAAACTTAAACCTCGTAGAAACAGCACAGCTAAACTCCACGAAACATTACTCTTATTTACTACTAACTTAAATAGCAAATTTTCAATTTATTTAGATTCCTTTTATCTAAAACTCAAAATTAACTAGAATAACTCCCTGGAAGTAAAGTATAATTTCCATTTCTTATCAGACGACCATCTGCGAAGAAATCATTGTTCAAAACCTTAATCTTTTCTACATTGTTGATAGAATCAATTTGGTTTGCTCCTTGAGTGTTCCCCAAAAAGGATAAGATTCGAATAAAATAATCATTAGGTCTAAACAACATCGATGGAATAGTCAAAGAGATAATCCCTTCTCCCTTTTCAAAGTCTATATTAAAAATGGTTCCATGTTCATCACTTGGAAATGCAGCCATTAATTGTTCTTGATTATCTAAGAATTGAAGTACAAAAATCATTTTTGAAGCATCAAATTTTTTTTGCACTTTATAGTGTAAATCTATTTGAATTGATTCTCCTGCAAAAACTTCTTTGACTATTTCTCTGTTAGAATTAAGGAACTCAATTTTTGTAAATAATAATTGTCCATTACCTTGACGATCTGTTCGATCTATTAATTTTATATTGGATTTATCCTCTGATTGTAAATAATAAGAAATTGAATCTTCTGTATTTCCAGCAAAAGCAACTTGTCCTTGATCTAAAACAATTGCAGAAGTGCATAAATTTCGTACACTTACCATATTATGGCTTACAAATAATACAGTTCGCCCATCTCCGCTACTGACATCTTTCATTTTACCAATAGCCTTCTTTTGAAACTCAGCATCTCCTACTGCCAAAACTTCATCCACGATTAAAATTTCAGGCTCTAAAAAAGCAGCAACTGCAAAGCCCAAGCGAACTCGCATTCCAGAAGAATATCTTTTTACAGGAGTATCGACATACAAGGCACAACCAGCAAAATCAACAATTTCATCAAACTTACGAGAAATCTCTCGCTTATTCATCCCCATAATTGCACCATTAAGATAGATATTTTCTCGTGCCGTCATTTCAGGATGCATTCCTGTTCCTACTTCTAAGAGGGAAGCAATTCGTCCTTTAGCTTTAATTGCCCCTACAGTGGGTGCTGTGATTCTAGATATTAACTTGAGTAAGGTAGATTTCCCTGCACCATTTTTTCCAATAATCCCCAGAACTTCTCCTTGCTTCACTTGGAAATTAATATCTCGCAATGCCCAAACAAAATCAGATTCTGCTTTTTTAGTTCGATCATTTACCTGCCCTACCAAGCTAAAAGGATCTTCTTTTCCTCTTACCTGAGCCCACCACCGTTTCATGTCATTGGACAAGGTTCCAGTACCTATTTCTCCAATACGATACTGTTTAGATAAATTTTCAACGTTTAATACAATGTCAGACATCTCTTATTTTATTTTATCATAAAATCATTAGCTCCATGGTAGTAACTAAATGCATTAGAAAGAGTAGATAATAGTCGTTAAACAGTATCTACAAAACTTCTTTCTGTTTTATTGAATATTAAAACCCCTGCAATTAGAATAATAATTGTAAAAACCGTAGCATAGCCCAAGCCATACAAAGACAATTCTCCTTGCCCTAAGAAGCTATATTTGAAAGCTTCAACGATGTGTGCCAATGGATTTAAACTAATTATGGTCTTCAAGTTACCTTCTATCAAACTCATCGGATAAATTATTGGTGTCGCATACATCAATAATTGCACCCCAAATTGTATTAAAAACTGCAAATCTCGGTATTTAGTAGTCATTGATGTAAAAATCAGACCAAATCCAAGCCCCAATCCTGCCATTAATAACATAAAAAAGGGTACTAATAAAAGACTAAAAGAGGCAGAGACTACTACTCCATTTATTATAAAATAGATATAGACGACCAAAAAAAGTAAAAATTGAATACTGAATTTTACTAAGCCTGAAACGACTTTAGACAATGGCATAATTAATCTAGGAAAGTATACTTTTCCGAACATATCTTGATTCGTAGAAAAGGTGCTGGATGTTTGCATAAAACACTCAGAGAAGTAGTTCCAGATAATAATTCCAGATAAGTAGAAAAGAGGTTTAGGGATTCCATCTGTAGAAATTCCTGCTACATTTCCAAATACCACAACATAAACAAGCATTGTCATAATTGGTTGTACAAAAAACCATATTGGTCCTAAGACAGTTTGTTTATATACAGTAACTATATCTCTTTTAACAAACAATGTTAATAAATCACGATATTGCCAAATTTCTTTTAAATTTAAATTTAGCAACTTTTGTTGTGGCTTTATAACTAAATCCCACTCTTCCTTCATGTTAAATACAACTATTTAGCAATCAATCAAGCTCAAAACATCTATTGAACAGATGAATTAATGCTCATTTTAAAAGCTCAAAGATAGGTATTGCTTTCGTAATATCCTTAAATTGTTAGAATTATCTTCGAGTAGGTAAAAAATGCCTTTAGAAAAGGTTATTTGCTACAATTTGCCATCCATATTCCAAAAAAAACAGCTAATACACCTAAGACCAAACTTAAGATTAAATACACTACAGCCCACATCGTCAACCCTCCTTGACTTAGTTCTAAAGTTTCTTTAGAAAAAGTACTAAAAGTACTAAATCCACCACAAAACCCTGTACCTAATAAGAGCTTCCAATGATCTGATAAGGTATCTCGAAGTAAGTAATCCGTTAGGTATCCCAATACAAAACAAGCACAAATATTTGCCATTAAAGTAGCCATAGGAAATGTTGTACCAGAGCTTGGTACTAGCAGACTCAAACCATAACGACAAAGACTTCCTAATCCACCTCCTACAAACACCGCCAATGTATTAAACATAACCTTTATTTTTCTTTTTTCTATGCAAGGCATATTCAACAATTCCTGTTAGAACAGCTCCCAACGAAATAACAATCCCAAACAAAGGGAGTGTTCCAATCCATTGTAATTGAAATACAACTGCTATAAATAAGAGGTTAACTATACCTAAAATAGCGGTCCCTTGTAAATGGCTAAATCCTAGGTCTAACAACAAATGATGTATGTGAGTACGATCTGGATTAAAAGGTGATTTTCCCTTTAGTATACGTAGCGTAAAAACTCTTAAAGTGTCAAACAAAGGAATAATCAAAATACCTACAGTAACCGCAGGAACAGAACGTACACTTTGCTCATTAACATAGGTAATATTAGACTGAATAAAGGAGATGGCTAAAATAGCTGCCGTTAATCCAATTAATAAAGAGCCTGTATCTCCCATAAATATTTCTGCCGCTAAATTATATCGCAAAAATGCAATTAAAGCTCCCGCCAAAGCTGCTGCTATAATCGCTAAATCGGGGCGATTCATACAGTAAAACCAATATCCAAAAGTACCGCATATAATACATCCTATTGTCCCAGAAAGTGCATTGATCCCATCAATTAGATTAAAGGCATTAATAATTACAATAATGGTAAAAATAGATAATGGAATACCTACAAAATCAGGAATTGCTTGTATACCAAAAATACCATACAAACTGGTTAGCTGTATCTTAGCAAAGTAGACCAACAGAAAAGCAGCAAAAATTTGTCCTGCAAATTTCTTGGAGGGAGACAATGGAATTATATCGTCCTTTGCTCCTATTAGAAAAATAACAATAAAAGCACACAAAATGTATTGTAAATGTGAGGGTTGCTCATGAAAAGGCACCCAGAAAGTTGTTGAAAAAATTAGCCCGGCAAAAATGCCTAACCCACCTAAAGTAGGCACGCTCTTCGAATGCGAACGCCGTTCTCCGGGTTCGTCTACCAAGTTTTTTTCTACTGCTACCTTAATAATTGAAGGTATAGCAAAATAAGTAATTAGAAAGGCAGTTAAAAAAGCTGGAATTATATCGTACATCCTTTATCTCACGCTTTTTGTGATCATTAATATCGGGGAGATTGTTCTATAACATTCAAAACTAACAAAAAAAAAGGAGATACAAGACATTATGTCTTTGCTTCTCCTCCCTTTTAGTACATATATATGCTTTGGATATTAAAGCTACTTGCGGGTAACTTGTATTTCTGCACGTCTATTGCGTTGTTTCCCTTCATCTGTACTGTTGTCTGACAGAGGATATTTCTCACCATAAGCATTGTACTTCAAGCGTTGGTCGCTAATCCCTTGTCCCATGATATATTTTAAGACAGATTTTGCTCTTTTTTCTGATAATTGGTAGTTGTAATTTTCACCACCATCACTATCTGCATAACCTCCAACTTGCAATTCAAGTTTTGCACATTTTTGCATGGCATCCACTACTCGGTTCAACTGACGCAAAGAGCTGTTGTCTGCTTTTGCTGCATCATAATCGAAATAGATCGCTGCGGTTAGTGTTTGTAGGTTGATTCTATTACAATCTGCGGTTTCTTCTGGACTTAGAGGTTGCAAATTCTTAGGACTGTAATCATAAATATTATTATTTACGCTACCCCCATTATTTAAACCATTGTTGGTATTATTGGTTTTAGTATAATTATCGTTATCTCCAAACTGAATACCATCTTTTCTTGGTTTAGGCAAACCACCATCTCCAATTTCAATCCCTTTAGGGCCTGTAGAATTATTTACTTGTTTCTTACTTAACAAACCATCTGGGCTAAAAGCATATCCTTCTTCATCAATGCGTACAATTCCTTCATTAGCATCACGAATATAGCCATTTCTATCAATAAAAAAGCCTTTAGTATCAGTTATAAAAGTACCACTTTGGTCTACAATATCACCAGAAACAACATCTACTCCTAAGTTATTTCTATCGTATAACTTTCCATCGTAACTCTTATAATAACCTTTTTCTGCAATTCCATTGTCTCTAGCAGGATGCCCATTTCTTTCTACAATTGCCATCATATCGCCAATTGCCAAAGGACAACCATTAAACTCCTCAACACCAAACAAATCAGGACAAGCGTCTAATTCATCTTTGATCCCATCTCCATCACCATCTGGACAACCATTAGCAGTAAACATACCTCTTATTTCAGGGCATTCATCTTGCTCATTCTTAACACCATCTCCATCCACATCAGAAGGATCAATGTCTGGACAACCTGTTTCACGTTCTCCATAAGCATCTGGGCATTCATCGTCTGGATCAATAATTCCATCGTAGTCTCTGTCCAAGCAACCTAATAAATTCGCATATCCCTTTTCATCTGGACAACGATCCTCGGCATCTTGAATACCGTCGCCATCTGCATCTGGGCAACCAAACGTGCGAGCAGTACCGTAGATATAAGGACATTGGTCAACATCATTGGGTACACCATCATAATCATCATCAGGTGCTTTTTTATCTGTAGACGCTACCGTGTCATTGTTGGTTGTTCCTGAAGTGGAACCGCAGGCAACCAAGACAAAAAAGCTAGTGATGTAAATAAATAATACATGTAATTTCATGATAACTGTGTTGGATTGATTTATGATTGCTAAATAGATGTTAGGGTGCATTTTTTTTAAGAATAGCAATTATTGTTTGAGTAATAACAACAATTAAGCAGTAAGTGCTTTTATAAATTTAACGATAAAAACCACAAAGAGTTATTCTTTTTAGTTTTTATTTGGGTAAAATCATCAAAACACCACCTACAAAAGTAATATTTAAAAATGATTTTACCCTATAAAAAGCTACAAAACAAAGTTTTAAGCTTTATTTTTTATAATTGTTTTAACAAATTGCGCATATCTACTCGCTCGCTAACGATTTTTTCGATAGCACTAACAGGAATTCGTTCCTGTTCCATACTATCACGTTCACGAATAGTAACGGTATTGTCTTCAATTGTTTGTTCATCAATAGTAATACAATAAGGTGTTCCCAACTCATCTTGACGACGATAGCGACGACCAACAGCATCCTTCTCATCATATTGACATTCAAAAGAATACTTAATCGTATCAAATATTTCTCTAGCTTTTTTTGTTAATGCTTCATCCTTTTTAACTAAAGGCAAAACAGCACATTTAATTGGAGCAATAGCTGGATGTAAACGCAAAACTACACGCTCTTTCATAACACCTTTAGAATCTGGTGCCTCATCAATTTGATAAGCGTTACTCATCATTGCCAAAAACATACGGTCACATCCTATTGAAGTTTCAACAACATAAGGCACATAACTTTCATCTAGTTCTGGATCAAAATACTGTAGTTTTTTGCCAGAATGTTCTTGATGAGCGCTCAAATCAAAATCTGTACGAGAATGTACTCCTTCCAATTCTTTGAATCCAAATGGAAACTGGAATTCGATATCCAAAGCCGCATCGGCATAATGTGCCAAGGTTTCGTGATCGTGGAAACGTAGTTTGTCTGGAGAAGTTCCCAAAGCCAAATGCCATTTCATACGAGCTTCTTTCCATTGCTGGTAAAATGCTTGCTGTTCTCCTGGGCGCACAAAAAATTGCAACTCCATTTGTTCAAACTCACGCATACGGAAAATGAATTGTCTAGCCACAATCTCATTTCTAAAAGCTTTCCCAATTTGAGCAATTCCAAAAGGAATTTTTTGACGAGAAGTATTCAAAACGTTCAAGAAATTAACAAAAATTCCTTGTGCCGTTTCAGGACGCAAATACAATTTATCATCGCTTGTTGCTCCTCCTCCTTGTGTCGAAAACATTAAATTAAATTGACGTACCTCTGTCCAGTTTCTAGATCCAGAAACAGGGCAAGCAATATCCAAATCTACAATTAACTGTCGAACATCTGCCAAATCACCTGAATTCAAAGCCGTATTCATACGGTCCAAAATTTCGTCAATCTTTTTCTGGCGCTCAAGAATTCGTCCATTGGTTGCCAAAAACTCTGCTTTATCAAAAGCATCACCAAATTTTTTAGCAGCTTTAGCTACGTCTTTATCTATTTTCTTTTGAATTTTATTCTCAATGTAATCCTCAATCAAGGTATCGGCACGGTAACGTTTGTTAGAATCTTTATTATCAATCAAAGGATCACTAAATGCATCTACATGTCCAGAAGCTTTCCAAACTTTAGGATCCATAAAAATTGCAGCATCCAAACCAACAATATTTTCGTGCATTTGCACCATTGATTTCCACCAATATTGCTTGATATTGTTTTTCAACAAAATACCATACGGACCATAATCATACACTGCACTCAAGCCACCATAAATTTCACTAGATTGATAAATAAATCCTAGTTTTTTACAATGTGAAACAACGTCTTGAAATGAGGTATTTTGTTCTTTAGCCATAACGTGCTACTCTAGTTTTGAATAACTTTTTTTATTGATAATCAATATTCCCCAAAATAAGAAAGTCCATAATAAGACGTTCTAAAAGTAGGTTTAAGTTATTATTTATGAATGATTCAATTTTATTTTTAACAAAAATAGTATTTTATAAAAAAAAACGAAAGTGCTAGCTCTATTTATGCCAACACTTTCGTTTATTTTTTATTCACTAAGCTTCTAGAACATTGGATTTAACCATAAAGTTCACTATAAAGCATTCTTTTTTAATTAATTGTTTTGTTCCTTGTGTATAGATAAGATTTGCTTTTAAAGAAGCTAATTTAAGTTTTAAACTCAAGCTTCTCATCGGAGGAATTTCCTTATTTAATAATAAGTTTTTCCACTCTTTTTCATCGAGACTTGGTAACATAAGACAGATTTGATTAATAGATTTATAGCACTATTAGTATAAGTTAGACAAAAAATCAAACACGATCAACTCATACAAACACTCTTTTTTCATTTAGATTCTATCTAATTCTAAATTAGTCAATCTTAATGGGGACCAGATCACCATCTGGTGTCAACCAAATATGTTGAGGTCTAGGTTTATTAGGATCTTTAACCGCGATTTGGATTTTCATGGTGTACATAAATTGTATAGCAGGTTCTAAGACTGTTGGATTAATGACAACGTCAAAATTATCATAAGCTACTTTATCATAATACATCGTTTTAGGTTTATACATATCTTGTACTTTTCCTTTTTCTGGAGTTCCTCCCAAAGAGACATTAGAAAAAGCATTATAACTAGAGTAACGATCTACAGGAAAACTAACTTGTTTATTCTCTCCAACAATTCTGTATCCGCTTTCTAGATCTACACCTAACTTATCAATATACAGTTCAATTTCTTGCACTAGATGAGCAACTCCTTTTTCACGCATCTCAATATAAACAGCCTCTTGATTGTTCACCGCATAATCCACTTTGACCAAATCAAATATTTCATACTTAGCTGCCACAGACATAATTTTGAGCATCATGCTAACGTCATTGTACTTGATATGTACGTTTTGTTGCATTTCAAAGCCTTTGGGTACTTCATTATGTGTTTTGGAAAATATTTTTTTCTCTTTTTCGTATTCGTATAGTGGCACAAAAGAAACCATGTCCAAATAAATAGCCTCTTTAGGAATACCAACCGTTTGTAATTCTTGTGCAAAGCCATTATAACGATCGGTTAATAATCGATTGGTTTCATCTACGGTTTTACCCATTTGCGTCAAGTTAAAAATAGCAACATAACTATCTGCTTTTTGGTTGCTCAATATTTGTACTTCTAACTCTACCAAGTTTCCTTGATTTAAAACCACATTAGGTTCTATGTTTTGGGGCACTTCTGTACTAGAGTTTTTGTTATAATTTACATTGCCTTTTGCGTAGTTTTTATTTCCTAACTTTTGTGCTATTACAGTTGTTGTCAGAATCAAAAAACTGATGGTATAAAATATCTTTTTCATTTTGATGATTTGAGGTGGTTAATATCTATTGATACTTACTAAAATAAGAAAAAGATTTTAGAACAAACCATGATCCTTTTTAAAGAAAAAGATTTTGTTTTTTATAATTACAGAAGCTAGAATTTAAACATGTCCTTCGTTTTTTTGACATTAGTTAAAGAAAAAGCTATTTTTGTATTATTCATTAATAAAGAAACAACCAACTAGCTTTATGGTCATTGAAGCATTTGATAAAGTAAAAGAAATACACGAAGCAATTGAAGCGACTATTATTGATAATAAAGAAGCTTTGGAGGCTTTCCGCATACAATACTTAGGAACTAAAAATACCATCAAACCCTTGTTTGGTGAAATTCGAAACATTCCAAACGAACGTAAGAAAGAGTACGGACAATTGGTCAATGAGGTAAAACAAGCTGCTGAAGCAAAATTTAATGCCGCACAAAATGCCTTGACGGCACAGGCAGCTAACCAAGTGGAAGCAATTGATTTGACAGCTCCAGCAGAAGCCCTAGAACTAGGTTCTCGTCATCCTGTATCCTTGGTTTTAAATCACATGATCGAAATTTTTGATCGTCTTGGTTTTACGGTAGCAGAAGATAGTGAAATTGAGGATGATTGGCACAACTTTACAGCCTTGAATACACCTGAAGATCATCCTGCAAGAGATATGCAAGATACTTACTATATTATGAACGACCCTAGTCGTTTGTTACGTACGCATACCTCTTCTGTTCAGTCTCATGTTATGATGAACCAAGAGCCCCCTATTCGTATTATTGCGCCTGGTCGGGTATATAGAAATGAAACTATTTCTTCTCGTGCGCATTGCCAATTTCATCAAGTAGAAGGTTTGTACATTGCAGAAAAAGTGAGTTTTGCTGATCTACGCCAAACTATTTATTACTTCGCCAAAGAAATGTTTGGAGCAACTAAGATTCGTATGCGTCCTTCTTTCTTTCCATTTACGGAGCCAAGCGCTGAAGTAGATGTTTGGTGGGGCTGTGAAACGGAAACGGACAAACGTATTACCAAAGGAACGGGTTGGTTAGAAATCTTAGGTTGTGGAATGGTTGACCCTGCTGTTTTGAAAAACTGTGGTATTGATACGGACAAATATTCTGGCTTTGCTTTTGGAATGGGGGTTGAGCGTATTGCTATGTTAAAATATCAGATTGATGACATTCGTTTGTTGTTTGAGAATGATGTGCGCTTCTTGCGTCAGTTCAAAAAAACGGCTATCTTTTAGTTATAGTTTAGCAGAATAATTTGAATAATTATTTTTTAAACAAAAAATAATTTAACGGCTTAGGTAAATTTGTTGCTCAAATTTCTCTGCCTTTCTAAATTTTTCTGGGCGTTTAGCAGAATATTCGATAAACGAAATAAATTAATTTTACCCCCTTTGAAACACGAGTAATTTCCTTGGAAATTATTAAAAACACATTACCATGCGTCTATTCATTTCATTAGGAATTTTATTGCTCGTAACTATTGCGTGTACTTCAGAGCCTCAAACCAATCAAGGGTCTCCTGAAGAAGCTGCCAAAGGTTTTTTTGCGGCTCTAAAGGCAGAGGATTTTGAACAAGCCAAGCTGTATGGCACAAAATCTACTCAAACTTCTTTGCAAGACTTTGCAACCAATCTAAAAATGATTAATGCAGAAGAAAAAGAAGAATTAACAGCTCCTTATAAGATGGAAGTTTCAAAAGTAACTTGTGCTGAAAAGAATGGTACAACAACTTGCAAGCTTTGCTGTAGTCCTGAATTTGATGTTGAACTAATAATGGTGCAACAGGATACTAAATGGTTTGCTCAAATGAATTTTGTTTATTAAAAATACGCCCCTCATTTTGATAACTTAAATACCAACGACTTATGAAAAATATACTTTCCTGCCCCCAATTCACTTGGGTGTTTGTAGCCCTAATTTTCAGCCTTTATCTATTTAGCAGTTGCGAATCAACGGGAACTGAAGGTGTTAAGGGTTCTCCTGAAGAAACTATGAAAAGCTTTATTGCAAAAGTAAAAGCTAATGATTTTGAAGGAGCGAAAGCATTTACTTCTAAGCGGACAGATCCTGTAATGGATTTTATGAAAACCCGTATTGATATGCTTAAACAAATGGGCAAGGAAGATCAAATCAATGCACTCTTTGGAGGTTTAGATATCAGTCAAAATGTATCTGTCAAATGTACCACAAAAGACAACAAAACAACTTGTGAGTGCTGTGAAGAAATTACGGGTAATTGTCAAAGCATTGCTGTCATTCAAGAAAATGGGAAATGGTTGGTAGATCAACCTAAAGAGTCCAATGTGGAATAAAAATAAACAACAAAATAGATCAAAAGGACTACTGTTAACAGTGGTCCTTTTTTGCTTCTCTGCCTGCAAAAGTTCTTCCACAGAATCTGCCATCATCAATCCTACGATGCTGTGGGATACAAGTATGCCGAATCCCACTCAATATTTATTATTTGGCAATGGAAAACCGCAAACTACCCTTTCAGATAGTTTGACGCTTGCTGAATTAAATTTGCTTCAAGAAGGAGATATTTTACTTCGAAAAGGCTTTGGTTCTATTAGTAGTTTTATTGCTGATTTTTTAAATGAAACCTATCCTGTTACGCATTGTGCTTTTGTTATTAACACACAAAATAACGCCAAACAGGTTTTGCATACTGCTTCTAACGAAAGCGCTAATAGTGTTTATATTGAACCTCTAGAACAATATATTCAACAAAGTATTCGAGGTAGTTTGGTCTTGGTTCGTCTTCAGTATTCTAAAGGAAAAAAAGAACAGGTCTTACAAAAAGCATATCAGTTATTAGCAAAAAAAATTCCCTTTGACATGGGATTTAACGATCAAGATGAACAAGCTCTATATTGCATTGAATTGATGCGAAATGTTTTTTTAGATGTTTTTGAAGAAGATCTGTTACCCAAACGAAGCAAAAAAAATACGATTGATGTTTTGAGTATGAACAACTTCTTTAATACGGAACATTTTGAGGTTATTTTTAACCATTTTGATTCTGTTGTTGTTAGTTATAATGTTAAAACAAACGAATATTAAACATGAAAGTTACTTTTTTAGGAACAGGAACATCACAAGGTATTCCTGTTATTGGTTGTCAATGTGACGCTTGTGTTTCTACTGATTTTAGAGACAATCGCTTACGAGTTTCTATTCAAATTGAAATAGAAGAAAAAACAATTGTTGTTGATGTTGGTCCTGATTTTAGACAACAAATGCTTCGAGCAGGAACAGAACAGATAGATGCCATTTTGATTACCCATGAACATAGTGACCATGTTGCTGGCTTGGATGATATCCGTCCCTTTAATTTTAGGTACGAAATAGATATGCCTATTTATACGACTAAAAGAGTTTCCAAAGAACTAAAACAACGCTACCAGTATATTTTTGAAGCCAGTTATCCTGGCGTTCCTAAAGTTCAGCAACACCTTATTTCTAAAACTTCTAATTTTGTTGCCGCAGGTATTCCAATTGTTCCAATAGAAATTTTTCATGGGAAATTACCCATATTAGGATTTAGAATTGGAGACTTTGCTTATTTGACCGATTTTAAAACTATTGCTCCTTTAGAAGAACTGAAATTAGAAGGTGTACAAACCTTAATTATCAGCGCCTTGCAACATGATCCTCACCATTCCCATTCTACTCTAACAGAGTCCATTGATTTCGTTCAAAGATTAGGCATTCCCAAAGCATATTTAACACATTTGAGTCACAAGATGGGTACACATGCTGCCACTGAACAATTATTACCTCCTAATATTCAAATTGCTTACGATGGGCTAGTTATTGACGTATAATGAAACCAATTTTCATTAATTGCTGTTTCAGTTGTATAACCTAGAACCAATTTTTTTTATAATTTAAAGACACACAACACACCATAAAAGTATGAGCACAACAACTAGTCAACCCACCTCTATCTTAAATCGTTTAGCACAAATCCTATATGGATTATTTCTTTTAATTGTGGCTCCTGTATATCTCTACATGAATTTGCCAGTTTTAAATATGTGGTTTTTAGGCGTACCAGTAGGTATCTTTTTCATTTCCTTAACGGTAATGATTGTTGAATTACGGGTT
>ENA-ORXM01001178-ORXM01001178.1-marine-metagenome-genome-assembly--contig:-NODE-1178-length-38176-cov-4.581774_pt1 | contig 38176 bp, 33 predicted proteins | sample MGYA00237867_ERZ511480 | MGnify/ENA primary metagenome ERZ511480 (study PRJEB26309, sample SAMN06266103) | marine metagenome | isolation source: Algal blade | place: United Kingdom:Sidmouth, United... | reverse complement strand
TGCGTTTATTTGTGTATGCGTTTATTTGTGTATGCGTTTATTTGTGTATGCGTTTATTTGTGTATGCGTTTATTTGTTTAAAATGTTGAAATGCCTACGGCAATTTTATTAGGGTAAACGCCTGCGGCATTTTTTATTGGATGTTATGCCTGCGGCATTTTTTATTGGATGTTATGCCTGCGGCATTTTTTATTGGATGTTATGCCTACGGCATTATAGTTGAATTTCTTGCATGCGGCATTGGGAGGTTATAGATAAATCGAAACTTAATAGTTTAAAAGCTTGCAATGTCAAAGTTGCAGGCTTTTTTCATGTCATAAGCAAAGATCACTAGAGGATATGATAATATACCATTTATTGTGAACCCATTTTGTCTTAAATTGTTAAATATAAAATCGCTTTAAAATGTCAAAAGAGGAGAAAAAAGAGTTTGTAAATCCTATTGATAAGGATAAAATAGCAGAGAATCCACATCTTTTGCCATATGCGCATACGGTAGGTGGAGCCGTGATCAAACCAATAGACAAAGGGAGAATCAAAGGATTGGCGCTTGATGCCATGTATGAGCAGACCAATAGCCAGTTGACTCAGCTTAGAGAACAAGTCGAAACATTGGTTAGACAAGCTTCTAATATCCATGAAAGGGTTTCTGTTTCAGAGAAAATATATCTTGCAGAAATGAGTTTTAAGCCACTAATTGGACGTCAATACCACCTTTACGAACGTTCTAACGGAAAGTATGTGTTGTCAATGGTATCTCCTGATGAATGGGGCACTAAGCCACCATTTGAATTTTTAGCGACAGCTAGTTTATTATCTGATCATACTTGGGAGATTGTCGACGGTAATTTTTAAAAATGTATAAATTTATTTTCTTTTTGTTCTTTATCCCTTCTTTATTGCAAGGTCAAAATAGTGTAGCGTGGGAAACTGAAACTTCCTTTGATTATGGGCTGTTGAATCAATTTGAGCCTTCAGAAACGGTATTTGTTTTTACGAATATTTCCCTGGATACCATAGTGATTGATAATGTAAGGACCACTTGCGGTTGTACGGCACCAGAATGGGATTATGAACCTATTGCCCCTAATGAAACGAGGGAGATAAAGGTGATCTTTGACGCAGGGAAGCTCGGTTATTTCAGAAAAAAAATCAAAGTATTCTTTAGCAATCAAAGAAAAGGAGATATTTTATATATAGAGGGAGAAGTTGAGTAATAGTTGTTAGTGTGATGGTTGTTGGTGATCAGAGGCAAACTTAGTTGAAAGCTGTTGTAATAAACTTCATTGGTATGTAATAAGGCCCATCTTGTCGATAAAGCCTTCAAATTCCTCAAATCATTCTTTCCTTAGAGCAATCGGATCTGTCATTTTCAGTTATATTTGCGTGAATTAAAGCAATCTAACGTGAGTGTACTTATTTTCTTTTTAATTAGTTATATTTTATTGAGCATCAGTCTATACATGCTTTTCCCAAAAGCAGGTGTAGACGCGTGGAAAGGTTTAGTCCCAGGATTAAACTTCATAGAATGGTGTAAGATCATTGGTCGAAAGCCAATTTTTGCGGCTTGGTTGCTCTTTCCAATAGTAAATTTATTCATCTATGCAGGTATGTGTGTGGATATGATGCGGTCTTTTGGCAAAGATTCTTTTTTGGATGCTGCTATTTCAGTCATCTATGCTCCTATCGCATTTTTCAGGTTGTCGAAAAGCCAAGATGATAAATATGCAGGCCCTATCATGGCTCAAGAAAAAGAGTACTTTGAAAAATTGAAAGCTGCCGAACAAGGCGATGATAAGTATGCTTTGAAAAAATTACAATCCAATAATCCCTATAAGAAAACAGCCAGTAGAGAATGGGCGGATGCAGTAATTTTTGCGGTATTTGCAGCTGCTTTTATCAGAATGTTTTTAATTGAGGCATACAAAATTCCAACAGGATCCATGGAAGGATCTTTGCTTGTTGGTGATTTTTTATTTGTAAGCAAAGCACATTATGGAATGAGAATGCCACAGACGATCGCGATGATCCCATTGTTGCACAATCAAATTCCGATCATAAATAGAGAATCTTATTTAAAATCACCCAGTCTTCCTTACAAAAGGCTGCCTGCTATTGAAAATATAGAACATAACAAACCTATCGTATTTAATTATCCAGAAGGAGACTCTGTATATGTAATTCCTGGTAGAACCTATAGTGTCCATGATGAGAGGAGAAGTCCAAGAGTGAAAGAAATAATTAAAAATAGTCGCCAAAGAATGGTTGTCAGGCCTATGGACAAGAGGGATCACTACATAAAAAGATGTTTGGGGATGCCTGGAGATAGTTTACAGATTATAGATAGACAAGTTTTTATAAATGGAAAAGCAGCAGAAAATCCTACAGCAATTCAGTTTCGATACATGGTTGAGCACAAAGGGTTTAAATTAAATGACGAGCATTTTAGAGATTGGGGAATTTCGCCATTAGATAGAAATGATTCTAAATCCACAGACTCAAGGGTGATGGTTTTAAACCAAGAACAAATTGAAAAGTTGAAAAAAATGGATGATCGTATAAAAATCTATCCAGTAAGAAATTATCGGGTTCAAACTGTAGGAGGTGCGAACATCGCAGAAAGATTAGAGAAGTATGCAATCCCTCGGGCAGCTATTTCAGTTTTTGTAAAACAATCCCTTTCATTGAGTGATGATCAAGCCATGGCTTTACAAAAAGATTCCCTAGTATCACTTACACCAGTGGCTACCACTTCTATTTTTCCGCACAATCAAGATTCCAAAAGATGGACCGTTGATGACATGGGCCCAATCTATATCCCCAAAGCAGGAGCGACTGTGAAGCTTACTCCAAGAAATATTGCATATTATCAAAGGATCATTGATGTATATGAAGACAACGACTACAAAGTAGAAGGCGGCAAGTTCATTATAAATGGTGAACCAACAGTAGAATATACTTTCAAGCAAAATTACTATTGGGCAATGGGGGATAATCGTCACAATTCTGAAGACTCACGGGTTTGGGGTTATGTGCCTGAAGATCACATTGTAGGAAAGCCCTTATTTATTTGGTTCTCTACCAAGGAAGGTGATTTTAGAAAAGGGATACAATGGAAGAGGATCTTTAGCGGTGCTACAAAAATGTAGAAATTTCTAAAAAATTCTATTGCATCCTAGATAATTATAAGCTTATATTAGTGACACCAACTTATTCTTAGCGACACAGTCTAGTGATATCGCCACATTTTCAGGTGATTTGTCAGATTTGCTTAAGCGAAATGCCTATTTTTAGAAAAATTCTTTTTATGAAAAAAATTCTTTTTTCTCTAATAGCCTTACTCTATTTTACATCTAGTTCTTTCGGACAAGAACAATGGAATTCAGCAAAGATCCATCATGGAATAAAGAAGTTAAACTTTCTAGGCTCTGCATTGTATGTTGCTGCACATCCGGATGATGAAAATACCCGATTGATCTCTTACCTTTCAAATTACGAACAAGCAAATACTGCTTATCTTTCATTGACAAGAGGCGACGGTGGTCAAAACTTAATAGGCACCGAGTTAAAAGAGTTGCTGGGAGTTATTAGAACTCAGGAGTTATTGGCTGCTAGAAAACTGGACGGAGGCAAGCAATTTTTTACCCGTGCAAATGACTTTGGGTATTCAAAGCATCCAGATGAAACTTTGGCGATCTGGAACAAACAAGAAGTTCTTGCCGATGTTGTGTGGACCATTAGAAATTTCAAACCGGACATCATCATCAATAGGTTCAAGCATGATACGCCGGGTTCTACTCATGGACATCATACCTCTTCAGCTGTTTTATCCTATGAAGCTTTTGATCTAGTTGGTTCGCAAAAATCATTTCCTGAGCAATTAAAATATACGGATGTGTGGCAACCAAAACGATTGTATATGAATACAAGCTGGTGGTTTTATGGAAGCAGGGAAAAATTCGCGGAAGCGGATAAAACAAGAATGTTATCTGTAGATGCGGGCGTTTATTATCCACACATAGGAATGTCAAATGGAGAAATTGCAATGATCAGTAGAGCACAACACAGGTGTCAGGGAATGGGTAGAGCTTTGAATAGAGGATCGCAAACAGAATATTTAGAAGTTTTAAAAGGAGAGGTCCCTACCAACAAGGAAGATATTTTTGATGGTATAAATACAACTTGGTCTAGGTTGAAAGGCGGAGCACCAATTGGAACCAAAGTTGAAAAAATAATTTCTAACTTTAATTTTGAAGCGCCTTCAAAATCTGTACCCGCTCTTGTTGAAGTCTATCAGATGATTGAAAAACTATCTGATTCACATTGGAAAAAAATTAAGAAAGATGAAGTTGCTGCCTTGATCCGAGCTTGTACAGGACTATATGCATCGGTAACAGCGTCCTCTTATTCTGCTGTCAAGGGTGAAGAAATTGAATTAACTTATGAGTTTACAAATAGATCGGATGCAGGTTTAGAATTATTAGATGTCAGTGTCTCGGGATATGAAAAGGATAGCACTTTGAATCTTGTATTGAATGCCGATGAAGAAAATAAATTTTATACCAAAGTAACTATTCCTCAAAGTGCCTCCATTTCAAATCCATATTGGCTGAATGAAAAAGGTAGTTTGGGGATGTATGCCGTGAAGGATCAAAAAGAAAGAGGACACCCCGAATCCCCGTCCGCCATGACTGTTGCGTATAATCTGAAAATAAAAAATGTAAAGATCCCATATACTACAACAGTAAATTATAAATCTGTTGATCCAGTAGATGGGGAATCCTTCAGGCCGTTTGTCATAATCCCGGAAGTTTCTGTAGGGATCGTGGATAATGTAATAATTTTTGCTGATCAAGCAGAAAAAGAAGTTGAAGTAAAAGTTCAAGCTGGTAAAAAAGGAGTTGAAGGCAAACTAAGTCTTGCACTCCCAGCAGGATGGAAAAGTAATCCTAGTCATTTCGATATTTCTCTAAGTAAAAAAGAAGAAACTCAAAACTTTAAATTTAAACTTACCCCTCCCAAAACGGAAAGTGAAGCGTCTCTGCAAGCCATTGTTGAAATCGGTGGTAAAAAATTCGTTGATGAAGTTATATTGATCGATTACGAACACATCCCAGTACAAACCATCTCTCTGCCAAATTCTGCAAAGATTGTCAAGTTATCTATTGAGAAGAAAGGATCTAAAATCGGATACATCATGGGTGCAGGTGACAAGATCCCTGAAAGTCTAAAACAAATTGGTTATGAGGTTATACTTTTAGAAGACGCGGACATCACCCCGGAAAATCTAAAAACTTTTGATGCTGTCATTTGTGGGATCCGAGCATATAACACCAGAGAAAAAATGAAATTCCATCAAAGTAAATTGATGGACTATGTAAAAAATGGTGGAACTTATATTGTTCAATACAACACGGCGCATCGTTTAAAAGTCAAATCAGAAGAGCTGGGTCCCTACCCTTTTAAGCTATCAAGAGAAAGGGTTGCTGATGAATATGCAGCTGTAACTTTGCTTGCAAAGGAGCATCCTATTTTGAATGAACCAAACAAGATCACAGAAAAAGATTTTGAAAATTGGGTCCAAGAAAGAGGTTTGTATTTTCCAACCGAATGGGATGATAAGTACACTGCAATTCTATCAAGTCATGATCTTGGCGAACCAGACAGAAATGGAGGTTTGCTTGTATCAGAATTTGGCGAAGGCTACTACATTTACACAGGCTATAGTTGGTTTAGAGAATTGCCTGCGGGTGTGCCTGGTGCATTCAGGTTGTTTGCCAATATGATCTCAATTGGGAAAGATTAAATTCGTATTAGTGGTTCCCTTCGACTCCTTTGTTCCTTCGATTCGTGCCTCACTCAGGACAGGCTGCTCAGGGCAGGCTGTTTTTCGATCATCGTGGTTTGTTCATCGTGGCATTTTAATTTAGGCGGATAAAATGAAAATCATACTCACATCAATTGGGACGAGAGGAGACATGGAACCATTCTTGGCATTGGGAGAAATTCTGAAGGAAAAAGGACACAAGGTAATCTGTTTGTTTCCAGAGCAATTTAGAAATCTTGCAGAAGAATCGGGGTTAGAATTTGCTTCTTTAGGACCGGAGTTTCTCGATATGTTGGATACTCCTTCTGGAAGATTGATCATGAGCGGTGGGAAATTTAGTATTAAAAAACTTAAAGCCTACTTAAACTTAATCTCTATACAAGGTCCCGTAAATAAAAAGATGGTTTTAAAACAAGAGGCAGTAATTCTTAAAGAACAACCAGATAAAATATTGCACAATGGGAAAGTCATATACCCAGTTGTTTGGAGTTTAAAAAACAAAGGAAAGACCATTTTAATAACACCAGTTCCTTACATGCATTATGTTAAAGATCATGCGCACTTAGGTTTCAATAAAAACTTCGGTCGATTCTTTAATAAGTATTCTTATAAGATAGCCAACTACGGTTTGCTCAAAACCATTATGGGCTCTGTCAAAAGTCTTTCTTTAGATAGAAAGATAAGGCAAAAAGAAATTCAAGATGCCTTGTTTTCAAATAAAGCGATCTACACCATTTCTCCTACCCTATTTAAAAGGCCGGACTATTGGAATGACAACCTTCAGGTTTTGGGTTATCATGAAAGAAAAAAAACGAATCATTGGAAGCCAGATCAAGAACTTCTATCCTATTTGAACAACCATTCCAAAATAATTCTTGTCACTTTTGGATCAATGATCAACGATGCACCAAAGGAAAAAACTGATCTTATCCTCAAAGTACTGCGAGATAACAAAATCCCCGCTATAATAAATACTGCTTCTGGAGGAATGGTAAAGCCTACTATCTATGATTCAGAATTATTTCATTTTGTAAAAAGGATACCTTACGATTGGATTTTCCCAAAGATGCATGCTGTGGTTCATCATGGTGGTTCTGGCACAACGCATACTACGCTTAAGTATGGTTGTAGTACTTTGATCATTCCACATATCATAGATCAATATGTATGGAATAAAATTGTGTACAAAAAGGGTGCTGGTCCTTTAGGTTTGGATATCAGTCAGATAAATGGAAAAAATCTGGAACCATTGATCTTGGATCTGGTCAACAATGACAAGTATAAGCAAAGAGCGGAGGAGATTGCTTTGGAGATGAAGGGAGAAGATTTTAGGGAAAGGATTTATGAGGAGATAATTGATAATTAGTTTTTTTGTTTTTGAACCACAGATGTTATTTCACGGCGATTCACGACGAAGCACTACGGTTCACGGCGCTTGGTACTGCATTAAAAGATACATGAAGTTAGGTCAGTACACGCTATTATTCATACTCGATTGTTCGCAGTTCTAAAACTTTCTTGGGTGGGCGAAATTTATAACCCAGTATTTTCCTATTTTGGCAATCCCTACATGTACATAGTCTGGATTCATCATGACTTTGCAATGACTTGGACTATCTTTAAATTCTTGAATTACACCAGCCGCAGTAGTTGGTCCTTTGGCAACATTTTCACCCGCAAACATATAATCATAATCGACAGCGAGCAATCGATCTGTGTGCGCAGAACCATCAGAACCAGTATGCGAGATAAAACCATTTGAAGCCATATCATCAGCATGCATTTCTGAAGCTTTGTCGAGGACTTTGTTCCAATATACATCTTGTGCAGGAACAAAATCATCAGCTCCACATACAGCTCCAGCTGCCCTAAATTCATTTATTAGATTTACTACTTGCAGCTCCATGTCAGAAATTCCTTCTGAATTTTCATAGATGTCTGTAGATTCTTCCGTAAGAATAGGCGTATCTTTTTCGCAGGAGAAAAATAACAGAACAGAAATGATATAAATCAATTGATATTTCATGGCAAAATATTTAGGAATTATAAATGGTAATATTTCGGTGGGTCTTGTGGTAATTTCGAATAATCAAATCTCCTTATTATATTATATTGTATTTTATTGTGACTACCTTGTCTTTTAGATATAAATTTTAACTAATGAATGAGCAATTTGATGAGAAGCTTGATGAGAAACCACCAATTCTAGGTACGTGGAATCGGTTGTACTTTTTTGTTTTACTACTTCACGCGGTCATCATTGGCTTATTTGTTTGGTTCACCTATTCATTCTCCTAGAAAACTGAAGTAAATGAGACCATTAGATTGGCTGGTCATGCTGGGCACCTTAGCAGCGATTGTTATTTATGGTGTTTATAAAACTCGAAATGTTAATAACGTAAAAAGTTATCTATTAGGTGACAGGGACCTGCCTTGGTGGACCATAGGTTTGAGTATCATGGCTACACAAGCATCAGCAATAACCTTTCTATCAACACCAGGGAAAGCTTATGAAGATGGACTTGGGTTTGCACAATTTTATTTTGGTCTACCGGTGGCGATGGTGATTCTTTGCGTATTTATTCTTCCGATCTATTACAGATTAAACGTATACACGGCTTATGAATATCTTGAACAAAGGTTTGATATAAAAACCAGAACACTTACCTCTTCTTTATTTCTTATACAAAGAGGTTTGGCTGCTGGTATAACGATTTATGCACCAGCCATCATACTTTCTAATATATTAAATTGGGATCTTGATATAACAATACTATGTACCGGATTGGTGGTCATATTCTACACGGTAAAGGGAGGAACTACAGCGGTTTCAGTCACTCAAAAACAGCAGATGATCATAATCCTAACGGGAATGTTTATTGCTGCGATCCTATTGGTCAATCAGCTGCCTGAAGATATTTCTTTTTATGATACAGTAAGTCTTGCTGGAAAAATGGACAAGCTTGAAGTGGTAGATTTTACTTTTGACCTTGAAAATAGATATACTTTTTGGTCGGGTATGCTGGGCGGTGTGTTTCTGTTTTTATCTTATTTTGGAACGGATCAATCTCAAGTACAGAGATATTTGTCGGGAAAATCTTTGAGTGAAAGTAGATTAGGTCTTCTCTTTAATGGAATGATCAAGGTACCGATGCAATTTTTGGTTTTATTCATAGGTGTATTGGTTTTCATATTTTTTCAATTTATTGAACCTCCCATTCATTTCAATAAAAGTAATCTTCAAAAAGTAGAAGCCTCACAATATGCGGGTCAACTATCCGATTTGGAAGCTGACTTTAGTAATGTGTTTAAAGAAAAGCAAACAAATCTTAGGTCTCTATTGGTGGCGATAGAATCAGAGGATGAGCTAAAAATTTCCAAAGCTCAAAGTCTATATAATTTAAGTTTAGATAAAGATCTTGCCTTACGGAAACAAACAGATGATCTGATAACTCTAGTAGATGACGACGCAGAAATCAAGGATGATGATTATGTTTTTATTTCATTTGTAATAAATTATCTCCCTGTTGGTTTGGTTGGTTTGTTATTGGCAGTTATTTTTTCAGCTGCGATGTCCTCTACTGCATCTGAGTTAAATGCATTAGCGACAACTACAGTGATTGATATTTATAAAAGATCCTTGAATCAGAATAAATCTGATGAACATTATCTTTCCGCATCCAAGTGGTTTACTATATTTTGGGGAGCCATTTGTTTATTGTTTGCTCTAAGAGCAAGTTTATTTGATAATCTCATTGAAGCGGTAAACATTATTGGCTCGCTATTTTATGGGACTATCTTGGGAATTTTCTTTGCGGCTTTTTTCTTTGACAAATATCGCAAGAGTACCTTGGTTGTTTCTGTAATAACTTTTTCTTTAGTTGTTGGAGTATGCTCAAGCTTGGCCTATAAATCTGAGTTGGCTAGTCAAATGATATCAAATTTTGGTCTTAGTAATACGGTTCCTTTCATTCTTGGCACTATGGCTTTGGCAGGATTGATTGCTGCGTTATTTATCTCGAAGTACTTTACTAGGATCGGTGCAAAGTCTGTATTTTATGGCGCTTTGTTAGCAGAGGTTTTTGTGATCGTTATATATGCGCTTGATCATTATGATTATGTCAATATTGCATACTTGTGGTTAAATTTGATTGGCTGCTTTTTGGTTTTGATGTTTAGTTTGTTGATTGAGAAATTGTTAGTTGGTAAAAAAATAGACGTACTCAACTAAGAGAACGTCTACGAAATGGGCAACAGTTGCAATTATGCAACCTATTAAGTCTTTGAAATAACTCTATTTTTCGTTTAAACTTAATTTTATTTTTCTTTCCAGGACATGTACATCCTCTTTGAAAGCTGGATCAGTATCCAAAAGATCTTGCACCGTATTGCAAGAATAGATAACCGTACTATGGTCTCTACCTCCAAACATTTCACCAATAGATTTGAGAGATTTGTTAGTTAAGTTTTTTGCTAGGTACATGGATAATTGTCTCGCGACAACGATAGATCTTTTTCTTGTTTTTCCTGCGAGTTTCTCAAAAGGTATCTGAAAATGGTCTGCCACTAATTTCTGAATGAATTCAACCGTTATTTCTTTATTTATTTCCTTGATAAACTTCTTGATCACTTCTTTGGTCAAATTAATATCAATATTGCGATTTGCTAAAGATGATTGAGCTGCTAAGCTTACAAGAACCCCCTCTAATTCTCTTATATTATTTTTGATGTTAAAGCAAATAAATTCAACAACATCATCTGGCAATTCAATACCTTCTCTCATCATTTTTGATTCTAAGATCGCCATCCTTGTTTCAAATTCAGGGATGGTAAGGTCTGCTGATAGTCCCCATTTGAATCTAGAGATCATACGCTCTTCCATTCCATCAAGATCTTTGGGAGCTCTATCAGAAGTTAAGACCAATTGTTTACCATTTTGGTGCAATTGGTTAAAAATATGGAAAAAGATTTCTTGTGTCTTTGTTTTATTTGCCAAGAACTGGATATCATCTACGATCAAGAAGTCAACCATGTGGTAAAAATTTACAAGATCATTGGTTGTACCGTTTTTAATCGATTGAACGATTTGATTTGTAAATTTTTCAGCAGAAACATAAAGTACAGATTTATTTGGAAAGTTTTCTTGAACTTTATTTCCTATGGCTTGCGCCAAATGTGTTTTTCCTAAGCCAACATCTCCAAATATGACCAATGGATTGAATGCCGTAGCACCAGGCTTTTTGGCTATGGCGATGCCAGCAGATCTTGGAAGTCTATTGCAATCCCCTTCTATAAAATTATCAAATCTGTATATTGAGTTTAACTGAGAATCTAATCTAGGTTTTTGTATGCCAGGAATTACAAATGGGTTTTTTATATCAGGTGTGCCTAGATTAACTTCATCTTTGCCTTCATCCAAAGAAACTTTGGCTCTTCTATCTCCATTTATACCTTTTCTGTTTTGAAGATCTGCTGTTCTGATCTGATATTCTAACTTCCCTGCTTCTCCTAATTCCTTTCTGATGGTCATTTTAAGTAAGGAGACATAATGTTCCTCTAACCATTCGTAGAAGATTTTATTTGGTACTTGAATGGTAAGAGAATCTTGACTCAATTGTACTGGAGTAATTGGCTCAAACCACGTCTTGTAACTCTGATCGTTTACATTTTTACGTATGGTATGTAGACAGTTATTCCAAACTGAGTCGATGTCTCTTATCATTTTTTATACAAAATTTAATAAGGTTTTGAAACTATTTAAGTCCTTTGGGTCGATAATAATATCAACCCCAATGCAATCGTCACTCCCTTTATCAGTCAAGTTTTTTTAAGGTTAAGGCAGGAGTAATTTTATAGTGTCTCGTGCTTGTTTAATATTATCCCTTGACTAAAGGCGGGTTGTAAAAATGCGTAAAAGAAATCAGATAATGAAAAGTCGAAATGCTTTTTTGGAATTTTTTTTTTTCCTATTAAAAGGAAAAAAATTTATGTAACCATTGCGTTTATACTCTTTGTTGCAAACTGATGACAAACCGAAGTACAATGAAAAAAAATTTACTGATAATGAATGTGTTTTGAATTTTAGTCCCCAAAATATTACAAGGGTTGATACTTTTATAAACTAATTAATGACATTAGTTCTTTATCAAAGTATTTTTACATAAAGTGCATTTACTTTTGAAATTCTTTTCAAAAACAACCTCTATATGTCCGAGATTAATACCTCCCCATCCTACTTGCGAAATTAAAACCTCTTTTCCTTCCGCATTTAGTTTTGTTTCTGCATTTTTTAAGAAGGTATGTGTGTGACCTCCTATTATCAAATCAATATTTGATGTTTGTGCTGCAAGATCTTTGTCAGAAATTTTGTTTCCGCGATAACTGTACCCTAAATGTGACAGGCAAATAACATAGTTGCAGTTTTTCTCTTTGCGAAGTAGCTCTGCTATTTTATTTGCAGAAACAATAGGATCTAAATATTGTGTATCTCCATATAAATTTTTGGGAACAAGACCTTGTAACTCAATACCGACACCTAAAACACCGATTTTGACATCACCTTTTTTATAGATCTTATAAAGAGATACTTTATCATGTAATATGGTATCTTTCAGGTTGTAGTTACAATTTATAAAATCAAAATTTGCATGAGGCAATTGCTTGTGTAAACCTTTTATGCCAAGGTCAAAATCATGGTTTCCGATAGTAGCAGCATCATAATTCATTTTTGACATTAATTTGAATTCAATTTCTCCTTTAAATTCATTAAAGTATGGTGTACCTTGAAAAATATCACCAGCATCCAACAATATAACTGCTGATTCATTCTGTCTGATCTTATCTATCACAGCGGCTCTCGCAGCTGCTCCACCAAGCCCTTGATATTTTCCGCCATCCATAGGAAACGGATCAATACGTGAATGCACATCATTGGTATGCAAGATGGTGAGCTTTGTAAGTTTATGTAAGGGGATATCTGAAAATTTAAAAGCTCCTGTACTTATATATACTGTCGCTAACCCTGATTTCTTTATGAATGTCCTCCTTTTCATATTCTAATTTTTTATGACAAACCTGCCTTCGATCTTTGGATCTAGATTTCCTTTATTCTTTACATAATCGACCAAAACATTTCTTATTAAAGCGTTTAAGATCTCTCTTTCGGTCCCAAGCAAAAAATTACAATCCGATCCTCCATTAGCGATGTAATCTGGTACCGCTACTAAATATTCTTTGCTATAGTCTAAAGATTCTTCGTTGATCTCTACATCGAGAATTCCGTTGAGGTATTTAACACGCAAGGAGTGACTTACAGGCCACCCATTACGCTCCAACATATGTCGAATGAAGGTTTCTACTTGTTTTCCATCAAGATTCAAAACTTCAATGGTGTTGTCAAAAGGCATCAGTTCGAAGATCTTACCTCTTGTGATAGGCCCTTTATTTATTATTGGTATACGTATACCCCCATAGTTTTGGACGGCAAATGAAATTTGTTTGCCCAAAGTCTTTTCTGCATGTTCCTGAATGGCATCTGCCATCCAATTACCTAATAATGATTCTGGTTTTCGCTTAGGCATGTCCTGCATAGATACTCCAAGAACCTCATTCATGACCAAATCCAAGTCAGTTTTATATGGTCTGATCAAGTCTTCTACTTCCTTATCAACCATTGCAGAATTGCCTTTAATTTGATAAGAAGTATGGTTTGTCGATACTTTATGTAAAACCCTCTTACAAGAATTCGCCGAAAGGCAAAAGAGCATAACTATTGAAAATAGTATATTTTTAAACATAATGTTTTCGTAAACTTTAATCTAAAAAAGTTTGCCAGTTCTAGATGGAGGTACCACTTCAAGATGCTTGTAAGCTTTCTCTGTGACTTCTCTACCCCTAGGAGTTCTTTGAATAAAGCCCTCCATGATAAGAAATGGCTCGTGCACCTCTTCAATTGTGCCTGCTTCTTCTCCTACTGCGGTGGCGATCGTTGAAATACCGACTGGACCACCTTTGAATTTATGAATAATGGTACTCAATATCCTATTATCCATTTCGTCGAGACCATGGCTGTCTACGTTCAATGCTTCTAAAGCGAAGGTGGCAATTTCAATATCGATGGTACCATTTCCTTTTACTTGAGCAAAATCTCTTACCCTTCTCAATAGTGCGTTGGCAATACGGGGAGTCCCTCTACTTCTTCTTGCAATCTCAAGATTTCCATCTTTTGTGATCGGGATATTTAATATTTTGGCTGAGCGATTGATTATCCTTTGAAGTGTTGAAGTACCATAATAATTCAATAAGCAATTGATCCCAAATCTTGCTCGCATAGGAGAAGTCAACAAACCCATTCTGGTCGTTGCTCCAACTAAGGTAAATGGATTTAGATTGATCTGGATACTTCTGGCAGAAGGTCCTTGATCGATCATAACATCAATATGAAAATCTTCCATTGCGGAATACAAGTATTCTTCGATGACGGTATTCAATCTGTGGATCTCATCTATAAAAAGGACATCTCCTTCGTCTAAATTAGTTAAGAGTCCAGCTAAGTCTCCAGGTTTTTCTAAGACTGGACCGGAAGTAACTTTCAACCCTGCACCAAGTTCATTGGAGATGATGTGGGACAGCGTAGTTTTTCCTAAACCTGGAGGTCCGTGCAAAAGCACATGATCCAAGGCTTCGCCTCTCATTTTTGCTGCCTGAATGAATATCCTAAGATTTTCAACAATTTTTTCTTGACCAGAAAAGTCATCAAGCTCCTTAGGTCTGAGCGCTTTTTCATATTGCTGGTCTTGATCTTGGCGTTGATCTCCTTCTAAGTTTATGTTTGATTCCATACTAGTTTCTCGCGTCTTTGTGCCATATATTTAGCATCCCTTTTAGTTTGGATACTTTTTGATAACATTCATTCATTGCTTTTCCCTCAACAGAACAGAGCAATGATCCTGCACAGTCATAAAGGTATTTGTGTCGACCATTATCTACTAAATAAACATAGCGCGATGAAAGGTAATCATACCTATCTACCTTAAAAGCGCTATTTTCTTCAACAATTTTAGATAACCAAACTGATTCAGAAAGTTTATTAATTTTCTGACATTGGTTGCTCATTGGTTTAACACCTCCTGTTTGTGCTTTTAACTCCAAACAATGGACATCAATGACCTTAGACTCTACCATACAAATACTAGCTCCATCTTTTACCTCTTTATAGCCTATACGCAAGAGCTGGTTATTGGCGAATTTGAAGGAGAGATCAGGAATTGAATTTGGCAGGAATTTCTGTCCATCAAAAGATTCAAAAATAAATGTACAACCATCCATGCCTTGCATATCTTTCACAAGAACCTCCGTATTGCAATCTGTAGTCTCCTTAGTTTCCTCGGAAGTATTTTGTGCTTTTTTTTGGTCGCATCCCAAAAGAAGCAATAAAATTGGCAAAAGGTACTTCATAGTGTCAAGCATTAAAACTTTAAATTAAACAAAACAATAGGAATTATCGGTTTTGATTTAGAAGATCTGACATGATCTCTTCCAATTGATCAGCACCAAAATCTTTTAAGACAATGTTTTTGTTTTCATCTAAGATATAGATCTTAGGAGTTTTTTCTGCCAAATATTTTTGAACAAATCTAGAACTCAGATCTTTATCTACCGCATTTATCCACTCATTCATATCATTCTCTTTAATGTACTCCCAGCACGACTCTGTTTTTGAGCCCACTTTCGTACAAGCCGAAAATATTTTCACTCCTTTATCTTTAAATTTCTGATAAAAATCTTTTAGGTATGGCATTGACTTTTTACAGTGAGAGCAACCCGGCTGCCAAAGGTATAATATAGTATAGGGTGATTCAACTTCGTGTAAAGAAATTGGCGTTCCATCCTTTTTCTCCATTACGATGTTAGGTGCTAATTTTCCTATGAGAAGCGGCTTTCTTTTTAAGGCATCAGCCAATAATTCATCGAGATCTTCCTGAGGAATCCAAGGAGCCATGCCTTTTCCAAAATAATTTTCAACGATGTAAATATAGACTTCATCCATTCCAATAACATCAGAACTAGCATATTCTATCATTAAATGATCCAGATAGTATTTAAAAGTCTGATCTGCAGGTTTGATCAAGGTTAAAACATCATCAATTGAAACCATGAGTGAATCAAAGTTAGGAGAAGTTAATTCATCCAAATAATAAAAGACCTTATTGAACATGGCTTCAGAATACAACAACCTATTATCTCTCATATCAACTAGATCAAAAAAATGTTTCTTTCTATAAAAGAACTTTGCATGTGGTATATGCTCTTTTGGTAAATGCTTAAAAGCTGGGATCGGTTTTTCCATTTCAAGGCTGATCAAATTGGCGGCAAATAATCCTTTGTTATTTTTTAATAGATCTTCTCTGTAAGTCTTTAATGCGTTTAGTTCATTCGTAAAGGCTGTGGTGAGTTCTGCCCTCCTTTCAGTGGTATGGCTTAATTCAATAGACTCATTAATATGATTCAATTTAGTAACTTGATTGTTAGAATAGTTCAGATGATCATAATAAAGCTTATTGTTTGGAGAATTGGTGACAGAAACATTCCCTGCTAGATTACTTACCTGCGTCTTTATTGTAAAATTTTGATCGTTCTTGTCTACTAAAAAAGTCAGAAAATCATTGTCAGGAGGGAGAACAAACAAATAAACACCTGCCGTAAGGGTGCTATCACCATTAAAAGTAAATTTCCCAGCAGGGCCAACCTCCAAAGTATCCATGACGGGGTACCTGTTTAAAAATTCTCTAGCAACTATGATTTCAGTACCATTATACCCTTCAATTTCTAATTCTATGTTATAAATGTCTTGCGAAGATACTGTAAGGCAAAAAGATAGAAATATTATTATTAAATATATTTTATTTATCATTATGGATTGCATGAATTAAGAATATTTGCTTTTAATTTTAGTAAGTCTTGAATGTCAACGAAATAAGCGAATTAATTCTTACTTTTGCGTCGTTTTTAAACATTACAAATTATTAATACAATTATATAATGAGTGGATCAAAAATAACAATAACAAGAAGAAAAAAATTAAGAGTTCCAGAAGACCCGATAATTCCTTTCATCATAGGTGATGGTATTGGTCCAGATATATGGAATGCAGCACATAAAGTGCTTGATGCTGCGGTAGAAAAAGCATTTGATGGAAAAAGAAAAATCCATTGGAAAGAAGTTTATGCTGGTCAAAAGGCAAAAGACAAAGTTGGAGAATGGTTGCCGCAAGCTACCTTAGATTCAATAGAAGAACATTTTGTGGCTATCAAAGGCCCATTGACAACACCAGTTGGAGGAGGTATAAGATCTTTGAATGTAGCGCTTAGACAGAAGTTGGATCTATATGCATGTGTACGACCTGTAAAATGGTACAGAGGAGTTCCATCAAATGTAAAGAAGCCTGGCCTTGTTGATATGGTTATTTATAGAGAAAACACTGAAGATATATATGCAGGGATAGAGTATTTGCACGGGACAGAGGAGAATGAAAAGATGAAAAACTTCTTGATGAATGAAATGGGTGTCACTCAGATAAGATTTCCAAAAACAGTCTCTTTAGGAGTAAAGCCTGTATCTCTTGAAGGTACTGAGCGCTTAGTTTCTGCAGCAATACAGTTTGCTTTGGACAACAAAAGAAAGTCAGTTACTTTGGTCCACAAAGGTAACATCATGAAATTTACAGAAGGTAAATTTAAAGAATGGGGTTACAATGTTGCTAAGCAGCAGTTTGATTCTAAAGATCTAGATGGTGGGCCATGGCAAGTGATCGATCACAAAGGGAGAGAGATCATCGTTAAGGATGTGATCGCAGATGCATTTTTGCAACAAATTATATTAAGACCTGCGGAGTACGATGTTATTGCTACATTAAACTTAAACGGCGATTATATTTCTGATGCATTGGCTGCTATCGTTGGTGGGATTGGAATCGCACCGGGTGCAAATATCAATTATGATACTGGTGTTGCAATATTTGAAGCCACTCACGGAACAGCTCCAAAATATGCAGGTCAAGACAAAGTGAATCCTAGTTCAGTCATTCTTTCAGGTGTCATGATGCTTAACTACATGGGTTGGAAGAAAGCAGGTAAGCTTGTTGAAAAAGGACTTAAAGGTGCTTTGAAGAGCAAACGAGTGACTTATGATTTTGAAAGGTTAATGAAGAACGCTACTCTGCTGAAGTGTTCTGAATTTGGTAAAGAGATCATCAAGCACATGTAAAATATAAATGATCCAGGTCTTACTTTAAGGGCTGATTAATAAAAAGAGGAGCTGTTCCAATTGATTGGTACAGCCCCTTTTTTATAGAACTTATACCCTATTTAGACGTATAAATACATTCATACTTATTCAATATCATGTTCTATTCTATCATAATTCCTGTTTACAATCGCCCTGATGAAGTGAAAGAGTTATTGGATAGTTTAGACAAACAATCTTACAAACAATTTGAAATAATAATCATAGAAGATGGTTCTTCTGAGCCATGCAAAAAAATTGCTGATCAGTATACCGCCCTAACCATTGAATATTTTTTTAAAGAAAACTCTGGCCCTGGAGATAGCAGGAATTTTGGTATGGCTAAAGCCAAGGGAGATTATTTGATCTTCTTTGATTCGGATTGCATTATTCCTACAAATTATTTTCAATATGTTGATGATCATCTAACCACAAACCCCCTGGATTGTTTTGGTGGTCCTGATGCAGCCCATGATTCTTTTTCTGTTATTCAAAAGGCCATCAATTTTGCGATGACTTCTGTTTTTACAACTGGAGGAATCAGAGGTAAGAAAAACAATATTGACAACTATCAACCAAGAAGTTTCAACATGGGAATGAAGAGAGTCGTTTATGAACACCTAGGCGGCTTCTCAGATCTACACCCAGGAGAAGATCCAGATTTAAGTTATAGAATCATGAACGCTGGATATAAAGTAGGTCTTATTGAAAAAGCATTCGTTTACCACAAGCGGAGAATTGACTTTGGTAAATTCGCTAAACAAGTTTATAAATTTGGAGTGGTCAGAAATATATTGATCAAATGGTATCCCGATAAATTCAAATCTGTTTATTTGCTTCCTAGCACTTTTCTTCTAGGAAGTATTATTCTGATTCTTCTATCAATATTAATTTCCAAATTATATATTTTTCCACTAATCCTTATTGCTCTTTTACTATTTTTAGAAGCACTGTTTAAAACGAAAAATATTCTAATTGCCTTATTAGCTGTGCCTGCAAGTTTCATACAATTATATAGTTATGGTTTTGGATTTTTAAAAGGCTTCGTTAAAATTTTACTATTAAAAAAAGACGAAAGAAAAGCTTTGCCAAGTTTCTTTTTTAAATAAATTTTGGATCAATTGTTTCCAACCTATGTATTGAAGGGGCATCCATGAGGGAGCATCATTCATTTAATACATACAACATTAGTTCATTTAATTTTCGCCCATACCTAACAATTCCATCCAAATGATTAATTTTATAAAAAATTAATCATGAGCGAAGCAGTAAGACAACTACAACCACAAGCCTTATGGAATCATTTTGCAGACCTGAATGCAGTTCCTAGGCCATCAAAAAAAGAAGAACGAGTGATTCAATTTATGCTGGATTTTGGAAAATCCTTGGGATTGGAGACGATAAAAGATCATATAGGCAATGTCATTATCAAGAAAGCAGCAACATCGGGGATGGAAAATAAACAGACCATTGTGATGCAAAGCCACCTGGATATGGTGCACCAAAAAAACGCAGATACTCAATTTGAATTTGAAAAAGAAGGTATAAAAATGCTCGTTGAATCTGACTGGGTACGTGCAGATGGTACAACCCTGGGGGCTGATAATGGAATAGGTGTAGCAACTATAATGGCTTTACTTTCTTCAAAAGATATAGCCCATCCTCCGATAGAAGCCTTGTTTACCATCGATGAAGAAACTGGGATGACGGGTGCCCTTGAATTAAAAGGAGGTATGTTAAGCGGGAGCATCCTTTTGAACTTGGATACCGAAGAAGATACCGAACTAACGATTGGTTGTGCGGGCGGCATTGACCTGACAGCAAAAGGCGACTACAAACAATTAGAAACTCCTACAAATGCTACCTTGTATAAGCTCAGTATCACTGGTCTGAATGGTGGACACTCAGGGATGGACATCCACCTTGGGAGAGGCAATGCAAACAAACTAATGAACAGGGTTTTGTTTGAACTTACGAAACACTTTCAGATTCAGGTTTGCTCCGTAGATGGCGGTGGATTAAGAAATGCTATTCCTAGAGAATCTTTTGCTAGCTTCTATGCCTGCAATGAAAAAATAAATGATTTAGAATCTAAACTCTCTGACTTAACAGACATTTTAAATGCAGAGTATAAAACTACAGATGCTGAATTTAATTTGTCTTTTGCAAAAATTGATGGGCAAGAAAAACCGATAGCTAATGATTTTCAAGAGAAATTGTTGAGAGCGATCTACGCTTGTCCAAATGGTATTTATAGAATGTCGCCTGATGTGGAGGACTTGGTACAGACTTCAAATAATCTAGCTAGAGTCTTGGTTAAAGACGGCAAGTATGAAATCCTTTGTTTGACCAGGAGTTCTGTTGACTCCGAGAAAATGGATCTAGCCAATGCCATACAAAGTACTTTTGAATTATTGGGCGCATCCGTGTCTTCTTCCGGTACTTATCCAGGTTGGGAGCCAAAACCTGATGCAGCAATTATTAAATTGATGCGCGATCTATATAAAGAAAAGTTTAATTCAGAACCACATGTCAATGCTTGTCATGCAGGTTTGGAGTGTGGCATATTAGGAACAAATTACCCTAGCATGGATATGATTTCTTTTGGACCTAATATAAGAGGAGCTCATTCTCCTGACGAGAAGGTGCAAATCAGTTCTGTACAAAAATTCTGGGATTACTTGTTGGATACTTTGAAGAGAATTCCTGAGGTGACAACCTAAACCTTATTTGCAGATTTATTTTTCAATATCAATGAATTAGAAGGAATGGTAGGTAAGATATCAAACATGGAATATACATTTATTTCAAACCGTTTAAGTATCTCATCCATCTCTTCTAGTTCCTTGTTAGAGAAACCTATAAACCATTTCTTCAATTGCTCGTTTTTATCCGCTCTAAAGTCTTTTCTAAAATCACTACTGCTTGGAATATTTATTTTTTCAAAGAGCGCTGGTGGTGTTTCCATGTTCCAGATTTTGAAAATGTTGGCGATTACCGTATTCGGATGCAATAACAAATCTTCGTAATGAACTTTGATGACTTCATTATTGCTGGTTTCCTTCATAGCAAAATAATTATTCATGCACCATCTACCGATGAGGTGATGTAATACTGGTCTATCTTTTGAGAATATATCTTTGTTCTTTTCGTATAGATCAAAGTTAGCACCTTCTGGAATCCACTTATGATCGATCAAAACCGCCTCCCCTCTTTTATATAAATTTTCTAAAGTAGATTTGGCTACAGCCAAGGGATGCCGCATTAAATAAATAGGCTTGTATTTTAATTGAATATTCTTTGATACCCAGGGTAAAAATGGCGTTCCCATAATGAATTTGATTACTAGTTTATCTGAGTTTATATAATCTATCACCTCAGATCGACTAACTACATAGCTGTTTATTGAATTACCACTAAGCAGGTTATTCCATTCGCTTAGCAATTGTTCATTTTTAATGCTAGGATCGGGATAAGTCCCCCACTCGTATCGCTCATCGTTTAAAAACAGACCATAGTTGCTGTGAAGTGGTTCAAATATTGTGGCGGAGTTAGGTATGTTCGAAAGTAATTCTAGTATCCAGGTTGAACCTCCTCTAGGTTCAGAGAAAATCAAAATAGCCTCTTTAGCCTTAATTTCTTTAAGGCTAAGGAATGGTCTAATTAATTCAGCTTTTAAACGCTTTTTTATTTCGACAAACCTGGTTTCCATAAGAACTATTCATTCAAGTATTATACCATATGTTAGAACAAATGCTTGAATTGAATACATAAGTGGTATTAGTTATTGTAAGTTTACGCAAATTGTCTGTTAAGTATTTGATTTTAGCAAAAAAAGTAAATTTTGAGAGGTTCCTCAACCTTCTTATTCGATAAAAAATCGATTTTAAATCCTTTTTCCGCAATAGCGATAATCAATTGACTATTTTTTTGACGCTCCAATTCAGCTACCTCTTCTAATTTTACCTCATTTATAGTGTGTCCAATTTTATTTTGATTATTTGTAAACCACCTAAAGGAAATGCCTTTGTCCTTGAGCAATTTGGTAATTAACTTTCCCTTTTTGCCCGCCCCCCATACCAACAAGGGTTTGTCCGACTGGTAGTCGTCCTCCAAAAAATATTTGGTCTTCAACTCCAAAAACCTATTGTCTGTATAATTTGGGTCTTGTCTCGATGACCGATTGGGATGATCTCTCCAAAAATGGATTTTTTCTTTTACTGTTTTGATTTTAAATCCTGCTCTTCTAAATCGAAAGCATAGCTCATAATCTTCTGGATAAATGTCAGATGCGAAGTGACCAATCATTTCAAGATCCGTTTTATATAACATCCAACAGGGAGATGGAACAACGCACTCTTTGTAGATCTCCTCAAAGTTTCTTTCGGTTAAACTCAGTTGATTCAACCAAGATTCATATTTCAAATACCCTTCCCCAAGCGGCTTATCAGATATATATTTTACAAGACCCAAAACCAAGTAACCATGGCCATTGATCTTTAGTAAACGATGCATCCATTCTAATTTGTTTGGATGCATGATGTCATCAGCATCCATTCTTGTGATTGCTATGCCTGAGCTTTTTTGGTAACCGGTTCGTAATGCGTGAATGATACCTTGTCCATTATTTTGATATATCCTGATCCGGTCATCTTTCTGCTCATATTCTTCTAGCAATGTATAAGTCCCATCAGTAGAATGATCATTGACAGCGATCAGTTCCCAATTTTCATAACCTTGAGCAATTATTGAGTCTAAGCATTCTTTTAGAAAAGGTATGGCATTCTTAACTGGCATTAGAATACTTATTTGAATTTCCCTTTCCATTTGATCAGGTATTTAAAACCAAAAGATAAAGTGCTACTTTGAATGCTTCTTCTTGGTACTTATTTAGGCCATTGACTTCCAGATCCAATCCCTTGAGTTTTGATTTCATTGACATGGAATGAACCAACTGAATGTCATTATCTGTCATTTGAAACAAAGCTTCCATTTTAAATGAAATTGAGGAGCCAGAAAACCTGCCCTTTGTCATTCTTTCTTTAATACCAACTTTTTCAGCTTGATGTTCCTCCAAAAATTCCGATATCTCTTTATAAAATTGACGAACCTTTTCTTGAGATTTAGAATCTTCCAATTTAATTTTGTTCGTTTTTAAACTACAGACTTGATAATTGTCTACACTTCCCTTTAAAACTACAAATCTAGCCTCTGAGTTTTTTAATTCAATTCCAACAACTTTCATTTTTCAAAGATAAGTTTTTGAAATGCCTACAGAGAATGGTTTAAAATCTGATTTTACAAATTTTCATGTTTTGTTTAACTTATTTCGCTTTTGAGTTAAACAAAATTATTTTAATTCGGTTATAGCCTTGTCAGCTGATAAACACACTACAAGCTAGATCTAAAACCCTAAAGCATTTCTATAACAGAATGCTTACCCAGTAATAAAAAGAACCCTTTTAGAGTAATTAATGAGTTCACTCATACCTAATGACCCTAAGACAGATTACATTTCTATCTAATTTTTATTAATCTTAAAACTAAATTAATAATGAAAAAAAACATATTAACCTTATTCATCTCAATTTTTATTCTATTCAATTTATCTGGACAGACTGTTGTTGATATTATTGTAAATAGTCCAGATCATAATACACTAGAAGCTGCGGTCATTGCAGCTGAACTTGATGATGACCTCAGCGGTGATGGTCCTTTCACTGTTTTTGCGCCTACTGATGCTGCTTTTGATGCACTACCTCCAGGCACTGTGGAAACACTTTTGATGGATCCTACTGGTGCTTTAGCCAGCATTCTATTATACCATGTTATTGGTGCAGAAGTATTAAGTACCGATCTTTCTGATGGCATGACTGCTACTACATTGCTTGATGAAGACGTGACCGTAACGATAAATAATGGTGGTATTTTTATAAATAATGCCCAAGTTACCATTGCAGATATCATGGCTGATAATGGTGTGGTTCACGTAATTGATGCGGTACTTTTGCCAACCCCTCCAACTTCTATTACAGTAGTTGACGTGATAGTGAATAGTGAAATTCACAATACCTTAGAAGCGGCTGTTATCGCAGCTGAACTTGACGACGACTTAAGCGGAGAAGGCCCATTCACTGTTTTTGCCCCTACTGATGATGCTTTTGCTGCACTTCCTGAAGGGACTGTTGAAACGCTTTTGATGGATCCTACTGGCGATTTAGCTAATATTCTTTTATATCATGTGCTTGGCGCGAATGTTTTAAGCACGGATCTTTCTGATGGCATGACTGCTACTACACTACTCGGCGAGGATGTTACTGTTACCATCAATGATGATGGGGTATTCATAAACGATGCACAAGTTATTGTCGCTGACATCATGGCTGACAATGGTGTGGTACACGTAATTGATGCAGTACTTTTGCCTCCTGCTCCTGAACCAAATGGAACAGCAAGAGTACAGATTATACATAATGCAGAATCTGAAACAATCCAGATCTTAGCAAACGGAGAAGTTCTGATACCATTCTTAGCTAACAAAATGGTTACAAGTTATATGGAGGTACCAGCTGGTGTAGCCTTAGATCTTGAGCTAGATCCTACAAATTTTTGGAGTATGGCAAACAGCGTGAATGCAACAGTAACTTTTGAAGCTGGCAAAACATATCAGGTTGTTGCTTCAGGAACTTTTGATGAGTCAGATGAATTTCCTGTTAGAGTGGATGTTTTTGACTCAGCGATAGAAACTACGAATGCTGATGAAGTAGGCTTACAATTTTTCCATGGATCATACGATGCACCAACAGTTGATATTGTTGTGGGCGGAAGTCCATTGTTTGATGATGTATCTTATGGTTCATTTGGTGCAGATTTTATTTCAGTACCTGCAAATGATACATATAGATTAGTTGTAACACCGGGTGATGATAACAACACGATCGTTGCTCAATATGATCTCTACATGGCTTGGTGGAAAGGCAATACGGCAACTATTTATGCTACAGGTTCATTGACCGATGGTACTTTCCAACCATGGGTAGCACTTTCGGGAGGGGGCGCTTACCCATTATTTCCAGTTCAAATGGGAAGACCGGCTGCTATGTCTTTGAGAGAGGCGCTTAATATGGGAGAAGATCTTCAAGCGATACAAGTATTTCCTAATCCTGCAAAATATGAAACTACTGTAAATTATACTTTGGATGATGTATCAGACATAGCAGTGAGATTATTTAGTTTGGATGGTAAAATGTTAAAAGAAATTTCTTATCGTCAGCAGCTAGCTGGTGAATACCAAGAAACTATTTCAGTTGGAAATTATGAACCAGGAATGTATTACATCCAATTAAATGTTGACAATATAATTAAATCAGTTCCATTATTAATAGTGGAATAAATATAACTGGCTATCATAAATATAGCTTATAGAGACCATAATCTCTATTATGGTATTTAGTTTTAAGAGCCCTCGATCTTTGGATCGAGGGCTTTTTATTTTGCATAAAAAGGGCTTATCTTTATTTGTACAAAAGCCTCATCAAAAATGAAATTTATTTTCTGTAAGCTTTTAATACTTTTTAGTTTTTATGCCTTCACACAATCCATCCCAATGGACCGTATCACTGATTGGAGCAATGCTGGCTGTACTATTGGTAATCTATATTTTGATGTCTCTCCTAATTTTGTTTCGGAAGGAGCCGACCCTACAGGAGCCCTTCCGAATGATGCCGTCTTTGAACAGATCAAATTTTTAAATGAAGGAAAATTTATTCAATTAATTGTACCTGCAGGTGTTTATAAATTTGAAAATACAGTTTCTATTCCTTCAAACTTTCATCTTACTGGCAGAGGCGCTGATTCCTCCAATTTTATTTTTGATTTAGATGGAAGTAATCATTTGATAACCGTTCTTGGAGATCTAAGTACTGACAATTATGTTGTTACCGAAAACGCGGTCATTGGAGACACCATTGTTTATTTGGATTCAACATCAGATTTACTCGCACAAGAATGGCTTAAATTAACGGTGGATGATTCAGCACTTATCACTTCAGACTGGGCAGAAAGGTCAGTCGGACAAATTGTACAAATCAAAAATATTGAAGGAAATAAGGTTACACTTAATTCGCAATTGAGGCTGGACTTAAACGTCAATAATAATATTCAAGCAGATAAATTAATAATGAAAGAAAATGTTGTCCTTGAAAACATCAGCATTGAACGAACCGACGAGACCACAAATCAAACAAGCAATATTCTATTGAGCTATGCGACCAATTGCAAAATAAAATGTATTGAAAGTAGGTTTTGCAACTTCAGCCATGTAACCATTGCCAACTGCAGCCACATTGAAGTAAGTGGCTCCTATTTTAACGATGCGTTTAATTTTGGAGGTGGAGGAAAAGCCTATGGGGTTGTATTGCAATTCACCTCAGGAGATTGTTTGGTCTATGATAATATCTTTGAAAAACTCAGGCACTCCATGCTTTTGCAAGCAGGTCCAAATGGAAATGTAATATCCTATAATTATAGTATTGATCCTTTTTGGTCGGGCACTACCCTACCGGCAAATTCAGCTGGCGATATCGTTCTCCATGGAAATTATCCATTCTTCAACCTCTTTGAAGGAAACGTTTGTCAACAAATTGTGATTGATAATTCGCACGGATTGAATGGCACCAGAAACACCTTCTTTCGGAACAGAACAGAATTGTATGGAATTTTCATGAATACAGATCCGCCTTCCGGCGGTCAAAATTTTGTTGGAAATGAAATTACTATTGATGGTTTTTTATTAGGTCTTTATGCCCTTCAGGGAAAAGATCATTATGAATTTGGAAATAATCAAAGAGGTACCATTATTCCTTCTGGGACCAATGAAATTTCGGAAGCAAGTATGTACCTAGGTCAGTCGCCACCATTCTATCAAGAAAATAAAAATTGGCCACCCATAGGTCCCTCAAATAATATTGGAGAATATACCAACCAAGCACAAAGTAGATTTTTAGAAGATAGATTGACTGCTTGTGTTGAGTCTAATAAGCCAAATGCAGTTCTAAATAATTATATAGATCAAATCTTAGTGCATCCAAACCCGACTAGGGATAAGATCATAATTAGTGGAGAGATTATTCCCAAAGAATGGGCTATATTAGATCTTTCTGGGACTACTTTATGTACCGGGATTGGATAAGTTATCGATGTGTCCGAATTAAAACGTGGTATGTACTTTATTAAGATAAAGGATGAGAAAAATGAACTATACAAAAGTAAATTCTTAAAATATTAAGCATTTGTCATGAAATCAAAAATAAATTGGGTTTCCTTATTTCTAGAATTTTTGGTTGTATTAGTAGGGATACTTTTAGCTTTTCAACTCAATCAATGTTCTGATCGCAACAAATCAAGGCAGTTGGTAGATCAGCATCTTGAAGCTTTGTATGAGGAATGTGCGTTTAACAAACGTATGGTTGAATTGGCAGTCGATTCGTTGGGTGATACATTAAATAAAGCAGAACAACTTTTAGGTCTCATTCAATCGAAAGGGGATCCTGCTTTGATTGATAAGCAAACGGTTAGCTTAATGGGGTCGGCCACCTTGTATTTAAAAGACAATGCCTACAATACGCTTATTCAATCTGGAGACATTCGGTATGTTGAGGACTTTGATAAAAAGAATGAGATAATTAATCTATATGAGTATTTCAAGTGGGCTAAAGAATTAGATAAATTGCACATGAATTCCTTAGAAAAGGACTTTTACCCATATATAAATGAAAATTTTGATTTGTTGAATGAAGAAATCCAAGCTAAAGAAGTTTACCATTCAAAGAAATTTGCCAATACGATCGGAACGAATTATTATTATCTACAGATGAGAAACCAGAAATATGGGGAATGTTTACAAAAAATTGACCGCTACTTGAAGAAAATGAAGTAAATCGAATAAGAACTTCCATTTAAGGACTAAATTTAATGGATTTTATGCTCAAAAGGCTTTCCTTTATATTAAATAAAAACTATCTTTGCAGTCGTTTTGAAGTATTGAAAAGCGGATTAGTTAAAATAGAATAATCATGTCTAGAATTTGTCAACTTACAGGTAAGCGTCCAATAGCTGGAAACAATGTTTCTCACTCAAAGAGAAGAACAAAGAGACGTTTTTTACCAAACTTAATAAAGAAGCGGTTTTTCATTCCGGAAACCAATCAATGGGTAAATCTAAAGATTTCGGCGAAAGCCCTTAGAGATATCAATAAATTAGGAATTTTTGCCTACTTGAAAAAGTTGGAGAAAGCTGGTGTTAACACTGGTGTTAAATTAAACGTCAAATAATAAACCATGGCTAAGAAAAGTAAAGGTAATAGACAGCAGATAATACTTGAATGTACAGAGCACAAAGCTTCAGGTGCAAAGGGTACTTCTAGATATATTACACAAAAGAATAGAAAGAATACTCCTGATAGATTGGAATTGAAGAAATACAACCCTATCTTGAAGAAAGTTACCGTTCATAAAGAAATCAAATAGTAAATATTTTAAACATCAAAAATGGCTAAAGTATCTAAAAACGCAAGAGTAGCTCAAAGAGCTGCAAACGCCGGTTCCGGAAGAGATTTTGTGAAAGTTATTAAAAGTGTAAAGGATCCAGAAACTGGAAAATATACTTATAAGGAACTAATGATTCACAAAGATAAGGTGAAAGAGTTTTTTGCTAAGAAATAAAAAACGATTTCAATCTTTGTACTACGTAAAAACCATTAAGGTGTAAAGAAATTTAGGGCTTTTCTTTTAAAGGAAAGTCCTTTTTTTATACCCAAAGAACAAATATATTTGGCTAATATTCATACAAACAGTTATTATGGGATTCTTTGATAAATTTTTTAATAAGGATAAAGAAAAAGAATTAGATCAAGGTTTAGAAAAAACTAAAACTGGAATATTCGATAAGATATCTAGAGCTGTTGCAGGAAAGTCTAAAGTTGATATAGAGGTCCTTGATGAGCTCGAGCATGTTCTTATCTCTTCTGATGTAGGACTAGATACCACAATTAAAATTATTGAAAGAATTGAAGCCCGTGTTGCCACAGACAAATATGTCAATGCAAGTGAACTTCACGAGATCTTAAGATCAGAAATAGTTAACCTCTTGGAGGAGACCAATACCGAAGAAATTGAAGAATTCCTCCCCCCTGCTGATGTTAACAAACCATATACGATACTAGTTGTTGGTGTTAATGGTGTTGGAAAAACAACAACCATTGGAAAGTTAGCTTATCAATATAGAATGCAAGGTTTGAAAGTGGTCATCGGTGCAGGCGATACCTATAGAGCCGCTGCTGTTGATCAACTGAAGATCTGGGCTGATCGTGTAGGCTGTGATTTTTATGACAAAGGGATGCATGCCGACCCTGCTGCTGTAGCTTACGAAACAGTACAATACGCGATCAACAATGAATGTGATATTTGTATCGTTGATACGGCGGGAAGATTGCATACCAAGAAGAACCTGATGAATGAATTGACAAAGATCAAAAATTCAATGGGCAAAAAATTGGAAGGGGCGCCTCATGATGTTATGCTGGTATTAGATGCCACCACCGGGCAAAATGCCATAGAACAATGTAAAAAGTTTTCGGATGCAACAGAAGTAAAATCTTTGGCTTTAACCAAACTTGACGGAACTGCAAAAGGAGGGGTTGCGATCGGAATAACCGATCAGTTCAAAATTCCTATCAAATATTTAGGTATTGGAGAAGGAATACACCAGTTACAGATATTCAACAAAAGAGCGTTTGTAGATTCAATGTTTTCGAAATCCGAAACTGAATTATAGAGACGCAAGATATTGCGACGGTGTAGAGACAGAATTTTATCTCTCTTTATTTCGTCGCCCCTGAATTTGGTAAGAATATTTTAGTTTTTAAACCCAGTTTCAGGAAGAAAAAATTCCTATTCAAATCATCAATGTTTTCCTTATAAACGGAGGACATTAATATCTGATAATTTGGTTCTATATAAAAATGCCAGGCAGGTCCCATAGGTACTTGCAATGCGATGGACAAATTAAAGGTACTATTGAACGACCGTACTTTATCTTTATCAAAGTCTTCAAAATCAACGCCCAAAAAATCAGAAGTTATTCCATCAGCAACAGAATGCATTTCTTTTTGATTTACTTTAAAATATGGTTCTAAACCAAGAGAGAAATACCACCATTTCTGCTGATATCTATATAATAAAGGAATACTAAAAAATTTAAGCCGATAAGAGCCTTTGAGATAGGTTCTTACATCTTCAGAGACTGTGATATTTTCACTATCAGTGATGTCCAGAAAATTATCGTGGTCCCCCAAAGTAAGGATTGATAATCCCGTTGTAAAACTACCTCCTTTCTTATTTTTGCCAAAGAAATCCACTCTCAATCCTATACTTGCCTGCTTGGTCCCTGCAAATGTACCTGGATCTGAAAGCCACAATCCTGTCTCAACACCTAGCGCAAAGTAATTATTCTTTGTCTCATTCTGACCTATCACTACGTTCGAAATCAACGTTGAAACAAACACAAATACAAGTAATATTCGATACATTAAATTCTCCTTTTAATTAGTTCTTTCAATTAATTTATCACTTTCACATTGCAATGTTCTAGAGGGGAAAGCTTCCATTATCCTATGATCATGGGTAGCCAATAACACTGCCATTTGATAATCTACAGATAATTTTTTAAACAATCTGATGATTTCATTCGAGGTGCCGGGATCAAGATTTCCTGTTGGCTCATCTGCCAATAATAATCTAGGTTTGTTCAGTAGAGCTCTTGCAATGACCACTCTCTGTTGCTCGCCACCGGAAATCTCATGAATGCTTTTGTGGCTCAGTTCCTCAATGCCAACCATTCCTAATACCTCTCGAATTCTAGTTTCAATGTTTCTATTGTTATTCCAGCCAGTAGCTTTTAAAACAAACTCTAAATTAGCTTTTACATTTCTATCTTCTAACAACTGAAAATCTTGAAAAACAATTCCTAGTTTTCTCCGCAAGAATGGGATTTGTTGTTCAGTAATTTTTTTCAGATCATAGCCTAGTATCAACGCATGCCCATCCTTCAATGCTAGATCTGCATATAATGTTTTTAAAAGACTGGTTTTTCCAGAACCAGTATTTCCAATTAGATATACAAATTCACCAGATTCTATAGTTAAACTAACATTAGATAGAACTAATTTAGATTTTTGCCAAATGTCAATTTCTCTTAGTAATACGATGTAGTCTTTAGCGGGAGAGGTAGAATCTGAAGGGTTTATGGCATGACTAGATTCCATTATACTATTTAGTGATCTTTACGTTCGGCCAAAATTAACTTAATTAGCTTAAAAAATCCATATTTAATTCTCTATTTTATCCTGTAATTAGACTTTTTATCCTAAAAAAAATAAAGAATTGAGGAGTTTGACATAATAGTGAAATAATTAAGCTGTTTATTGAGTAATTTTATACAAATATTAGATATGAAAAAAATACATATTATAGCTATAGTGATGATCGTGCTGGCTATTGGAGTATTATTCATGGCTTCAAATGATATCGCGACTTATTCGTCTTTTTCAGAAGCAGTGGCTAGTGGAAAAAAGGTTAAAGTTGCAGGTCAACTAATCAAGGAAAAAGAGATGTACTACGATCCTGAAAAAGACCCTAACTATTTTAGTTTTTATTTGCGTGATATTGAAGGATTAGAAAAGAAAGTTGTACTGCTTGGAGCCAAGCCTCAAGATTTTGAATTGTCGGAGCAAGTCGTATTGACTGGCAAAATAAACGGTCCCAACTTTATCGCCTCTGAAATGTTATTGAAGTGTCCTTCAAAATATAAGGATGAAGAAGAGTTCTTAAAAATTCAAGAGGGTTAACGCTTGTTTTAAAAATGCTGGAATATTTAATTATAAATAAAACGAACCAAAGAATCGACCAGCAAATTTTTACAAAAAATAAATGAAAGAAATACAATACATAGGGGAGCATTTGATTTTTGGTCAAATTGGGCACTTCCTTATCGTTCTTGCCTTCGTCACCAGTCTATTTTCTGCCATAAGTTATTTCATGGCGACCCAAAAAAGAGATACGGATCAGTTTAGCTCTTGGAGGCGCATGGGTAGAATAGGATTTATAGTTCATGGTGCAAGTATCATGATCGCCATTGGCATCATTTTTCACATCATGATAAACAAGTATTATGAGTACTCTTATGTATTTCAACATGTGAGTGAAGATCTTCCCTTTAAGTACATTTTTTCCGCCTTTTGGGAAGGTCAAGAGGGTAGTTTTTTACTGTGGATGTTCTGGCATATTATCCTAGGTGTAATTTTAATTTTTACTGCAAAAAAATGGGAAAGCCCTGTGCTCTTTTGCATCGCAGGCATCCAATTTTTTATTGGTACCATGATTCTTGGAATTCATTTTGGTGAATTTAAAATTGGCTCTAGCCCGATGATCTTATTTAGAGACACTGCCGCTCTACCGCTATTCGCAAAAGAAGATTACATTTTACAATTGGCACAATTTGCAGATGGATTAAATCCTTTATTGCAAAATTATTGGATGACCATACATCCCCCTACCCTTTTTCTTGGCTTTGCAAGTACCATCGTCCCGTTTAGTTATGCAGTGGCAGGATTGTGGACAAAGAATCACAAAGAGTGGCTGAGTCCAGCTTTAAAGTGGGCTTTGTTTTCTGGATTTATTTTAGGTACAGGTATACTAATGGGAGGTGCTTGGGCTTACGAAGCATTAAGTTTTGGCGGCTATTGGGCCTGGGATCCTGTTGAGAATACTTCTTTGGTCCCTTGGTTGATCATGATCGCTGGTGTGCATACAAACCTGATATCTAAAAGCACTGGTTATTCAATCAAGACAACGTATCTATTTTATTTGCTTTCATTTATATTGATTGTTTATTCTACTACTTTAACCCGATCTGGTGTATTGGGGGATACTTCTGTACATGCTTTTACAGAAATGGGATTAGAAAATCAATTATTACTCTTTATTCTTGCTTGTACTTTTGGTTCTATTTTTATGATGATAAAAGGATTTCCTTCTGTACCGGCTCCAGAAAAAGAAGAAACTTTTTTCTCAAAAGAATTTTGGATGTTTACGGGTTCTTTGGTTTTGTTGTTTTCTTCAATTTTAATAACTTTTACTACTTCCATTCCAGTATATAATAAAGTTGCTGGCCTATTTGGTTTTGAATTAGGGTTGACCTCTCCTTTGGAACCAATAACTCATTACAACAAATACCAACTGTGGATTGCAGTTTTCATCGGTTTGATTTCTGGAGTAGCTCAATACTTGAGATACCGAGAATTCAATTGGTCAGGAAGAGCAAAAAAGATTTGGATGCATGTAGGCATTTGTAGCATACTATCTATCCTACTGAGTTACTTAACTACTTTGTGGATAGAAGTCGTCGCATGGCAACATTTACTCATGATGTTTTTTGCATACTTTACGATTTTTGCAAACTTGGATGTGTTGCTTACTTTCACGAAATGGAACTCGAGTCAAATTCCATCCTTCCTTTCTCATGGTGGTTTTGGAATTATGGTGATCGGAATATTGGCTTCAGGCCTAAATCAAAAACACATTTCGACAAATCCGTTTGCACAGAGAGGATTGCTTCAAGAAGATATGCTTGGCAAGAATGTGTTGTTGATAAAAGATTCTCCCATGCATATCAACGGCTATAAGGTTACATACACTGGAGATTCGATTGTAGACAATATGCGCTACTTTAAAGTCAATTACAAAAAGATCGACAAGATGGGAAATACCTATGAAGAGTTCGATCTAGCACCAAATGCCTTGTACAATAGTAAGTTTACAAAAATTGCAGCTTACAATCCTTCTACAAAAAGATACTTGACTAAAGATATTTTTTCTCACATCGCAGGATTACCACCAGGCGAATCAGATATAGAAGAAGCGAAGGCTAAAGAAGATAGTCTAAATTATAGAAGAATAAATTTAAAATTAGGTGAGGAGATCACTTTTAAAGATACCCTTCAAATTACTCCAGACTCTGCTTTTATAAAAGAGTTCAGAGCCGTTGTCACGGAAATAAACCGCAATCCTGAGCACGCCGAATATGAAAAAGAACAAGGAGATCTAGCAGTTGGTTTAAAAATGAATTTTACCTATCTGGATAAACCAGATGAAGTTTATGAAATAGAACCGATCATAGTCGTCAGATCTTCTTTAATCTACCATTACCCTGCCCAGATAAATGAAATTGCTTTAAAAATTAAACTGACAGAAAACACCTTAGCAGAAATATTCAAAACAGAGTCTGAGCTTGGTTACAAAAGCTTTGACTTTATAAAAGAGGAAAGTATCAATTTTAATGGATATAAAGTGACCTTTGAAGGGTTTGACAAAGAGACTGTACATCCAGATTACGAAAAAGAAGCAGGTGATATCATAGTCTCTGCAGTTATGCGTGTCGAAAAAGATGGAAAGGTTTTAAACGCTAAGCCTGTTTATTTGATCAGAGGTAATAGTCCATATAATTTAAAAGACCAGATCGAGGAGGAAGGATTTCATTTTAGATTTACTAAGATCGATCCTAGTTCTGGCAAAATAAGTATGTCTATTGCTCGACAATCGCCTCCTGAGAATTTAGAATTCGCAGTAGCCGCAAACTCCTATCGTACTGACTATATTGTTTTAGAGGCAATAGAGTTTCCAGGAATTAATTTATTTTGGCTGGGTACAATCATGATGATGTTAGGATTTTTGACAGCACTTGGGATGCGCTTTAAAAAAGTTGCTTAATGAGTGCCAAATTTAGTTTTGTAATTATTGGCTCTGGAAACATCGCTTGGCAGATGTCCAAAAAATTAAAAAAGGAAAAACAGCAAATTCTCCAAGTGTATGCTCGGAAGTTGGCTTCCGCTAAAAAACTAGCTGCTTTTCACAAATGTTCCTATACTTCTAGTTTAAAAAAAATAAATAAAGAAGCTGACGTTTATCTTTTTGCCATAAGTGATGATGTCATAGAAGAGGTTGCAGATAAATTGCAATATCTTAATTCAAATAAAAGTATATTTATTCATACTTCTGGGTCTATTTCTTCAAATATTTTCGAAAATACTTTTGAAAAATATGCGGTGCTTTGGCCACCTCAAAGTATTAATAAGGAAGTAAAAATTGACTTTTCTAAAGTCCCTCTTTGTATTACTGCGAATGAAAAAGCATTAGCCACAGCAAAAAAAGTTGCAAAATTGTTATCGTCTAAAAGATATCTATTAGACGATGAACAAAAAAAGAGACTTCATCTTGCAGCAGTTTTTGCTAATAACTTCAGTAATCACATGGCTGCTGTTGCAGAAAATATTTGCAAAGAAAACGACCTGGATTTCAAAATACTTCATCCCATTTTGAAAGAGACTTTTGATAAGATCATCAAAGTGGGACCAACAGCAGCTCAAACCGGCCCTGCTTCCAGAGCAGATCAAAAAACAATGAAACAACATGAAGCTTTGTTAAAAGAACATTTTACTTTGCAAAAAATTTATTCCTTGATCTCAAAAGATATCATGGATAATCACAGCTAATACAATAATTGTTTAATGAGAATAGCAGGCGAAATACAACATTCAAAATATAAGATAACCATCCTTCATATGAACAATCGTTATAGTGTTCAATTTGAAGATGGAGAACAAACGCAGATTTATAAAATTCCAGACTTAGAACATCTCAATGATGTAAATGGAATCAAACAACTCATCGATCCTAGCTACATCAAAAGTGTTGATGATGTTTTTGAACAAATGAAAAAAAATAAATATTTGCATATCCGTGATTTTATACGACAATCAGGAGAGGAGGAGTTTGAAAAAATTATCTAATTCGCCACTATTTAGAGCTATTTCACATTTATTAAATAAAGGCAACTTTATAGCTAGTACACCAAACATCACTTCAAAGGTTAGTTTATCCATTCGGTGTATTAAATATATAAGCTCCTAATTTATTACTTACGCATCCTTTCCTAAAGAAATAGCATCTTATTAATTTATCAGTCTTTTCGTATTATTTCCAAGCAATTGGACTAAAGAATAACAGTACGTTAACTTTATGTTGACACTTATCGGAAATTCTGCGTTCTATATTTGTACAGACAAAAAATTATATGAAAAAACCACTACTGCTGCTCATCTTAAGCCTTCTAAGTCTATCGTTATATTCCCAACAAACTTACAATATAAGTGGCTCCGTGACAGATACTTTGAATGATCCGTTGATATACGCCACAGTACTTTTATTGGAAAAAGCGGATTCTACCATGGTAGATTTTGCTAGAACAGAATTAGATGGTTCTTTCAAATTTAAAGATGTAAAATCAGGTAAACATATTGTCAAGACCACCTATATTGGATACATCCCATTCACAGTAGATGCTAGTTCTACAGATGGGACTAATATTTCACTTGGCCAAATAAAGATGAATGAACTTGCAGAGGAGTTAATGACTGTGGTTATAAAAGCCGCTAAAGCTCCTATAAAGATGCGAGGAGATACGATAGAATATGATGCGACTACTTTTAAAGTCCCTGAAGGATCGACTGTTGAAGATCTACTCAAGAGACTGCCAGGAATTGAAGTCGAATCGGACGGTAGTATTTCTGCCGATGGAAAAGACGTTTCAAAAGTAACGGTCGATGGAAAATCATTTTTTGGCTCTGATCCAAAAGCGGCTACTAAAAATTTGCCTGCGGAAGGCATCTCAAAAGTTCAAGTGTTTGATACTAAAACTGAAGAAGAAGAAATTACTGGTGCTACAGGTCAAGCAGAAGATAAAACCATGAACCTTGAACTTAAAGAAGAATTTAAAAAAGGAGGATTTGGTAAAGTCACTGCCGGAATAGGAAATGAAGATCGTGCCGAGCTCAAGGGAAACTATAACAAATTTAACAAGACGATACAGTTTAGTGTAGTAGGTGTTGGAAACAACACTGGAAGAAATGGACTAGGTTGGGATGACTATCAAGACTTCATGGGTTCACAGTCATTTAATTTTGGCGATGGAACAGATTATGGATTTCCCGGCGGTGGTAGGTATAACTATTACTTCGGAGGTGGTGGTGGTGGATTAGAAAGTAGTATCCAATCTATTTTTTTTGCAGGAGACCAAAATGGAGGTCTACCTGAAAACTATAGCGGTGGTTTAAATTTTAATTATGATGACTCAAAAAATAAATTGAGTACTGTTTATTATTATAATCAAGCGGGATTAATAAAAACTGGTACAAGTTCAAGAGATAGATTTTTTAATGGTTTTACTACATCAGAAATATCAAACAATACAAATGATGACCTTTCTAATGGACATCGAACCGAAATTGAGTATATCAGAGAAATTGATTCTTTGCACACTGTAAAGTTCAAAGTAAATGCTGCACTTATTGACGAAACTAGGTTTTCTACAGAAACCTCATCAGTTAAAAGAGAAACAACATTAGCTAATACTGCAAACGCCACTAATAATGTGGATACAAAAGGTCAACTAATAAATGGTTTGTTATTATTTAGAAAAAAATTCCAGAAGAAGGGAAGAAATATGGGATTGAACACCTTTTTTTGCCATACCGATTAGTGGTTCTACAATAGCCAACTCTTGCGTGCCTTCAAGAATAGTTAAATCGCGCTCGCCAGCATCTATACCTGCTTGAGAATGGCCACCTCTCGATTGGTCTTTTACCGTAAGTCCATAATTCTTCAAATTTGTTTCTAATAGAATTTCCAAGAAATCATTAAATGCATTTTCATCTTTGAGCTTATCAATGCTTTTAACTTTTGTCAATAATTGGTGAAGGGATTGTGCAATTTCCTTTGATACATTTTTACCAAAATCATTGGGTTTTATAAATGTTTCCTTTAGATGTTCAGTTAAAGAATGCTTGGAACTAAGGTGGTTTTTTAACTCTTGGGCCATTTTATATGCGCTTGATGTTTTCTTTTTGAGTTTTTTAGTGAGGTCTGACAAGAGTTTGTTTTTGTTACCCGCGTAAGT
>ENA-ORXM01001177-ORXM01001177.1-marine-metagenome-genome-assembly--contig:-NODE-1177-length-38211-cov-65.079745_pt1 | contig 38211 bp, 30 predicted proteins | sample MGYA00237867_ERZ511480 | MGnify/ENA primary metagenome ERZ511480 (study PRJEB26309, sample SAMN06266103) | marine metagenome | isolation source: Algal blade | place: United Kingdom:Sidmouth, United... | reverse complement strand
TCGACCGCATCCACTTGGTGGTGGCGAGGCACGTGGTACAACCACCAGAACCTGCGCGACGATCGAGCCGAGGCGTTTAGCACGCTGCTGTGGGACGGGGTCCACAATTACACGTACGTGGCTCGCGCCACCACCCCCGGCGAGTTCGTCGCCGCTCCCGCCAAGGCAGAGGAGATGTATTCGCCGGAAGTGTTTGGACGGAGCGCGAGTGATTGGGTTGTTGTTGAGTAGGGAAAATTGAACAAAAAGAGGGGCTATCCGACACATCGGATAGCCCCTCTTTTTGGTTGACTAGATAGTAACGATTTAACGGCTCTTTCGGATCTTGAGGGGTAAACGCGCTTTGGTTTCGATACACCCACAAACTACCGTGGGCACTCAACCGGCGCCAATGCTGTCACCCCTTAGATCCGAAAGAGCTGATTTAACTCACCCTTGACATTGTCCCGTTTTGGGACTATAATTTTTACCCATGCGCATCATCAAGAAGAAGACACTGCAAGAGTATTGGGAAAACCATTCCGATTCAAAGGAACCTCTAATAAATTGGTATGAACAGGTTCGTACAAAAAATTGGAAGACGCCGCAGGATGTCAAGAATTTTCGGGGCGATGCGTCTATTTTGCCAGACAATAGGGTAGTCTTCAACATCAAGGGAAATGACTACCGTCTTGTGGTTCGAATGAATTACGAGTATGGAAAGGTGTTTATTCGCTTTATCGGCACACATGCCGAATATGACAAGATTGATGCAGGGAGTATTTAAGCCTATGTCTAAAAAACTAATGATTACAAAGCCGATCCACACCGAAGATGAATACGAAACAATGTTAGAAGAGATCGATTCGATCTTCGACGCAAAACGTGGCACGCCAGAAGGTGATCGACTCGAACTTCTATGTATGTTGGTCGAAGCGTATGAGGATGAACATTATCCAATCCCTTTACCTGATCCGATCTCGGCGATTGAATATTATTTGGAAACGACAGGAACCTCGCGTGCAGAATTCTCAAAGCAAATTGGCGTTCGACCAAATCGCCTGTCGGAGTTACTCTCTAAACAACGAGAGCTATCCAAAGAGCATATCCGCAAGATACACGAAGTGACAAAAATCTCTGCCGAGGTGCTTTTGCAGGCTTATGAACTAGCTCCTCATAAAAATAGAGTTGCGGCCTAAGCGAAGTTCGTCGCCTGAAGTCTTTGGGCGCAGTGCGAGTGATTGAGTTTCACTTATTACTACAGCGGATTAGAGAAATCCAGCGGATTGAATACTCGGTCGCCCAACCATTAGTGCTAGGCTCTACCTCAAGACCCAACAGACTCGGTCAATCCAACAAAAATCCGGTCCATTTCCCGAATCCGCTGTAGTGATTCCACCCTATCCCAAAACGCCCATCTACTTGTTGAGAACCGTGCCCCAATGCGAAAGACACCCACAAAAATGTACCTGCTTGCCAACAAAAAAATCTGCTGTATAATGGATTACACCATAGTAATTTTTTGAAAATCCAACCCAACCTGCAATTCAAAACAGTGGGCCAATGCCTAATTTGTTCCGTAAATTTTTAATCCTATTTTGCTCGATCATCCTATTCGTCCTGTTTTTAGCCACAACCGCTATCTTGATCGGCTGGACCCTCACGACCAACAATTACATTTCGATCCTCGGCCATGATTCTATTTTTGGCGTCAATCTTGCATGGCTGTACGACGAAGTAGGCAACTATATTGCTGACTTCGAGCCGTGGTATGTACTGTTTGTCACATGTGTAAGTGGCGTTTTCACGATCATCTCGCTGCTCCAAACCAAAAACGCCATCACCGACATCAAGTAGCCGCAAACAACAGTCCGAACTCGGTCAATGTCGGCGCGATGACGGCCGATACGATCAACATCAACCCGCCGAACCGCGACGACGCCAAGAACCAACGCAACCACGCCGCCCTGCGCGACGCCGTACGCGTCTTTTGGGTGAATGGCGTACTCAAAAACTCGCTCTACAACGAACTCCTCATCCGCCTCGACCTCGACCAGCAGCCCGATGCGGTCAACCGACCGTAGAACCTGATCCAGCAGCAGCCCAATCAGCCCGATCGCACCATCGCCAAAGATAAGCAGATTCGCGACATCTTCAACGAAGCGGGGCGGCAGATGTTAATTTTGGGCGCACCCGGATCGGGCAAGACGAGCACGCTGCTGACATTGGCCGAAGCGCTGCTGGAAGAATGCACCGCAGACCCAATGCTGCCTACACCCGTGGTCTTTAACCTCTCATCATGGGCCGAAAACCAACCACCGCTGGATGAATGGCTGGTGGAAGAATTAAATCAACGCTACCAAATGCCCGAGAAAGTGGCGCAGGGATGGGTTGCCAACGACGATTTGCTTTTGCTGCTGGACGGATTGGACGAAGTAGCAGCGGATCAGCGCGACGACTGCGTTGCCGCCATCAACGCCTTTCGCCAAGAGCACATTGTCAACATGGTTGTGTGCAGCCGCATCGAAGAATACGAAGCCCTGACCGAACGCCTGAACCTAAACGGCGCAATCGCCATCCGCCCGCTGACCGAGCAGCAGATCGACCGCTACATCGCAAGCGCCGAACCCCATCTCTTCACCCTTAAACAAGCCCTCGCCAACAGCGCCGACCTGCGCGAGTTGGCCCAAACGCCGCTGATGCTGAGCGTGATGACGCTGACCTACCACGACCGACATACTGAAACTGAAACCGCACAACCCACCAACCGCAGCGAGCGCGAGCAGCTTTTCGATGCATATATTCGACGCATGTTTCAACACCGCGACCTGCCCCATCTCTACACGCCCGCCAAGACGCTGCATTGGCTACAATGGTTGGGTGATCAGATGGTTAAGCGCAGCCAAACTGTCTTTTATATTGAATGGCTACAGCCAAGTTGGCTGACAGGTCATTTCCAAAGGAACTTGTACAGGCTGCTTAACGGGCTGATTTTCGTACTTATTGGTGGACTGATGAGTGGTATAGTGTTGGGCGTGCCGATTATAGGATGGCTTTTCATGCTTTTTTGTGGTTTGATTTTTTTGCTACTTGTTGTACTGATTGGCAGGCTGATCTTTGGGCTGGTTGGTAAGCTAAATGATGATGATAGTATTAAAGCATATGAAGAGATAAATTTCTCTTGGCGAAACGGGCTGCATAGCGGATTGCTTGGCGGATTGAGTAGCGGATTGAGTAGCGGGCTAATGTTCGGGCTAATTTTTGGGCTGGTTGGAGAGCTGAGCCAAGGGCTAACTATCGCGCTGGCTGCCATGCTGATTAGTGGACTGATTAACGGGCTGATTTTTGGGCTGGTTGGCGGGCTGTACAAGTTAAAATCATGGAGCGATATTAGGAAAGATTGGAAGAAGAGTTTGGGTCGCGTATTATTAGGTCTGCTAATTTCTGTGTCAGGTTTTTTACTAATTAATGGGCTGCTTTTCGTGCTGATTGGCGAACGTCGTTCTTCGGAGGCTAGCCTCAAGACCACACCAAACCAGGGCATTTGGCAGTCGCTCAAAAATGCACTAACGGCTGCATTAGTTTCTGCGTTAGTTTCTGCATTAGCTTCTGCATTAGTTTTTGCAGGAATCGTTATCTTTACGGATGTCCAGCCTGACCAAACTAACCTAGCCAGTTTAGCAGTTATATGGATCTTATTTGGACTGCTGCTTGGACTGGTTGTTGCATTTTTCTGTGGGTTATTGCCATGCATCCAACATGTGACGTTACGCATCTTTCTCTACAGCGCCAACCACATCCCATGGAACTACGCCCGCTTTCTCGACTACGCGGCCGCGCGCCTCTTTCTGCGCAAGGTGGGTGGCGGCTACATCTTTGTCCATCGCATGGTGCTCGAACATATCGCGGCGTTGACCGATGCGGATATTGAGCGCATAACGGATGGGGTGGAGGGTGATTCGTGAGGCGTGATTCGTGGCAATAGCGGAGGCTGAGCTTGCACACCGCGTAGCAAAGTGCAACGGTCGAAGCCGCAGTGGACATGGATGAAGATTTTTTTGGGGCACCTGCTGCGGCTTCGACCATTAGTCTTCGTTGCACTCAGACTCAGCTCAGCCTCCGCTCTCCCCCAAACCACTCAGGAAACCAAAACTTCATTTGGTCCATGCCGGCTCGTAAATTTGCGCCTTGTATTTTTATGGCGAATCTATTATTGTGAAGCGGATCAACTTTTCATCAACCCCAACCACAATAGGAGAAACGCAATGCCAAACCTACAACCCGTCTTCGACCACATCGAAGCCAACCGCCAACGCTCCATCGACCGCCTCATGAAATATGTCTCGCAGCCCAGCATCAGCGCCCACGGCATCGGCATTGGCGAAACGGCCGATTTTCTCACTGGCTACCTAACCGAGTTGGGCCTCAACGGTCGCTTGCTGCAAACCGAAGGGTGGCCCTTTGTGTATGGAAAAAACAACAGCATCCCCGGCGCGCCTACGGTTCTGCTCTATGGGCACTATGACGTGCAGCCACCGGATCCGCTGGAGGAGTGGGTTTCTCCCCCCTTCGAACCCGAAATACGGGATGGACGCATTTGGGGGCGCGGGGTGGGCGACAATAAGGGGCAACACTTTGCGCAACTGCTGGCGATCGAATCGTGGATGGCGACAAACGACGCGCTGCCCTGCAATGTGATTGTCCTGCTCGAAGGCGAAGAGGAAGTGGGCAGCCCACACATTTCGTCGTGCATCCAAACATACATCGAACTCTTCGCCGATGTCGACCTCGTCATCACTGCGGATGGGCCGATCCACGAAAGCGGTCTACCCGTGCTTAGCTTTGGTCCACGCGGCATGGTTAGCTTCGAGCTGCGCGTGCGTCACGCCGACCGCGACTTCCACTCTGGCAACTGGGGTGGCGTCGCGCCGAACCCAATCTGGACGCTGGTTCACTTGCTCGCCACTATGAAGAACGATCAGGGTGAAGTCACCATCGATGGCTTCTACGACGATGTCGAGCCGCCATCCGCAGCCGAACGCCGCGCGCTCGACAATCTGCCCGTTGACGTTGATGCCGTGATGGGCAACGTTGGCATGACGCGCCTCGACAATCCCCAAGATCGCCCCTTCTTTGACCGTCTTTCCACCTGGCCAACCTTTACGATCAATGGGTTTCATAGCGGCTATGGCGGCCCCGGAACTAAAACCGTGCTGCCCTGCGAAGCCTTTGTCAAATGCGATATGCGCCTCATCGAAGCACAACGCTGCGAAGACATACTCGATAAGGTCGAAGCGCATGTGAAAAAGCACGCACCCGAAGTCGAGTTCATCCGGCAGGGCAGCATGGAGCCATCCAAAACCCCCATTGAATCTAAGTATACCGAACCACTACGCCAAGCCTTCATCGCCGCCCAAGGCCAAGAGCCGCTGCTTGTCCCCGCAATGGGCGGCAGCCTGCCCGACTATGTGTGGACCAAGCAACTCGGCGTGCCATCATTCCAAACGCCTTACGCTAATCACGATGAAGCGAATCATGCGCCCAACGAAAATATGGAAGTCGAACGCTTTATCAAAGGGATCAAAACCGGCGCTGCTATCTTAGCCCATTTGGGCAAGATGTGAGTATCTTTCCAAATGAGGTGTGAACAAAATGGAGACTATCCCAAAAAAAGCGAATTCACCGCGTTACCTATGATTACAGCATACAATCGACAAAAATCACGGTGTATTGAGAGACGCCGCTGCTGAACGATCAACTTTTCTACATTAAATGGATGCCTTCGTGGGACTGACAAGTGGCGAAGTCAATTTGAGTACAGAAAATTTCTCTCCGACAAGCTGCTAGTTTTGGATACTTATTTTCTGGATCCGCCTAAGACTCGTGCGACAAAACCTCAGTATTAACGTTTAGCTGATCCCCTATATCCTCTAATTCCTCACGCATGGTTTTCAGATCCACTGAAGGCGGGACCATTACAAGAGCCGACATTGTAAATAACGTTCCACCGCCCATAGGTGCTGGCACCATCCCCGTCTCGGCTGTTTCGATATGTATACCTTGCTGAGCTAAATGGTGGGTTATTTCATGGATAATACCCTCATGGTCTGCTCCTTCGATATGTATTTCATGCGCAGACCAATCAGCAAATCGCGCCGACAGGCCGCGTTTGGTCTCCTGCGTAGAAATTTTGTAATCCTTTTCACGCAGCCCATGTACAGCCTCGCACAAATCGTCGAATTGTATAGCCGATACCGAGACAAGCATCAGCATGGCAAACTCGCCCCCAAGTCGCGCCATTTTGCTCGCGTCTACATTTCCGTTGAACTTTAACACCAACCCGGTGACCTCTTCAACGATACCGATTCTATCACTTCCCGCAGCGGTTATCACTAGATTCTTACGCATTATTTTACCCTATCTTAAAGTTACCCTAATTGCTGGCGCAACTTGTTCTTGTGAAATTTTGATTATGGAGAACTGCTTAAAGGATTCATTAGTCTACCCCGAATTGTGGTTACGCTAAAAATAGTAGCCAGCAGAATTCATTCTGCATCTCCTATTTAGCGTGGATCTCCACCATCGCCTCAATTTCAACTGCGACCTGATTGGGCAGGGCTGCCATCCCGACGGCAGAGCGTGAATGACGCCCATTTTCGCCAAAGACCTCTACAAACAGATCCGAACAGCCGTTGATTACGGCTGGCTGCTGGCCAAAATCTGGTGCAGAGTTGACCATGCCCAGAACTTTGACAACTTGCTTGACGCGATCCAGTGATCCAAGCTCGGCCCGCATGACGGCAAGATGATAGAGACCAATTTGGCGGGCGGCGGCGTAGGCCTCTTCTACCGTGATGTCTGTGCCAACTTTGCCAACAACGGTACGGTCGACTTTGCCAGACAAATAGAGGTGGTTGGCAGAGATAATGCCATGCAGATAGTTTCCACCGGCGGTCGGGATTTGGGGTAATTCAATACCTAATTCTTTGAGCTTTTCTTCGGCTGACATGATTTTTCCTTAGTATGTTTCTGGAGAACTACATAGGTATACTTAACCGTGGGCTGCGGTTTCAACCGCAGCCTGATAATGTAACAAAACTTAATTTACAGAGTATCAAACCCTCTAAGCCAATTTTAACAGTTCTCTTGCTGTTCCATCTATGATTTTGGCTTTGTCGCTATCGCTTAGGACGAGCTGATAGATGGTTTCGATATATGTCTGAGTAAGAATAGAGATCCTGAGCATTTCGTCAACAAAATCGTATCAAGTGACACGACAAGGAATCAATTTAAATTGCGCAGCACATCCAATCCGTCATGATTTACGTATAACAGTTGAAAACTAGGACAGTTTTTATTTAAAATTTTGTTCAATGAAATGGAGAGGTGTTCCGCAATTGCTTGGTTTCAATAGGAAAGATAGCCCCCTACCCTATTGGCGGACTGCGTAACGCCCACTAGAATTAAAGGAATATTATATGCCGACTTTTGTTCAGAACCGCGCAATAGGCACTAGGGGACTAAAAAGATTATCGCTCAGAGTTGTGTTTCTAGTGATGAGCTTGTTTCTTTTTTCGGCCAATGGGTTTGCCGAATCGTTCGCACAGATTGGTTATGCATCAAGTCAGATGAAGCAGGCCAACTCGGTGAGTAGTGTCCCATGGCCGCCAGCACCACCGACTGCACCTCCACCACCGACTGCACCTCCACCACCGACTGCAACAGGCACATCAATGCCGCTCACCGCACCAACAAACACACCGATACCGACTGCGACATCAACCTATACACCGATACCGACCGCAACATCAACCTATACACCGATACCGACCGCAACATCAACTGCTGTACCAACGAACACACCAACACCAAATGCTGTACCAACAGACACACCAGTACCGACTGCAACACCAACATTCAAGCCGCTACCAACATTCGAGTCAACATCGACTGCAGCACCAATGGCTACTTCGACGTCAACACAAAGTGGATCGATGACAGCTAGCCTGCCACCAGTGGATCTAGTACATTTATGTTATCTTCCGCTCATACAAAAATAGGGCGCTTATTTACCATAACATGACACCGCATGAATCATCGTTTTGGCGCATCGCACGCCAGAATGGGTGATTCATGTGGTGTCACATAGTCGATCACCCATTCCGGCAAAAAGTGAACACCGTTGAAATGGACACAAGGCGGTTGAGAGCACCGCTCCAAAACGGCGCTCTCAACCGCCTTGTAAGTAGCCTAACTTTTAATTACGTCCTCTTCGCCTTTGTCTCTTTACGCGCCTCACTCAAAAATGGAACAAAGCTCGTGCCACCAGTACCCAAACCATCTTCACCCTCTTTTGCCGCCTTCAACACGTAGCGCACGGCAACTTCCATATGAATCTTGCGGAACTCATCAAGTTCGTCGATACATCGGTTAAAGGCTTCGACAAGTTGAGGTGACTCTTTTTTGTTGGCCTGAGCAAAATCATAAATCGACTCGCCCGCACCCAACTCCTCTACAAATTGACGATGTTTTAGTGGCATAAAATCACGCATCAGGGTTAAAAACGGCTGAGTCTCTGGGTGCAGATGTTCAATGCCCAATCCGGCATCATAGGCTTGAAACAAGCTGCTTTGGGCTGCGCTTGCCCCATTTAACTTACTCGGTGTATCGCTGACCCCTTCGAAGATCAGGCCATCTTGATTCCACCCTGCCATGAAGGGGCGAATCCGATAGTAAAAGATGTGTGGGTCGCAGCGTTCATAAATGCGTAACAGCGCCACATTCACTTTTTTGAATACCTTCTGCATCTGCTCCAACTTCTTGACGACGAGGCCAACGTTCCCCGATGTCGCACCATCTTTGGCTTCGACCAAGGGTAGTAACGCAGCCGCACCAACCGCCTCCAACTCAACCGTCGCGGTGAAAAACCACTGCTCATCCATGCCGCCTAGAAAGTGCTGGATGCAGGCCAGATTGTCGGCATTGATCCCATCATTGGGGTCAAGCCGCCGCCAGTTATTCAACACAACCGATGCGTGAGTCACAATCGGTGGACGCCCTAATCGATCTGCAACCGCGGCCCACGGCACGGCCAGCGCGGCGGGCAGGCGATCAACCGCTGGCTGCTCTCCCCAAATGTAGGCCATGCCCAAGCAGGATAATATCTGCATGGCGCGTTCTAGCTCTCCATTCGTGGTTAGCAAGCTGAGATCGGGCGTTGTCATAGTGACAAGCGTACTGCGGACGCGGTTCGTTAGGAGTAAGTAGGGCAACTCCCGCCCAAGCCTATCCCACTCGGAAAATTCAGGCGGCAACTCGGTTAGCGGATCTTCCGCTGGTAGAAATCCGCGTACTGGATCGACATCATAGTCTGCTAAATTGAGCATCAGGTCCCCTCACCAACGGTCATCTCGGTTGAATATCTCTCGTAGAGCTTCTCATCCATAATTTGTTTGATGCGCATCACAGCTGTGTGCAGTTCGGTGAACGTGGTGTAGAGTGGCGTGATCCCCAAGCGGATATTATCTGGGGCGCGGAAGTCGGGTAGAATGTTCACATCTTGGATCATGCACTGATTGATGCGCCAGCCATCAGCATGACCAATCGCAACGTGCGAGCCGCGCCATTTGGCCTCGCGCGGCGAGTTGAGCGTAAAGCCATAGGGCTTCAGGTGCGCCTCCCACAGCGCGATCATGAATTCGGTTTGGGCAACCGATTTTTCGCGAACCCGATCCATGCCCGCTTCTAGCAGCAGATCGATGCCTACAGCAATCGGCATGATTGACAATACATCTGGCGTCCCGCTTAAAAAACGATTAATGCCATCCTTTGGATGATAGTCCAGCCCAAAATCAAACTGGTCCTTGCGACCGTGCCACCCCGCAATCGGATTGCGCAACTTCTCCTGCAAATCCTTACGCACATAGAGAAAAGCGGGCGCGCCTGGGCCACCGTTCACATATTTGTAAGAGCAGCCTATCGCCATGTCCGCGCCAGACCCATTCAGATCAACAGGAACAGAACCAATCGAATGGCTCAAATCCCACACAACCATCGCGCCCGCTTCCTTGGCTGCGGCATTGATGTCTGCCATGTCATAATTGTACGCACTCTTAAAAACAGTGCCAGAGAGCGTCAGCAGCGCCGTCTCTTCATCCAGCAATGCTTTAATTCCTTCGACCGGACCCACTATGCTGTCGGGCGACTTCACCACCTCGACCGTGTGTTTATTGCCCAACGTGCGGTTAATCTCGTTGAGGATGTAAATATCCGAGGGAAAGTTGAGATCATCGGTGACAATGCGCGTGCGCCCAGCTTGCAATTGCAGCGCAGCCACAAAGAGCTTATACATGTTGACCGAGGTCGATTCGCCAATCAGCACTTCTCCCGGGCGGGCACCAATCAACTTTGCAACCTTATCACCCACGTCACTCTGGATGTTGAAATTCTTATCCCAAAAACGGATCAGGCTGTCGCCCCATTCGTCCAGCAAGTCGGCCATTAGCGCCTTGGTTGCCTTCGGCAGACGCCCCAGCGAGTTTCCATCCAAATAGATAAGATCCGGCTCGGTAATGACAAAGCGATCCCTAAATCTAGCCAGTGGATCCTGAGCGTCTAGCTCTCGTGCATAAGATTCGTCTGTGCTCATAAATTCTCCAAGATGATAAGACTGTGAGGGGGGAAGGAGGTTCTAAACGCGCCAGTTGATCAGGGAAAAAAGGCGGGGGTCATTTCGGCCCATGAGATTGATCCACCCCCAGCGATTGTGCGCTGCTCGCACCATGCGGGGGGAGCTACCGCCCGTGCGTGGCTACGTGGATCCTCGCCTTCTTTCCAATATTATTGTGCGCACGCCATAGACCAAAATGTATCCAAATTACGCATTTTGGTCATGGTTAACAGATCCAATTAGCGTAGGTGCGATTTCTATATCGCACAACCATGGAATGCCCCCAAGCAAGGGCTTACGCAAACTCTTCCAAAATCGCATCAATCACCAACTGCCCCGCCGGATGGTTTGCCACAACAATCTCAAAGTGACCCACATCTGGCACAGGAATCAGCTTCGCATCGTCGCCCAATTTACGCGCCGTGTTCACAAAGGGGCGCACATAGTCGAGCGGCACAATGTCGTCCAGCGCGCCATTGATGGTAACGTGCCGCACATCCAGCGGCAGCAGCGCACTGGGCGAACCTTGGTAGTAGTTGGCCCAAACCTCGCGCGGATGTCCGCCCACGAGCACATCCGCCGCATCGACACAAATATCCCACGCGACGGCCCGTTCGAGATCACAAACTGGGGCCAGCGCCACCACGCTATGAAACGTCAAAGGATCGGGCGTGTAGATGGGGCTATCCGCTGGCAGCCGCCGTCGCGCCGCCGACCATAGCGCTAAATGTCCACCCGCGGAATGCCCCGCCACCACCACGCGCGACAGATCGAGCGCGTGTTCGTCTGCCAAATCGCGCAGCAGATCTGCACCATGTGCGACATCGAGAAACGTGTTGGGCCAGCCGCCCTCCCCCCCTGATACATCGTGACCCAACCGTCGATACTCCAAGCTCCAGACAGCAACCCCGCGATTCGCCAGCGCCCGCGCAAGTTGACCCATCGGCGCAAGCCCATATTTCGCGCGCCAGCAACCCCCGTGCAGCAAAAAGAGAACCGGATGTGGGCCGTCACTCTGTGGCAGAAAAAGGTCGCCAAATTGGGATGGATCGTCGCCATAGGGAATGCGATGGTCGGCTGCTTGAATCGGCAGTGACGCGTACTCTTCAGATGAAATTAGTTCTGTGGCGGCCATAGTTGTTTCCGATTCTATTATTAAGTCGGTCTGTATAGAGGTAAAAATAGATATGATTTATGGAGATTCGGTGATTGAATAAGTTTATCATCAATCACTAACATTGGATAAGTCTGTTAAGATTACAACGAAACTTCGCAATTCAACTCAGCATACAAGATATAGTGTTTAATAAGATTACTTGCGGAATATTTAGAATGGCTGGTTACATAACTTGAGCTAACATCAGTTTGGCTTTTAGCCAAGAATTTAAACATAGTACTCATTACCATGAATCAGCCTGTATTTAGAGCGAAATCCGAGCTTCAAAGTCTCTTTGTAATAGTAGCACCACTGGTTATTATGAACCCGATAGCGAAAATCTATCTTGAGCCAAGTACATATTACTGGCGGGTCAAGATGATCGACGCGGATCGCAACGAGGGGACTTACTCTAATAGCTATATCAGCGTGACGTGTGGATGAATATACTTCTGTTGATGGGGGTGGAGTAGGGAGACCTATCGCTGCCGCCAGTCCATGCGGTGACCCACCAGCCACAGGAACCCAACGGTGATCCCGGTGAGTACGAAGATGTCGAGCCAGAAGCGGGGCGTCATGGGACCGAGCAGGGTTTGACGCAGCGCAGATGCGCCGTAAGTGGCGGGGCTGAACCAGCCGAGCAGCTCTACGGCGCGCGGCAGTCGATCCGGCGGCATCATGACTGGTCCGATGATTAGCAAAAGCAGCGACACAACTTGGCCGTAAGTGATGGCTTCGTCTTGGCTGCGGGCGGTGACGCCGATAAAGGCCCCGGTGCCAGCCAGCGCCATGCCAACCAGCGGCAGCACAACGATTAGCAGCGGGTGGATCTGAAACTGAATATCCAAGTAATATGCGCTAAAGAGTATGGTCGCAATGACGGCGGGTAGCGAGATGAGGAAGAAGGAAGTAAGCACACCAGCCACCAGCGCGGATCGCCGAATGGGCAGCGTGGCGAAATAATCTAGGCTGCCCACTTCGCGCATAAAGGCAAAGCGGTTGGCCATGCGGCTGAGATTAGTGAACATGAGCGAGAGAATGATGTTTCCGGTTAGCCAGTAGGCCACGGTCTGCGGATCGCTTGTCTGCGCCATGGCCCCGATCATCACGGTGAAAATTAGCGGCGCGATTAGGCCGATGGTGAGGGTGAAACGCCAGCTCCAGCGCCAGTTCATCAGCTCCATTATAAAGATGCTGACGAGTTGATTGAGGAAGGGTTGAGGGTGATTGGTGCGCAGTGATTTAATCTTGTGCATAATGCAAGTATAGATCTTCTAGCGTGGCGGACGAGAGGCGAAAATCGTCGATGGCATGTTTGTCGAGAATGCCCAGCACCTCTTGCACTTGAGCGCGGTCGAGGCGCAGGATCCAGCGATTTGCGTCGAGTTTTATGATGGGAATAGTTGGCGGGAATAGTTTTTCGGGTGCATTTTTTGCACGAAGTTGAGAAAGAGCAGTGGGGACAACAATGTCTAGCCGCAGCGATTGATTGAGCTGCTGCTTTAGGTGGCTGGGTGCACCCAATGCGACTAACTTGCCGTCGACCAAAATGCCGACGCGCTGGATAATTTTTTCGGCTTCGATTGCGTCGTGGGTAATAAAGATGATGGTTGTTTCGTCATTTTGGTTGAGATCGCGCAGCGCATCCCACACCTGTTTGCGTCGCTGCGGAGAGAGTTCGTTGGTCGGTTCGTCGAGGATGAGAATCGGGGGCGAACCGGCCATGGCAATGCCTATTTGAAGCAAGCGTCGCTCGCCACCCGATAGGTCGCGCCCCGTTTTTTTGCGTATAGCTTCAAGCTGCCACAAGCTGATCAAGCGATCGCGTTCTTGGGCCGCGGCGTGGCGGTCGAACCCACGTAAGTAGGCCGTGTGGAAGAGCGCTTCACCAACGGTCAATTGATTGATAGCGAGCCAGCTTTGTGGCATATATCCAATATGAGTTGGCACGTGCAGCGGCGAGTGGTGCAGCGGCTCTCCGTAAAGCATGATCGAGCCGGTGGATGGACGCATAAGGTTCGCCATCTGCTTAACGAGCGTGCTTTTTCCCGCGCCGTTGTCTCCTAAGATGCCAAAAATTTCGCCCTGCTGGATTTGCAGGGTGATCTCATCATTTGCGGGTGTGAGTTGGTTTGTGTAGCTTTTAGTAAGCTGTCGGATATCGTAGGTAATCACAGGGGCTTGTTAGCTTGCCCGACTTGCCATATATCCAAGACGCCGACCGCCTAACAGATGCATGTGAATGTGGAATACATCTTGTCCGCCGTCGGAGAGGCAGTTCATGCTGAGCCGATATCCGCTCTCGTCGATGCCTTCTTCTTTGGCAAGTTTGGCGGCAACGGTGAAGATGCGCCCGAGCGCGGCTTCGTGGTCTGCGGTCACATCGTTGATGGTGGGGATCAGCTGGTTGGGGACGATCAAAATGTGGGTGGGTGCTTGTGGGTTGATGTCGCGAAATGCGGTGACCAGATCATCTTGGTAGACAATGTCTGATGGGATTTCACGCCGGATAATTTTGCTAAAGATTGTCTCTTCGGCCACAGGGTTCCTCCTACGATTTTAAATTGGGTTTAGGGTGCCCGTTTAGCCTCTCCCGCGGGTTGATTGCCCACAGTAGTTTGTGGGTGTATCGAAACCAAGAAGGGGCTGAACGCCCTTGAAGCTTAAGGCAGTTTTTCGTATTGTAGCACGCCGGTATCTATCTGCTCGCCGGCACGGATTTCAATTACTAATGCCGCGGGTGTCGGTTCAACATTATTTGCTACATCATTACCAATATCGGTGGGCATATTTAGACGACTCTGTGTGCCGTTTACGTTGTAAATTAAGACATACGCACCTGGCTCGATGGATGTAAAAATAAAGAGACCATTATTGTCGGTCGATGTGTAGCGTACCGCTGATTCGTTGTATTGCGTGGCGTCATATTTGGCAACGCCATTTTCATCGATGGTCATAGCGTCTAGCTGACCTAAACCAATATATGCCACCGCAAGCGGGCCCATTGTGCCATTATCCTGCCGCACCTGAATCGTGCCGGTCAATGCGCCGGTGCTTTCGTCAATTTCAATCACAATCGGGGGTAGTTCTACTGGCGGTATTGTTGCCTGCGGTGTTGTTGACTCTGTTAGCGGCGCGGCTTGGGCTTGTGAAGATGAGGCTGCGGCCACTCCGCTTGGCGCGCTCTGGGGAGTATTTACGTTAAATGGGATGACAGACGATGACTCAAGGCTGCCACTGCTTGCCTGATTTCCCATATTAGATTCTTCAGCGGTGGGTGAATATTCTTCGATAAATTCATTATAGTTTTCAGCTGCTGTTTCCATAGACTCATTAGCCACAGACTCATTAGCCATAGACTCATTAGCTATAGATCCATCTGTAGGCAGATCTATTTTACGGCTTGAAATTATGCCCTCGCCGCGATCTTCCACTGAATCGAATTGTTCGCTATCGGCATCAGCGCGCTCGATAGATGACGCAGCCATATCTGTAATGCCTTCTACTGCTTGCGCTTGGGCAGTTAGTGGGGCAATGGTGTTCGCCATGCTAGACGATGCGGCTGCTGACGCGGCTGCCGGTGCGGCTGGTGCTTGGGCCAATGGCATATCGGGCGTGGGCAGTGGCGTAGATAAAGGGATCGATGTAGGCTGTGCCAACGGTCTTGATGGCGTGAGAATCGCGGGGTCGACAAATTCGGCGTTCGCTGGCTCGACGTTTTGTTGAGTAGCCGCCATCGCGATGGCTGTTTCCGTTGGCAAAATTGCTACGCTTACGGAAGTTGACATCTCTGCGGCATCGCTCTCTTGAACAATTGTAGAGGAATCTTGCGAGTCGTCTGCAGCATCGCTTTCAGTCTCAGCCCCAGCCGATGAGTTTGCATCGGCGTTAGAGGCTATTTCTGTGTTTTGTGATGTAGTCGCAACTTGCGCACTGTTCGTTAGGCTTCTCAAATTCTCTGTCAGTAGATCTCCATATAGAAAACCTCCACCAACCAAAAGGGCGAGCGCAATGGCCGCGGCCATGGCATTAAATGAAAGTCCTTTCGGCCCTTGCAGATAATTGCGCAGTCCGCTCCAAAAGCCTGAATCTTGCGTGGAAACCTCTAGCTGGGCAGCCTTTGGTTGATGAGTCGATTGGCGGGCAAGCCAAGATTCTGTCAGACTAATATTTGCAGGCAGCGCAAATGAACGCGGCAGCGCAAGTTCTGGTAATTCGTTGAGATAGGCCACAGTTTGCCGCAGCGATTGCACGCGCCATGCGACCTCTGCATCGGCCTTGATTGCAGCTTCTACAAATTTATGTTCATTCTCAGGCAATACGTTATCGATGAAGGCAGAAAGCATTTCATCCGTAATATGAGAATCATTCGATGATAGCATTTGGTTTTTCTTTATTACAGTTTGTTATACGGTGCTTCTCAAAAAAAATTTAGGCTCATATGAGCAAAAAGTTATATCGCAGGAAGCTATAACGATGCATCTTTATGACGGTATGTTTCTGGTAATAGTTCCGAGTGTTGTTGCAAGTAGTCGCGCAAGCCACCACGCGCGCGGCTTAACCGAGACTTTACTGTACCCATGGCATCTTGGGTAATATCGGCAATTTCTTGATAGGTATAGCCATGGACATCACGCAGGACGATTACAACGCGTTGATCCGCGGGTAAGGTGCCGATACCGGTTTCGATTAAGTTACCTAGCTCCATACGGCTTGTGTATTGTTCGGGCGATTCTTGCGGATCGGTTAAATAGGGAAGATGCTCCACACCGGAGAGTAGATGATCCAGACTTTCGGTTGGACGACGTTTTTCTGCGCGTAAAATATCGTAGCAACAGTTGGTCACGATCCGCATTAACCATGCTCGAAAGTTGCCACCACGAAATCCGTTTAAGCCGCGAAAAGCTTTTACAAAGCCATTCTGTACAGCATCCGCAGCCAAATCAGGATTACGCAGTGTGCGGTGCGCAACGCTATATGCTAGGCGTTCATATGTATAGATTAGTTGGTTAAACGAATCGACATCGCCGCTTTTGGCCGAATCGATAAGTTCTTCTTCAGTCATTAATGTCATCTTGTAAATGTTGCAGATACAAGGGCTCAGCTTGCTTTTTATCATACTCTTCAACCATGGCACATTTGACGATTATGCCTTCGGTCAGTATACTTGCTAAGCATATTATACTCTGTGGCTCGATAAAATTACATTTTCTCTTTGTGCTTGATCTTCGCTTTGAAAGCTAAAGAAAAAGGCATAAATAATGAGCGTAAGTAATAATGTAATCTTATAGCATTGCTTAGTGTAGGCCGAAGTGGCGGAATTGGCAGACGCGCGCGACTCAAACTCGCGTGAGGTAATACTCGTGTGGGTTCGAGTCCCACCTTCGGCACCAATCAACAAACATTCAAATTAAATAGCGTTCTAGTACAATAGACGTTGCAAATACGTCATGTACAACAGGAGTATCTTTGAGAGAATAAGGGGTAGCCTAAGATTCACGGCAAATACAAAACACACCCTTTCTGATTTCACCCAAAACTCTCTTTGCAATGTCTAAATGTAAAGACACGAGACAGTAGCGTAACGAATTTGGCTTGCGGTATGGGCAAAAAGCCCAAAAGTATACTTCTATACAGATACATGCAAGAAAATAGTATTTTATGACATGGCTCCATTACACAAGTCATGTTGTAAAATGCAGTCACCCATAATTCATATAGGCTATACGCTCAATTGCAACCAATTATGTCTACCAATTTCTCTGAAAGCCCAAACCCAAGTACCTCTTCAACCGCTCTCCATTCAACTTTTTCATTTCCTCGCTCTTTGGCTAACTTCTTTCGTACTCCCCATACATTTAAACGAACCCGTTTTAACGTCAGCACTTTTATGCTTTCGTTTTTTTACGTTTTGATATTGGCTGCATGTGGACCCGAAACTCCATCAGTCGATCATAATAGTATGCAGGATGAAGCCGTGCGAATTGCGCAAGAGTATGGCGCAACGCAGGATATTGATAAAGCGCGTGCGGAATTAGACGAGCTCGATGTAGCAAATATTAATCAGTGGTTTAAATATGTAACTGTAGAATCGATTGCAAACAATGGGGATCCCAACTCTACAAATGCGTTGGTTCAACTAGCACTTGATCTTGGCATGAAATCTGCCACAATTGATCGATACGGTATAGAAGCGGGCATGATAGAGCCTCCACCTTCTGCCGAACTGTTTGCGCCAGAAGCCGCTGTTTTGGATCAAACTAGTGCAAGCGTGATCGATGCCTTCAAAGCTGACGAAAATGCGCAGCCAGCAGAATCTCAGCGGATAGAACTTGTGCCGATTAATGCCGAAGACGAAAATACTAGCGTAGAAGATACTAGTCTAGACAATACAACTGCAGACAATATAGACGCCAGCGATAATGTTGTCACATCAGTAGACGAAAATACCGATGTAGCAGTGAGTGTTATTGACGCAGCGCCTGCGGCACCTGAAGAAAGCGTAGAAGAAGAAACCATTGTCGAAGAAGCTGTGGCTGCACCTGATCCAGTAGCGGTTGCAAACCAAGGAATGAATGTGCGCGCCGGACCCGGAACAAATTATGGGATTGTTGATGCACTTCAATCTGGCGAAAAAGCAGAGATTGTCGCAAAGGGCCCGCTTGGTCAATGGTGGAAAGTAACATTGGAGACGGGTGCAACCGGTTGGTTGTTTGTGCCGTTGACAACAATTGAGGGCAACGCATCGGCGATTACGGTTGCCTCAAACATTCCAGCGCCCCCACCGCCAACGGCAACCGCGCTGCCGCCGACACCCTTTCCGACCCCAACATTTACATATGCGCCACCAACGGCTGCACCTGTAGCGGTAGCCCCAGTGGCACCCGCTCCGGTGGCACCCGCCCCAGTTGCGGTTGCTCCAGTACCACCCACAGCAGTTCCAGCACCCGCCCCAGTTGAGCCGCCAGCGCCAGAAAAGCCAGCAGCGAGCGGCAATACCTTTAAATTAATTGAACGACGCCTGTGGGGTGTCCAAGAGAATGGTGGATTTTTAGCAGGAGATTCAGTCAACTGTGGTGACAAGCGTGAATTGCGCGTACGAGTTGTCGACGCAGCAGGGAATCCGATAAATGGCGTCACTGTCCATGGCGTCTACACTAAGGTAGATGTTTCGACCGGCTCGCAGGGTAAAGGTGATGGTGTTGCTGAGTATGTACTGGGCGATGGTGAAGATGTCAAGATTGTACGCGACGCAGACGGAAGTGACGTGTCGAGTGATGTTGCGACGGGCATGGTCACCAAGCCACATTTAATAGATATGGGTAGCCTGATTCAAGCTGGCTATTGTCGTGATGAGGCAGGCTGTAAAAAGAACATTGTGGAGCCATATGCCTGCGGTGGCCACTATAGTTGGGATGTTAAATTTCAGCGCAATTACTAAATAGAAGATCGAGCGATAGTTCATACACGTGCAGTAATCCCTGCACGTGTATGAACTATCGCTTTTGCACCCATTGAGGCTGAACCAGAAAAATAAATATCCAAAATTAGAGAAGTTTTTCTGGATTAGTTGCGGCCATGTTAGAAGTTTTGTTTTTGAAATGGCCTAATTGCCCTTAATATTTTCTTAGAAAGTTTCGCCGTGCTGGGTGTCTCTAATAAATGAGATACACTTGAATAAATTTGGCCAAGGAAGGCGAAATTTTTCTGAGAGACTATAAAATCGACCTGTGACAAAGCAGGGAGGACTTGTGGATATAACGTTAATTAAGAATGCCCCGATCTTTATGGGCTTTACAGATGCTGAACAGGAACTACTCGCTGCTAGTTTTATCGCTGGTCAGCAGCAAAATGGCGCGACGCTCTTTAAGTCGGGTGACCAAAGCGAGGCACTCTATCTATTAAGCGAAGGATTTGCGCGTCTCGAAAGCGAATCGGGCCAGAATTTGGCTACATTAGGCACTGGCAGCGCGTTAGGAGAGGTCAGCCTGTTTAGAAATTCTTTGCAGGAAGTGAGTGCAGTGGCCGTTTCGGATGTGAAGTTTTGGCGTTTACCCGATCAAAAATTACGCGAGATCATTTTGCAGCAGCCATCTATTGGCCTAAAGCTTAGCAAAAACTTTGGCACGATGATAGCGCAGATGCAAGACTACCTAGTTGCACGACTTGGTCAAACTGTAGAACTTTCGGATCTACCACAAAATACACTTCGCGCTTTGGCATCTCAACTACGCTCGCAAGAAATTCCAGCCGGTCAAAATTTATATAGCAGCGGCTCAGCACCAAGTGGATTTTTCTTGCTAGAAGGTGGCTTGCTTGAACTAAAGCCCGCAGCCTCCTCGGGGGAAGCAATGCAAGGAGTTTCGCCAGGTGCAATCGTTGGCGCTCTCTCCCTCTTGACAAACAAACCCTATACAGAAGATGCCATTGCGCGTGAAGACTCCATGGTTTGGGCGCTTTCTGTCAATGAGTTTCAAACATTAAACACACAGCACCGCGGTCTCCGACGTAGTCTGGCGCGTACTGTACGTGCTCGCCTTAGCAAAACAGATCAAGAGAAAGCTGCTAGCCGCATGGCCGAAATGCCGATCTTTGCAGAGCTAGCGCCCGATACAATGCAAGCGATCACTCAGAAGATGATCCTGCAGCACATTTCGGCTGGTGAGCGCGTTTATCGCATTGGCGAAGGCGGCGAATCGCTCTACCTAATTGAAGATGGCGAAATCGAATTGACTGCCGAGAATGCAAGCGGTGTGATCGAAGAGTTGGCCCGCATTGGCAACGGCAGCTATTTTGGCGAAATGAGCCTGTTCACTGGGCAGATCCGCACAGAGGATGCCACCGCGACGCGTAATACAAATCTTTGGGTGCTTTTTAAAGCCGATTTGGATGAGCTAGCAACCAAACATCCAGATATCGGCAGCGCGCTGAGTCAAGGACTTGCGACGCGACTCGCCGCAGAGGAGATGGAAGATGGTCGGCGTTTCGGCGATTTTGCCCTCTTCTCCACATTGCGCGATGATGAGCTTGGCCTAGTTGCGCGTCACCTTAAGCCTACACGCTATCGCAAAGGCGAACAAATTTTCCGTATTAGCACGCCAGCCGACTCGCTCTATTTAATCGAGAATGGCGAAGTGCGTGTTCAAACATTTAATGGTGGGAGTTGGCTGCTAGGTCCTGGTGATTCGATTGGCGAAAAAGCTATTTTGACCAATCAGCCCCATAATGGCAGCGTCATGGCCGAAACAGACGTGGATCTGTGGGCACTCGACCGCTCTAGTTTTGACACACTTGCCGCTGAACAGCCAAGCCTCATTGCACATTTACGCGAAACGGTCAACCAGCAGCATTTGGTTGGCTCCGCGCCAACGTCTCAACTACCGATGTCCCAACCGATGGGCGCACGAAATCACGCGGCAGAGCGCACGGCACCACCCCTCGCCGCCGGTTATGCAGATGGGACAGCCTCCCAAGGTGCGGGCCATAATGCAGGCTATATTGCGGGCCAGAGTGTGGATCAGAGTGCAGACCAAACAACAGTCCAAAATGAGGATCGCTTTGCGCCGCAATCAGACGCTGCGCCCAACTATCAGCCAAACGATTTTCAGCAGCGGGCACCAGCGAGAACGCCACTGCGACCGGGTGCAGCACAGCAAGTACGCACAGCCCGTAGAGCAGATTCTGAGTTTGCGCCGCGACCAGCAGCGGCAGGCGCGCCGTATGCACCTCAAGATAATTCGGGCTCCTCTTATTACAATCAGTACGATGCCGACGTAGCAAGCGAACAGTCGCCCAATACGGCAGGCCAAATGATTGCGCCGCCTGCGGGTGGGCCGAGCCTCGCCAGACAGCGGCGTGCCGGTGTCGCCGCCAACCCACTTGGCGCAGACGAACCGCGTCGCCGCCGCATGGGCTTTGGCGAATGGTTTGGTGGATTGAGTGCTTTTGCCAAATTGTGGATAGCGCTTCTCACGCTGCTGCTCATCTATGTGATTGGTATCGCCGCACCGTTGACCCTATGGAATATGGTTTTTGGCAATAATGCAAGCAGCCAATTGATCGTGCCCATTTCGGCCTCTAGCTCCTTAGCCGCAGTATACTCACGCGGCAGTTACGAAGTAATGGCCTATGATTCAGAGGCGGCAAAAGAGATAGCCTTGGCCGATCAGCAGGTTGCACCAACACCTACCTACACGCCATTCCCAACCCCAACCTCGGTGTCGATTGCTCTTGCTTTATCAAACAATCAGGCTATCGACGCAGCGCCTGCATCCAACCTACAAATTTTACGCAAAACGAGCGGATCCACGCAACCGCGCTTTATCAAACAGGTAGAACAAGCACCAAAAGCTGTAGCGGTGATTCAACAACCTACGCCTCTGCCTCCGCCCCCACCCACGCCAGTACCGACAGCAACCCATACAGTAGAACAAGCCGCATATTATGCTGCTATTGCACGTGGCGAAAATCCAAACGCACCTAAAATACAGGTTGCCTCGATTGCTATGGCGCAACCGCAACCCGAAGCCGCGCCAGTTCAGGCCGCTGCGGCCGCCCCCCGTGTATGGGATTCTCGTCTAGATCAGTTAGGAGTGCGTGTCGAAGAGGCAAATGTCGCGCCAGGGCAAGAATATTGGCATTTGAAAGAAGTTATCTGGTGGGATGAAGAAGAATCGCGCGGCAAGCATCATGCATTTGTCGAAGTGTTAGATTTGGACGGCAGCCGCATTGTTGGCCACTCAGTGAAGGTAAAATGGGGAGACGGTGAGCATATCGGGCAAACGGAAGATAAAGCATTCCCCGATTATGCCTTTAACTATCAGTTGTATGCGGCAAATCGAGCATACGATATTACGGTAGAAGGGCTACCAAGCGATAAGCTAGTCGGCGCTGGTTTGGGCGACATACAAAATCCGTTCCATCGCATTCACGTATCATACCTCCTTACGTATCAAAAACGAATAAAGTAAAAGACCGTTCCTAACGTAACGACTTAAATTGTGCATATGAATTAAATTTAAGGTCTGCCTCTGATGATGGCAGACCTTTTTTGATATCAAAGTTTACCTATGGACTCAATATTGAATTTCCAAAAAAACACCACCCTCGACAGAACCGGAAATATTGGCACATAAAAGGAGCAATTGCCTATGTCTATATTCTTGATTGGACTTGTAAAGAACCAACTTTCATCAAAACAAATAGCGGCGCTCAAGGCGCTTGCCCCAAATATGGAGTTTGTCTACACCAACGACAAAGAGGAAATCGCAAAAGTAATCGCAGATGTTGAAATTGTAGCGGGCTACATTCCACGCGACCTGACCACCAAAGCAACAAGTTTACGCTGGTATCAACAGTGGGGCGCAGGCGCAGATTGGCTGGCAAAACATCCCGAAGTTGCGGCAATGGACTTCACCTTGACCTCCGCATCTGGCGTTCACGCTGTGCCAATAAGCGAACACATTTTTGCCTTTTTACTGGGGCACGCTCGGCTCTTCCGCCCTGCGCTAGAAGCACAGATGCGTGGCGAATGGGCGTCCAATGAAGCAGAAATTAAGCAGCACTCTGTCGAGCTAGCGCACAGCACCATGCTACTTATTGGGGTTGGTGCAATTGGAGAGCGTACGGCAAAGATTGCGGCTGCACACGAAATGGAGGTCATCGGGCTGCGGCGCGATCCATCGATTGGCTGTCCGCATATTGAGCGCATGGTAAGCTCAACGGAGTTGCTGACCGTGTTGCCCGAAGCCGATTTTGTCGTTATCACCGCACCGCTTACCGCCGAAACAAAGCACATGTTTAACGCCGACGCCTTTGCGGCCATGAAATCTAGCGCCTATATTGTCAACATCGGGCGTGGCGGCATTATAGACGAACAGGCCCTTGTCTCAGCCCTGCAAAACGGTTCCATCAGCGGGGCCGGGCTAGATGTCTTTGAGCAAGAACCGCTACCCGCAGATTCACCACTTTGGTCTATGCAAAACGTAATGATTACGGCCCACTATTCTGGCCTAACACCCAACTACGATAGTCGCGCTTTCGAAATTTTGCTCGACAATTTAAGACGATATCAATCCAACCAGCCGCTGCGCAACGTCGTCGACAAAGAGCTTGGCTACTAAGAAAATTATGTCAATACAATATTTTTGAAAAAAAGGAGGCATCTTATAAGCTCACCGCAACCACCTCTCCGCTCCCGAAACAGGAGCACCTGTGCAAGCAGATAGCGCCGCGCTGTGAAGATTGTCCGGTACCAGTGGGGCGCACGTGACAAGCCGTGATCGCGGCCGAAATTGGCATCAAAGCGGGCCGATCTGGCCGTCAATCTTTCAAAAATGGAAAAGGTCGGTCCCCATCCCTAATAGGCACAATCGGACGAGGGCGTCCGTGAACCACTATTTTGTGCTAACTTGACGCCTTTCTCCCTATATATTATCCCTAAATGGATGATGCAAAGGGACGTGCGCCTCCCTCTTCCCCTATCGGCGCGTCGACCGATTGAACCGGCACTGCCGCTCTCTCGGCCAACGACGATGCCGCGGTTAGCACCATCAAAATCCATATAAAGTCCGAAAGGAGAAGATGTATAATCTGCATCCAAACAGGTGCTTTTAAATAGACATTTATCCCACCCGCGACTAGTTGCAAAAGAAAAAGGCCCAGCATCGACCAAGCAAATTGTCGCGTCAACTTGGTGGGGGCCATCCCTGCCTCATCTTGGAAGAGCACTAACTGCACCACCCACCACAGGAGCGCCAGCACGCCAAATGCAATCAGCGGGTGAAAAATTCGCAAGCTAACCAACCGCGCCACCAAGGGTGACTCTTCGGGCGTAATGCCCGCCGTGTAAAGGAGCGTGTCGCCCAGCGCCGTGATTGCACCGCTTGCACCCAATAACAAAAGGCCAAATAAGGCACAGCCTAACGCCGTTAATAGCTTGCTGCCCTGTGGCCCCACAACCGCATGGCGAACGCTAAAGGGCTTTCCTCCTGAGGCAAACCACGCAACCAATGTATTGGCGCCAAGCAAAACAAATGTGTTGATCAAATGAAACGCAATAGTGTAAACCCGTTCTAGCGAGACATTATTAGCCACCCATTCAAACTTTACTATTCCTGCGCCGATAGCAGATTCGGTTAAAATGAAAACGAGCGTCCAGCCAGCCGCGCGGCGGATTGCCCTGCCTTGGGGATCTTCCTTTGTGTAACGTCGAAAAGCCCAAATAACCATCCACAGCACTAAGATGCCCAACAACCCGGTCGACAAACGATGGGTCAATTCAATGATCGTATCGACTCGTGGCGAATGAGGGATCACCGCGCCATTACAGAGCGGCCAATGATCGCCACAGCCAGCGCCGGAACCGGTCGCGCGCACAAACGCACCCCACAACACAACCAGCACGTTGTAGCCCAGTACGAACCAACAGAGCATAGCAAAACGATTAGCCTTACCTATTATTTTTTCGTTTTTTAAATTTGTCACAAGATCTCTCAATAATTTCTATGCTTCGTAATTATTTTATTTGCGGTACTCTATTACAGCCTAAAGTATACAAAATAAGCGTATAAATAGCTGTAAGGCTAAACCAGAAAAATATGGAAAGGGGCAATGCTTCAACCGAATCTCATGTGGTCCACAGAGTGCGTCGCACTGTTCAGAGAGTGATTCGAGCTAGACCCGACTAGCGCTTTACCTAACGCTATTTAGAGACAGGGAAGCGTTTATTCGCGCTAACAAAATATTTACAATTTATAGGTGCAATTTTCACATCACACGAGCATTGTGTGCCCAACGACAAAGCTATATTGCCGATACGTGGTAAAATGCTAAGGTTTACTAAATTATACGATATGAAAATCGCACTTACACAAATTGGATCTGTTATTTACCTCGCCTTTTCATATTCACGCAATAGATGTTTTGCTAACCAAGCTAGAATTTCTGAAACTTTTCCTTACGTGCTGCGTAATGCTGTATAGAAGCGAATTATTCAAAGTTTTTAAAAAAGGTTCTGATTAGTTGGCTGTTGACACCACAAATATTTCCTGAATAAATTGCGTACTCGCGCTCATAGCGCTAGAAATAGACAAAGATTTCAGGAATAAGATAAGTAAAAGAGAGAGGTATTTATGGTAAATAATGATAAACAATTACGACGACAGAACGGTATGTTGGCAGGTGTATGTGGTGGGCTCGGTGCATTTTTCGGCATCAATCCACTTTGGTTCCGCGTTTTATTCGCTGCGCTGATGATTCCAGGTGGTTTCCCTGGTCCGCTTATTTATATAGTTGCTTGGTTTATCATGCCGCGGCGTTAAGCACAGTGACGTTAAGTTAGTGCGGGGAGCATTCGCTAATGCGGCTAAACTTAGGGTAGATCCGGCATGAGAGAATGCCTACTCCGCGTTTGTATTGTTTAACTTACCCTCGTTGTACGCTAACCATCTGTCGCATGGGCGACAAATTTAAGTATAAAATAAGAGCGAAGATGCGTTACGCATCTTCGCTCTTATTTTATACTCTTTTCAGTACATCTTTTGCTTAATCCGAAGTAGATTGGGATTGAATTAACGGCAGCAACATTCGACTGAGCGATGTCTCGTATTGTTGGTGGGTATCCAAATATCCGCCGCTCCACCCACCAAAAACGTAGATGCTTCGATCATGGTTCACGGCACCAAAATGCCGCCACTCTTCGCGCACGGGCGACTCAAAGTTGCTCCAAAGCTGCGTGTTTGGGTCAAAGCGTTCATGAGTGTTTACGGGCTTTGACCAGCCGCCGCCAAACGCAAAAACAGCCAACTCGTTTGAGACAAGCTGTAGCCCGCCGCGTGGGATTGAAAGAGGCGGCAACTGCTCCCAAACCTTCTCTGTAACCCGATACCTGTCTGCGAAATTCAGCTCGCGATTGCCGTCAAAGCCACCAACGATGTAGATATTTCCATGTAATACCGCTGCACCGATGAATGCACGTGCCACATCCATCCGATCGCTTAGAGACCAACTAGGCAATGGCTCTGCGATTTCTGCACTCGGCTTCACGCGCCAAATCTCATCTCGCATGGAGGAGCCATCCCAACCACCGATTAAATAGAGCGAATCATCTAGCGAGACCATGGCAGCACCGGCAAGGGGATTGGGTAATAGGCCAGCCTCTCTCCAGGTGCCAGCGATCGACCTATCCGAACTGGGGGTGTGAACGAAAAGCCTGTTGCTAATCGCAAGGTCCGCGCTGTTTGGCTCTGCGCTATCGTTCAGCTCGTTGATGTCTGTGGTGTTATAGCTGCCACCAGCCACGTAAATACGTCCGTTGAGCATGGTCGCGACTGAATTCGCAAGCGGAATAGGCAGAGAGGCATCGCTTGTCCACTCGTTAATTGCCAAATCATAAATTTCGGTTGTTGCAATTGTTTGCCCACTGCTGTTCTCCCCACCGATTGCATAGATCAGCTCACCAATTTGGGCAACCGCTAATCTACTGCGTGGTTCGGGCATGGGGGTGCGTCCGCGCCAGCGAGAAGCGCTCTCAATAATTGGCGAATGATCCGGGCTGCCCGCGTCACTGAGCAAGTTGGGGCCAGGGACAGATTGGCTCAGCAATGTTGGGATAAAAATAAAGAGGCTAAGGGCGACTGCAATCAGCAGATAAAAACGCTGCCACGCGAAGATCTGTCCCGGTTCGATCTTTACTCCGCTTGGCTTTACAAGCGGTTTCGAAGCGGGTGGAGCCAGTGGCTGCTCTTTAGTCGTTTTAGCGGAATGTTTATTTTGTGTGGGCGTGCTTAGTGCAGTGGATCTATCTGGTGCAGTGGGCTGTTTTGTGCTGCTTGATGCTGTTGCCTCTTTATTTTTATCGACAATAGGTAAATCAGCAACATCAGCCGTCTTCTCTTCGACTAATTCAGGTGGGCTATCACTTGTCGCTGTATCGTCCGCAGTAGTTTCCGCAACTTCCATCCCTGGAACCGTCAACCAGCCACGCTGTATCAACAGCATGGAGGCTTCGGTTCGGCTATTTACACCTAGCTTCTCAAAAGTGTTGCGCAAATGAACTTTAACCGTGTGCGGGCTAATCGTTAGTTCGCGGGCAATTTCTGTATTGCTTGCGCCGGTTGCCAACAAGCGCGCAACATCCATCTCGCGTTCGCTTAGCGGATTTTCATTCAATTCGGAGAGTGCATTTGTCTTTTCGTGTTCCGACATGCTTCTGTAATGCTCATCTCCCATAGATTTGACTCATATCGAGCTGCGGCTGAAGTTGTCCATATTTTTCGAGGAAAAATGATGCAATTTCATTTTACCGCCCGTATGAGCGTAAGTTTATATGAGAGCGACTTATTCTTATCCAGAAAAGTTCCGTATCACATTTTAAAGAAAAGAAATGGGACAAAACATTTCTGACGAACTATACGATTTCGGCCTCTGTCAAGACACGGCAAAGGTTGCCCCATTCGGCTATAGTTAAGGTTTCGGCCCGGCGCTTTGGATCAATCTGTGCTTGGTCAAGCGCGGTAACTGCGTCGACTTTGGCAAGCTGCAGGCCAGCGCTTATGCTATTCAACAATTGCTTGCGTTTTTGGCTAAACCCAGCTTTCACCACGCGAAAAAACTGTTTTGGATCAACGCCCTCTACGGCAGGTGATGGCAACACGTTAAGGCGAAGCACAGCGCTATCTACTTTCGGCTGTGGGTAAAATGCCGTAGCAGGTATGTGATGCACAATTTCGGCCTCTGCATAGAATTGCACGCTAACTGCCAAAACCGACAGATTGCCGGGTGTGGCACAAATGCGCTGAGCAACTTCTTTCTGCATCAGCAAAACAGCAACGGTTGGTGAGAGGTCTGCTTCGAGCAGAAAGCGCAATACCTTACTAGTAATGTAGTATGGTATGTTTGCTACAGCCTTGTAACTTATTTTAGTACTATTTTCTTCAGCACTACTTTTTTTAAAAACACCGGATTGCTCAGCATGAATAGGATTTGAAGTGGCCATTGTGGAGATATCGGCTGCGTTTAGCAGCGAAGAGATATCCGTCTTTAATATATCACTATGCACAATCGAGACATGTGGTTGATCCGAAAAACGGTACTTCAAAAACTCAATTAGCCGATCATCAAGCTCAACGGCTACAACTCGCCCTGCTTCTGCCGCCAAATACTTGGTCAACACCCCAAGGCCCGGACCAATCTCTAAAACGGTATCTGTCTTTGCTAAGTTTGCCGAACGTGCAATTGCATTTAAGTGCACCTCGTCGGTAAGAAAATTCTGCGCAAGCGATTTTTTCGGATTAAATTGGCGCAAAAGCGCACGTTCATCGATGTTCTCCATATAATTATCTACTGCAGAGAGGGCCAAAACTGTTTATAAAAGCTGTGGTAGATTCGCCTTTTCTCTAGATTCGCCCTAGTCATCCTCTAGGCTCAATACTGACATAAATGCCTCTTGTGGAATTTCCACAGAACCAACCATCTTCATGCGTTTCTTACCCGCCTTCTGCTTTTCGAGCAGCTTGCGCTTACGTGTAACATCGCCACCATAACATTTTGAAAGCACATCTTTACGCAATGCCTTCACATTTGCGCGGCTGACAATTTTGGTGCCGATGGCGGCCTGAATGGGTACCTGAAACATTTGGCGTGGAATAATTTCCTTCATCTTGCTCACCAAACGTTGGCCTTTGTGGTAAGAATCATCACGATGGACAATAACGCTCAACGCATCAACTGCCTGTTCGTTCACCAAGACATCGAGCTTCACCATGTCAGATTGGCGATATTCGTCTAGCGTATAGTCCATACTGGCATAGCCGCGCGTGCTCGCTTTTAGCTGATTGTAGAAGTCAACAATAATCTCGGAAAGCGGAATCAGGCACGAAATCTCGACCCGCTTGGTGTCGAGCCACGTTTGATTTCTGAACTCACCACGGCGCTTTGTTATCAGCTCCATAATCGGACCGATGTACTCTGCGGGAGAGAAGATGCGCAACTCGCACCATGGCTCCTCAATCGAATCGATAGAGGTTGGTTCGGGTAGATCGGCAGGGCTGTCGATCGTAATCTGCGATCCGCTTGTCATATTGACCTTATACTTTACCGAAGGAGCGGTGAAGATAATATCCATATCATATTCGCGCTCAAGCCGCTCTTGAATGATTTCCATATGGAAGAGCCCCAAAAATCCGAGCCGGAAACCAAAGCCCAACGCTTGACTCGTTTCCGCTTCGTAGACAAGAGCCGCATCATTCAAGCACAACTTTTCTAACCCGTCGCGCAAATCATTATAGTCATCCGGATTTGATGGATAGAGGCCGGCAAAGACCATTGGCATCATTGGCTGATACCCCGGTAGCGGTTTACTGGCTGGCCTCTTGGGCATCGTAATCGTGTCACCCACTTTGATATCCTGAACGCTCTTCAACCCAGTGGCAACATAGCCAACCTGCCCAGCATGTAATTTTGGTGTGGACAACATGGAAGGTGTCAACACGCCGATCTCTAGCGGCTCGATTGTCGTTTTCGAACTCATCGCATAAAGCGTTTCTTTGCTTGTCATCGTTCCTTCAAAAACGCGCACGTGAGCAATAACACCCTTAAATGTATCGTAATGACAATCAAAAATTAGGGCCTGCAACGGTGCATTCACATCGCCCCCTGGAGGTGATACTTCATCAATAACAGCGCGCAAGACTGCTTTAATATTAAGCCCAGTTTTGGCACTAATGTGCGGAATGTCCTCAGCCGGTGTACCAAGGAGATCCTCAATATCTTGGGCTATTTCATCGGGCATGGCCGCAGGCAGATCGATCTTATTAAGCACCGGCATAATAGTCAGATCTTGCTCAAGGGCGACAAAAAGGTGGGCCATTGTCTGCGCTTGGATGCCTTGCGACGCATCGACAACTAGAATGGCCCCTTCACATGCTTGTAGCGCGCGGCTTACCTCGTAGCTGAAGTCAACATGCCCCGGCGTATCGATCAGATTGATCTCGTACTCTTGGCCGCTACCATTTTCACCATCTCGATAGATCATGCGAACAGCGCTCGCTTTGATGGTTACACCCTTCTCGCGCTCCAGATCCATTGAATCGAGCAACTGCTCTTTCATCTCTCGTACTGTTACTGTACCAGTTTCTTGCAGCAGCCTATCGGCCAGCGTGCTTTTGCCGTGATCAATATGAGCGATAATCGAGATATTCCGAATATATTTTTGATCCATTTCTTCTTTGTGTCCGTACCGCTATATATGCTTCGCAATGCGACCAAAGTACACTTTCCCTCTGCCTATTTATTTCGGAAAGAAAATGCACGAACACGCACTGCAAAATATTATCTGCTATTAAATAACTTTATAAGTGTAAACTTACGCATACACACTGTTGTAGATCTCCAGAAAAATTTGTCCCATTTCTGCTTTTTGAAATACAGTACGAAATTTTCTGGGTAGCCCTAATGGTGTATATCTTTGCCATTATATCCTAGGTTCGCTAAGAAATAAATAAGCATGATTACGCAATAGGAGCGCAATATTTGTAATTATGCACCTTTGACCACTATTTTTTATGTAAGTGGCGCTGTTATCCACAAGCTGAACTCTTAATATTGTCTTGATATTCTCGTGATGTAAATAGTGAAAGATGCATAGCAGATCAAAAAGGCTGCTACCCAGATATATTCTGGATAGCAGCCTTTCTTTGTAAAAACAGTTTGCGGTCAGCGCATTTTTAGCCCTGAATCAACGGTAAGTAATTTCGTATATCACCTAGCGGAACGGGCGATGTGGGAGAAGTCGGTGTCGGTGTATCGGTTGGCATAGGTGTTGGTTCGGCGGCTGGGTTAGGATTCTGCATATGGAAAATACTGCCTCCAGAGGCCACATAAAGCTCACCTTGCAGATCCGTGCCAAAGGCTGCTGGGTTGCGCGCTGCATCCCCGATGCCATTAATAGATGTATGCGTAGGAGCAGATGAATCACCACTTAGCGTCCAATAGTTTCCTGTACAATAATCAGCAAAAATATAGTGCCCAACTAAAGCAGAGTAGCTCGGCCCGCGGTAGACCAAGCCACCCGTTACAGAGCAGCCATCACTGCGACCATAATCATGCACGGGGGCAACATAGGCCGAGGCCGGTTGGCAGCCCGACAGATCGAAATCGGCATTGCCTTCAAAGCAGCGCCAGCCATAGTTTTCACCACCGATACTGGTGGCGGGCTGAAAGTTGATCTCTTCAAGCTCGCCTTGTCCAACATCACCAATCCACATATCGCCTGTTACGGCATCAAAGCTAAAGCGCCATGGATTACGCAGGCCGGTAGACCAAATTTCATCGCACTTACTGGTCGTTCCAGCCACATCAGGTTCGCCCACATATGGATTGCTGGCAGGGATTGTATACGCACCATTCGGATCGCACTCGGGCGAACCACCTGCACCATCAACGTCAAGGCGCAAAATTTTCCCAAGCAGTTGCGTAGAATTTTGCGCAGCATTGTTCGGGTCGCCACTGCTGCCCCCATCACCCGTTGCAATATAAAGATATCCATCAGGCCCAAATTGAAGCTGACCACCGTTGTGATTAACAAAAGGTTGACCAAATTCCATGATCACGAATTCGCTAGTCGAATCAGCCACGTTCGTGTCGTCTGCCGAAACTGAAAAACGAGAAATGCGCGTTCTATTTGGATTATTCACGGTATAATTCAAATAGAAATACCCATTTGTCGCATACTCTGGATGAAAAGCAAGTCCTAGCAAACCTCTTTCACCACCGCTAGTAACTCGGTTTTGAATATTGAGAAAGGGCGTATCTAATAAGTCCCTCGATGCATCAAGAATGAGAATGCGTCCTGATTTCTCCAGAATAAAGAGTCGATCATCACCAGCATGTTGAATATCTACCAGCATGTCTAAATTAGAGACAATTGGTTCGAAATTTATGCTTATATCCATCATAGCTGCGCTTTCTGCCACAGTAGCAGATGTAGTGTTAGATCCAAGTACAGTATTAGATGCAGATGCAATATTAGATACAGATGCAGTGGCAGAACGGTTGCTAATATAATTGCCGCTACAAATGAGTGCTAAAACAAACAGAGTAGAGCTTAGCAAGCCGATAATTGTTCGTAATCTAGCGGCTTGATTGGTCTGTTGAATTGGGAGGTGGGGTTTCATCTTCATGTTCCTTTAGGTAGATTGATCTAAAACTACTGTGCTGGGTGGGCACTCGAAATTACCCAATAGTGTCGACGGTTTGCATAAGAATGCCCGATACCAAATTCAGATTGCCCCGCAAAAAATTCAGTTAGTCCACGCAAATGCTTACGATGGGACGATGAATCCATTAATGCATCCCATGCTAGCTCTGCGGTTGTATAGCTTGTACCGTAGGCAATTGATTCTATGTGGTTGGATGTATTGGTAACAGGGTACCACTCTGGGAACTTATACCCTGCACGTTCCACTAATTTATCTGGACCGATTCCATCGGGATTCACGTGGCCAAAATAGGCGCGAACTGCCATGTCCTTTGCTCGCGCACGGGCAACAGCAGATAGCGTTGGGTTGCAGTTTACAAGCGGTCGCTTTTGTCCACTATCGGTTAAAAATTCGAGCGCAAAAGCGGTTTCTTCGGAATTTAAATCGGCACAGCTAGAAAGAGATGCAGAATCAGCGCTTCTTAAATCCTCTGGCCCGGCGGTAGAAATCATAGGCAGAAAAACTGTTTTTTGCTGGGCTTTAACGCTTTTTGCGGGTAATAAAAGTCCTATTAAAAGCACAATAGAAAGTACCGCTTTAAAATAAAAGCGCATGGAGCGGGGGGAGCGGCCGTATGAAGGATAAGAAAATTGATAGACTTTCAAAAACAGTCTCCTTTGGTCAACTGCTAAAAAGTTGTTTGCAACTAGAATAGTGAAGAGTGCGCAACGCACATCATGGATCCGCAAACAACTTGTAAAATCGACGCGCGTTGATATCGCCAATACGCTTTAAAAACTGGCTATATCAACTAAAACTAAGGATTAGATATGATTAAAAAGTGAGAAGAATGTAGGAGCAATTGGCAGTCACAAATGGGAGAGGAGGTGCCAAGCAAGGGTGCAAGAAACATATCCAAACAGAAGTATATAGTACAATACAATTTAGTTTTTATCATTACGTTACATCGCCATCTCCTATGCTGATCAAATACTATCACTGTACTGCTGCTTTATCGAGAGGGATTACTCAATGAGCTATTTTTTAGCCCTGTTCCTTTCTACGAAACTTAATTTTAAATTTCTCGGAACCTGCATATCATTACTAAATTATGAACTGCCCTCCGCAATACGCGTAGCCATTAACACCTCGGCCTCTCGATTGGAAAGCAGACGAGCGGCAACATAAGTCCCAGTTAACAGCAGCAGTGCGCCATAGATGGGAGCGGCAATGGCCGCAACTACTATCAAACTCGCCTGCTGACGCCAGATCGACCAAGCAATCAGTCCAGAAATTGGCGACGTAATCACACCAATCAAAAGAGGGATCACCAGCGTATTGACCAAGGAAGCCACACAACTGCCTCCGCTTAACGACATTTGTTGACGATATGAATCTAAATTTACAGGGTATGGAAAAAGAACCGACGCAATCGCCATTAACCCCAAAATGGTAGACGTTACGCCCAGCGCAATAAACCACCCCATTAGCCCATAAATGCTACGCTGATAAATTATAATTGCTATCGTTAAAAATGTAATGGGGGTTAAGACTAAGGTGAGTAGGGCTAAAGACTTACCCAGCAGCAGGGGCCAGCGAGACATTGGTGTTGCCAACAGTGTCGCCAAAGATCGCCCCTCCCAGCCCAATAGATTCATGCTGAAGACCCACGTTGTAAAAATGGCATATACTGGTAAAATCAACCAAATATATTGCCCCAACATAGCCTGTGGTGCATCCTCTTGCAGCAGTGCTGGCCCGGTAAAAAATATGGGCAGCAGCAACCCCTGTATTAGGCCAATTCTCCGTTGCGGCACCCGCCAGATTGCCCTTATCTCTTTTAAGAAAATTTGCTGCACCGAATAGGGGATCCACGACCAAAGCCGATAAACGCCTGACCGAACAACCCAAGGCTTAGCAATCACTGCGCCGACTTTGTCTCTGTGCGGCCCTCCTACATTTCGATCGGCCTTTCTTTCTGCATCCTTCTCTTCACGTTTTACACCCAACCCTGTATGTAAAAAGCCCTGTCCGGTTACAATGCGCCGAAACAGTGTCTGCCATACCCACAAAAAGAGCCCCATCCACATAAGGGAATACCCTAACCATATAACCGAAAACAACCATTCTTCCGCCTCTGCTAGCTGAATGGCCCGCGCCACTGCGCCCGTGGGCAGCCATTGAAGGTAGGCAAGTGGCCGCAATGCAGAAATTGTTTCGATATTTATTTGGTTAAAGAGATAGGCAATCCCCTGATTAACAAAGTAGCACGAAAACCCTATCAAAGAGAGAAGAACAATCATCACATCGCGGAAGCGCCGACTACGCAAAACACCCCCCGCTGCAATTAACGTTAGCTGATTCACCACAATCAATTGTGTGTAACAGATAAATAGGCCGATGAGTAAAATCAGCAAAACAGGGAGAGAGATTCCCCCCCAGCGTATAAAAGGCGCAATAAATAGAGGCAGCAACAGGTATGATGTAAAATCAAAGAGCGAACCCGAAAAGGTGGAAAGAACCAAATCGCGCTTGCTTAGCGGGTATTGAAGCAGGCGCGTCATATCCATCGCTTCGTTTGAGCCAAAGAGCAAGACGGGCATCACGGCCCAGATGATCCAAAGCACGACAAAAACAATGCCAAGCAGCTGCACGGGCCACGGCTCTATCAAATTCAAATAGCCTGCACCTGTACCAAAACCAGCGCCAATCGATATTGGAACAAAAACAAAGGCCGAAATAACCAGCCCCAAAATCTTGCCCGGTTCCTTTGAAAATTGCCGAACCGAAAGCAACAATCGAACGCGAAAGAGCGCAAGCTGCTGACTAGGGTTTAAGTTAAAACGTAAAAAAAGTCGTGCTATCGATCCAGCCACGAAAGCCTCCGCTCAGCTTGTTCCTGATTGGCCGAATTAGTTGCACCCACCGTGCGCAAAAAGATCTCTTCAAGCGAAGATTCATCTTGGACACGAGCTAAGGCGCGTAGCTCGTTGACCGTTCCTTGGGCCACAAGTTGCCCCTGCGAAATTACCGCTAATCGCGTGCAGAGCCGTTCGACAACTTCGAGAATGTGCGACGAGAAAAAGATCGTGGTGCCGCGCTCGCGCAGTTGACGCAAAATGTCGCGGATCGCGCTACCAGATATTGCGTCGATCCCTTCGAACGGTTCATCTAGAAAGAGCACGCGCGGCGAATGAATAATGGCGGCTGCAAGCGCAGTTTTCTTGCGCATCCCTTGCGAATAATCGATGATCATTTTGTCGCCATCTTTTAACAGATCCAGCACATCCAATAGCTCTTCGGTCCGTGTTTCGGTCTCTGCTTTTGTCAGGCCATACATTGCGCCACTAAAGCGCACAAATTCGCGGCTGGTTAGGCGATCATATAGATTCATGCCCTCGGGCAACACGCCGATCATCTGCTTGGCGCGTTGCGGCTCTTGCCACATATCCACACCACAGATGCGCGCCGTGCCTTCTGTTGGCCGCAACAGACCAACCAGCATTTTGATCGTCGTTGACTTTCCAGCTCCATTTGGCCCCAAAAAGCCAAAAAATTCGCCCTCTTCTACGATGAAACTGACATCATCCACCGCCATCTTTTTCTCAAATTGCCGTTTCAGGTGTACAGCTTCTACAGCTAGGGTCTCCACCACTCTATTTCTCCTTAATTATAAACCGACGCGCGCAAAATACCCGTGGAAAATTGGATCTGAATCTCATTTCCTTCTCTTTCAAAAGGTTGCGCCAGCTCTCTTTTCATATCAACGGCTAACGCATCATCTAATATAATATATTCGTCACCAAATCGAACAAAATGTGGTTGCCATGGGGTTTTTGTGCCGCGCATAAAATTATACGCTCTTTGCGCCGCCCAAGAAAGATCCAGCGCATAGTCGAGCCGCTGCGGCCAGCTTTGATAATGCCCACCGGCGGGCTGTGGCCGCAACAGCTCTGCAACGGCATTTGGACTGCTCGATTGCTGCCACAGATTGGTCAGCACGTTGCCCAATAACTCACTACCTGTATGAGCGCATAGCCTATTTATTTCGCTCCCACATATGCCATCGGGTATTTTCAATGTTTGCTGAGCCGCTATCGGCCCATTGTCCCATTTCGCATCCATCCAGTGGATAGTGACACCACCCGCGCTCGATTGCACCCCGTCGCGCATAATCCAAAAGAGCGGATCGGGACCACGATAAGCGGGCAGCAGCGACGGGTGTACATTCAAGAATCCGTAGGTTGGTATCCCCAACAAATTTTGCGGTACCCGTTCAGCATAACACGCAACGCAAATGATATCTACGGCGAATGAGTCAATCAATTTAGTTAAATCCGGATCATTCAGAACGCCAATTTCGTAGATTGGAATCGATTGCGCATCGGCTAGCTGGAAAATATTGGGCGAGCGGTGTGCGTCAAAGAGTGGTAACTCGTTTGCTTTCTTCGTGTTCCGCCGCAGCCGGGGGTAGGATCCCTCGTTGTCGTCCTGCCCAGGTAGTAGGGCTGCACACAGATCAATCGTCGGCTCAATCGATCCACTAGCCCGTGCGGTTTGTTGCACCAATCTAGAAAAGACAATCTCCGAAAATTCGCACTTCGTTCCCAAAAATAGAACGCGCGGTGGTGACACTTTATTTATACTCATCTATAGGCTAAGGATGCGAGAATCGATATTTGTTGACGTCATGATGTGTGGCAACTATACTGGTGCATAGCGAATAAGGCTAGCCCGGAAAAGTAAGTACGTAGATCTTGTTGGGATGGCCTAATAACATTCAATCATTACAGGAGCATCAAATGGCTGGCACGGTACAGTGCGCAAAGTTAGGAAAAGAGCTACCCGCTTTAGAGCACCCACCATATCCGGGTGAATTAGGCAAACGTATTTTTGAAAATGTATCACAGGATGGGTGGGAGATGTGGATGCAGCATTCCGTTATTCTGATCAATCATTACGGGCTAAGTTTGATTGATCCGCAAGCGCGTGCATTTTTGCGCACACAAATGGAGGAATTCTTCTTTGGCGAGGGTGCGCAAATGCCCGAAGATTGGACGCCCGAAGGCCAAGGTGGAAAGGGCGCTCCCTCGGCTGCGCCACGCAAGTAACACAATAGCGTTAAGGAATGGCGACTAAATAACTTGTACAAATCAGTAAGTGTAAAGAAGTTGCCTGCTGGATGGCAAGGATGTAAAGTCTAAGGGATA
>ENA-ORXM01001175-ORXM01001175.1-marine-metagenome-genome-assembly--contig:-NODE-1175-length-38220-cov-20.527331_pt1 | contig 38220 bp, 29 predicted proteins | sample MGYA00237867_ERZ511480 | MGnify/ENA primary metagenome ERZ511480 (study PRJEB26309, sample SAMN06266103) | marine metagenome | isolation source: Algal blade | place: United Kingdom:Sidmouth, United... | reverse complement strand
ACCATCATGAAATGCAACGACGAGCTGGAATATGGGGAAATCTATGTGAACAGAGGGCACGGTGAACAGCACCAAGGATTCCACAACGGTTACAAGCTATCGGGTTCTGGTGGTGAGGATGGTAAATATGGATTCGAGCAATATCTGGAGAAGAAAACCTTTTACATCAGGCATAAAGCTTAAGAAAAATCAGGTGTTTATAAGCGTAAAAGAACAGTACTCTTATAAAATTTTAATAAAAATAGAAAAACTTAATAATTTAGAGAGTAATTAATAAAGCAATGGATATAGAGGTTACAGATGAACAAATGGATTTCTTAGGAATCACAAATAAATATAAACTAAGTGCTGCTAGTAAACGCGCCTTGAAATGGCCTACTGATACAAGTAACGATTGGTTTTTCGAATATCAAGTTGAAGATTTAAAAGGAGATTTAGCTTATGAAGAGGGCGTTGTAAGAAGAGATCCAAGTGCTATAATAAAATTTGATGGAAAATATTTTGTTTGGTACACGAGATCCGTTGGGCCAACGGATGGATTTGCTGGGGATATTGAAAAAGATAAAGTTTTTCCTTGGGATAGATGTGATCTTTGGTATGCCACCTCTTATGATGGTATTGCGTGGAAAGAGGAAGGTTTAGCTGTAAAAAGAGGCGAAAAAGGATGTTATGATGATCGATCCGTTTTTACTCCAGAAATAATGGAGCATAAAGGGATGTATTATTTGTGCTACCAAACAGTAAAATGTCCGTATAATGTTAGGGTTAAAGAAGAAATTGCGTTAGCTTGGTCTGATTCACCTTATGGACCCTGGACAAAAAGTGAAGCGCCTATTTTAAAACCTGCTGACAATGGTGTTTGGAAAGGTGATACAGATAGCAGATTTGCTGTTGAAAAGAAGGGTGATTTTGATAGTCATAAAGTTCATGACCCTTGTATAATTCCATATAAAAATAAATTTTATTTATATTATAAAGGAGAGCAAATGGGCGAAGCTATTACATTTGGGGGAAGACAAATAAGGCATGGTGTAGCTATTGCAGACAATCCTAAAGGCCCTTATATAAAGTCTGAATATAACCCCATTTCCAATAGTGGTCATGAAATTTGTGTTTGGCCTTATAATGGTGGTATTTCTTCGTTAATTACTACAGATGGGCCTGAGAAAAACACACTTCAATGGTCGCCAGACGGTATTAATTTTGATATTAAAGGGGTTATAAAAGGTGCTCCACACGCTATTGGATTAAATAGATATGCTGATGCAGAAGTACACCCAACTCATATTTTACGTTGGGGATTAACGCATGAGTATAAAAACGATGATTACCAATATATCCGAAGATTTACGACTTGGAAAATGGTACATCATACCGCTAAAGGAGAGCGCGGAGAGGAATAATAAAAATCAATGAACAAAACTAAACCACCAAATTAATTATGTCAAAAAAACAACTTTATGTTATTCGAATTGCAGCTATTGTTGCGCTAGGCGGGTTCCTATTAGGTTTTGACGCTTCGGTTATTTCTGGAGTTGTAAAATTTATAGAGCCTGAATTTAATCTTACCAAACTTGAATTGGGTTGGGCTGTAAGTTCGATAACGCTAACAGCAGCATTGGGAATGGTTATTGCTGGGCCAATGAGTGATAAACATGGTAGAAGAAAGTTGTTAAAATATGCCGCTATTTTATTCACTGTGTCTGCTATTGGTTCTGCACTGGCTGGATCCTTTATTTGGCTAATTCTTTTCAGAATGATTGGAGGTTTGGCAGTAGGAGCAGCTTTAATTATAGCGCCTATGTACATTGCCGAAGTAGCGCCGCCTGAGAAACGAGGGCAGTTGGTGTCTTTTAATCAATTAAACATCGTAATTGGTATTTCCATAGCATTTTTTACTAATTATTTAATTCTTAAATGGGGGAATTCTGATGCGGAATGGGCAAACACATTAGGTTTTGGTAAATGGAATTGGCGTTGGATGTTAGGGCTTGAAGCAATACCAGCAATTTTATATTATCTTGGTCTATTTGTAGTTCCAAGAAGCCCAAGGTGGTTAATGACTCAAAATAGAAAAGAAGAAGCACTTACTGTTATGAAAAAAGTAGTTACAGATGAGGAGGCTACTTTGCAATTAAATGAAGTTGAGCAAAGTATTTTTGAAGATAAAAATAAAGCAAAATCTAAGCTTAGCGACTTGTTTAAAAAGAATATGAGAAAGGTTATTGTTATTGGACTTATTGTAGGTGTTTTTCAACAAATAGTAGGAATTAATGCCGTTTTGTTTTATGCGCCAATGATTTTTGAACAGACTGGGATAGGAACAGATGCTTCTTTTATTCAGGCAGCATTAGTAGGTGTTACTAATTTAGGTTTTACTATAGTTGCTATATTAACTATAGATAAATTTGGAAGAAGGCCATTACTAATTATTGGTATGATAGGTATAGCAATTTCTCTATTTTTATTAAGCTATGGTTTTAGCGAGGCTACTTATAGATTAACAGATAGCGCTATCACAAATTTGCCAGCAGAAATTGATAAAACAAAAATCATTCAACTTCAAGACCGTGTATTTGAAAATGATCTTAATTTCAAAGAAGCTTTAGTATCTACCCTCGGGGAGGAAGCTGCAGGTTCTTATGAGTCTACCTTAATAACAGCTTCTGCTAAAATGAATACCGTTTTAATTCTTATCGGTATTATTGGTTTTGTTGGAGCTTTTGCCATGTCGATTGGTCCTGTAATGTGGGTGTTGTTTTCAGAACTATTTCCAAATAAAATTAGAGGTATTGCCATTTCATTTGTTGGGTTAATAAACTTGGCTGTTGCCTTTTTAGTGCAGTTGTTATTTCCTTGGCAATTAGCTCAAATAGGAAACACAAACACTTTTTTGTTCTTTGGTGTTTTTGCAGTTATAGGATTGGTTTTAATTTGGATGAAAGTTCCAGAAACTAAAGGGAAATCACTTGAAGAACTTGAAGAGTTATTAGTGAAATAGAATTTAAATTTTTAGAATGAGATTTAATTATTTACGAAAGTTTAAAAAAGTAAGTGCTTTTTTATTGCTGCTCTTTTTTTCTTTAACAGGATGTAAAAATGCTGAGATTGAAGAAAAAAAGGATGTTTTAGTCTTATTGGATTTTGGTAACGATTTTAAAACATCTCAAATAGAAGAAGCAGATGCCACTTTTGAGGTGATTACTGATTCCGGTAATAACGTTTTAAAAATAAATAGCGGATATACAAAGTCAAAACCAGGAGTTGCAATTAGAGAATCTGTTGATAAACCTTGGAACTTGTCAGGTTTTCAAACCGTTAAAGCCGATGTTAGTAATATAAGCGATGCGCCAATTCAAGTAGAGATGTTTGTTGGTGATGATCCAGATGGACTAATTAAATGGTACTGCTCAGATTATGTGGATTTGAATCCTGGGGAAACCAAAACCATTGCTGTAGATTTAGCCTGGACACAAGATTGGGCATTTTCACCTCAAATAGAAATAAACGGTATGCGTGGCGTTCCGGGAAAGCTTAAAACAGATATTAAGAAAATAAACCAAGTTTCCTTCAATTCTCGCTATGCTAAGGGTATTACGCATTATACAGTAGATGATATACGGGCAGAAAATAAATTAGAGCTTAAAGACCCGACTGGTTTCTTTCCATTTATTGATGAATTTGGGCAGTATATTCATGAAGATTGGTCAGGTAAAATACATTCTAATAAAGAATTAGTTGAAAAAGCGAATAAAGAAATAGCATATTTAGACAAAAGTAACGGGCCTGAGAATATTGGAAAATATGGCGGATGGACAAAAGGGCCTAATTTAAATGCCACAGGTTTTTTTAGAACAGAGAAATATCAAGATAAATGGTGGGTAGTTGATCCTGAAGGATATTTATTTTGGACTGCTGGTCTTAATTGTGTAGCTTCAGAAGCGGTTTATACAGGTGTTTCAGATAGAGAAAATTACTTTAAAGAACTGCCAAAAGAAGATAGCGATTTTGGCCAATTCTATACTAAAGGCACTTTTACTTCACATGGTTTCTATTTGGATAAACTGCCTTATGACGCTTATAACTTTTACCAAAGTAATTTATATAGAAAATATGGTGACGATTGGTTAGGGTCTTTTAGGGATATGGCACACAAGAGAATTAAAGATTGGGGAATGAATACCATTGGTTTTATGTCTGATTTTGGAGCAACAAAACAACATAAAACACCATATGTGGGTTCTATTTGGATTAAAGACACCCCAAAGATTGAGGGGTCTGATGGTTTTTGGGGTAAATTTCATGATGTATATGATCCTGCTTTCAGAATAGCTGTAAAAAACTCAATAGTTTCTCAAAAAGAAGGCGCAAACGACCCTTGGTGTATCGGTTATTTTGTGGATAATGAGTTATCGTGGGGACTCCCTGGTTCTTTGGCTTTAGGTGCTTTAAAAAGCCCTGCTTCTCAGTCTGCGAAAATGGAATTTGTAAAACATTTAAAAAAGAAATATGAAACTATTAAATCAATTAATAGCGCTTGGAAAACTAATTATAATTCTTGGGACGATGTGTTAAAATCTACAACGCCACCAGAAACTATAAATAATAAAGATTTAGTGGCTTTTTATGATGAAATAGCAGATACATATTTTAGAATAATTAATGAAGAGTTAAAAAAAGTAGCTCCTAATCAAAACTATTTAGGTTGTCGGTTTGCTTGGGCTAATAATGATATTGTACTCTCCGCAGCTAGTAAGTATCTAGATATTATGAGTTTTAATAAATACGAGTATAGTATTGAAAATTTTAAATTACCAAAAAATGTCGATAAGCCAGTAATGATTGGTGAATTCCATTTTGGAGCTTTAGATCAAGGGAGTTTTCATGTAGGAATTAAAAAAGCTAAGAATCAGAAAGCGCGTGGGCAAATGTATCAAAATTATATTCAGGGCGCATTAAGGCATCCAAACATTGTTGGAGCACATTGGTTTCAATACATAGATGAACCAAATACAGGCCGTTTTGATGGTGAGAATTACAACGTTGGTTTTGTTGATATTTGTGATAACCCTTTTGAGGATTTAATTAATAAAGTAAAAGAAACAACATATTCTATGTATGACTATAGGATTAATAATTCATCTAATAAATAATTAATTGCAAAAATAAAATGAAAAACATGTTAAGAAAAAACAATATTAAGTTAGGAAGAAATTGGTTTGTACTATTATTTGTAACCTTTTTAATGTTTGCCAGTTGCAGTAGCAGCTCAAACCCAGAAGAGCCTGAAGATCCTGTAACTCCAAATGGTAAACCCACAGCTATTGATGATACGTTGAGTGTAAATGAAAATAGTACAGCAGGAACATTAAATAAAGTTAATGTAGGCTCAAATGATGATTTGGGAACTGATGGTGGAGATGCAGATAATTATAGTCTAGTATCGGCTGCCAGTAATGGTTCCGTTAATGAAATAAATGATGGGGAATTTGAATATGTTCCAAATTCCAATTTTTTTGGTGAAGATAGTTTTACTTACCAAATCACTGATGCAGATGGAGATACAGATTCTGCTAAGGTTACTATTACCGTAAACGAAGTTGGTCCAACTACAGAAGACTTTAATAACATTAATCCAGATTTTCCATCCTTTGTATCTATAGAAAATACAACACCAGATGATAAAAAATGGGTAAAATTTGAATCTATGTCTGATGAATTTGATGCATGGGATAGCTCAAAATGGTTTAAATCAACTTGGAATTATGGTGTGCCTGTTTTTATGTCCGCATCAAACGGAAACTCAGGTGTTATGGATGGTAAACTTTGGATAAAAGCAACTTTAAATGAAAGTAATCCGGAAGGCCGATGGTTTCAATCTGCAAGAATTCACTCCAAAGCAGAAACTAAATATCCTATGTATACCGAGGCTAGAATTAAAACAGCTCACATATCAGCTTACAATACCTATTGGTTGAATAACGGTAATATAGACAATAGAGATGAAATAGATATTATAGAAAATAATTCAAACCCTTCATGTGGTTGTCAACCCGATTTTCCTAATCAAATGAATTCACAATATTTTCAAGCTGACGAAAATGAGACCCCACAAACTATAAGAAATAAAGGGAATTATTTAAGATCAAATTTATCATCAGCAAACCCTTTAAGAAATATTGGTTGGAATGAAGATTATCATACTTACGGAGTATGGTGGAAAGACTCAAAGAATATTCAGTTTTATTTAGATGGAGAGCCTGCAGGAAGCGTTGTAGTAGGAGAGCATGAAGATGGAAATACGTATAACAGACAATTTACAAGAGATCAAGAAATAATATTTGATTTATGGACTAATGAAGCTACATGGTTAGGCGGCCTTCCTCCTAAAACTGATTTGAGTGATAATTCGATAAATACTATGAGGATTGATTGGGTTAGAACCTGGAAATTAGAGGATAAATAATCTTTTTTAGAATTATTAATCGTTTTTTTCTAAATAAAATATTAAATAAATCATATGTTAAGTTTTTGTTGAGTTTGTAAATCTTGGTTTTTAACACATAAAATTTAATTTTGTAAAAAACAAAAAAATGTTTAGAAATGTTTGCGCTTTTTTATTTAGCCTATTTATAGTATCAACAGTAATAAGTCAAGACTGGAATGGTATTCCTGTTCCTGCAATTTTAGAAGGAGATGATACTTGGGTTTTACAAACTGATGTCTCAGACGATTTTAATTATAGTGCTCCAGCCTCAAGTAAAGGCAGTACTTTTTTAGGTAAATGGGACGATTGGTATCACAACCCTTGGTCTGGTCCAGGATCAACAGAATGGTCTAGAACGCATTCTTCTGTTAGTGGAGGGGAATTAAAGTTAACAGCATCAAGATATCAAACCAATAAGGTTAACGCTGGGATTATTCATTCTAACCAAACGGTTCAATTTCCTGTCTATATTGAAGCGAAAGTTAAAATAATGAATTCTGTTTTAGCAAATGGCGCTTGGTTATTAAGTCCTGATGATACTCAAGAAATTGATTTTATGGAAGGTTATGGTGCTGATTTTTCAGAAAGTGCTAATGAAGATTTAACGTGGTGGGCTCAAAGAATGCATATAAGCCATCACGTATTTATAAGAAGTCCTTTTCAAGACTGGCAACCCAATGAGTTTGGGTCAGGACCTGGAAATCCCTCAATACATCCAACTTGGATTACAAGAAATGACGGTGCTGGAAATATACTTTGGAAAGATAATTATCATACCTATGGTGTATATTGGAAAGACCCATGGCATTTGTACTACTTTATTGACGGCATTCAAGTAACGAAGCGAGAAGGTAAAGACCAGATAGACCCTGTGTTTTTTACAAATTCAAGAACTCCTGGCGATAGTAATGATGATACGAGGACTGGATTATCAAAAGCTATGGATATTATTTTTTCTGTTGAAGAACAGGGATGGAGAACAGCAAATGGTAAATCGGTTATTCCTACAGATACAGAATTGGCTAACACTGTAAATCACACTATGAGAATTGATTGGATTAGAACATATAAACCTAATAGCAGTTTGTCTGTAAATGATTTAAACAAAAGGGTAGTTGTTGAAATGCATCCAAACCCTTCAAATGGTATAGTTAAATTAGATTCTAATAGCCTTATTAAGAATATAAATTGTTTTGATATTAAAGGTCAGCTGGTGGTGTCTGAAAACTACAATGACGCATCAGTAGTTTTTAATATTGAAAAATTAGTGAAAGGTATTTATTTATTAAAAATTTATTCTGAAAACGGTATGCTATCTTATAAAAAATTAATTAAAAATTAATTTTCAACATCATTAGTGTAATTTTTTTAATCCTATACGATAAATTTATATAGAATTTCCTGTTTAAGTTTGACATATAGGATTTTTCTATTAATCTTATTAAACCCATTGCAATTAATAATTATTCATAATATGGTTTTTTTAGCCAAAGAAAGAATAAGTTTTTATATTTTTTTAAAAAAGATCTCTGTATATGGATAGTATCAATTTACAGAACACTTCTTCTCTTAAATTTGATAACTAATGAAAACTTATTATAAGTTTAGCAAATTATACAGTGTTTTCTGGAAATATAGATATGCAATTATGTACATCGGCTAAGTTGTTTAATGATCATGAAGTATATGAAACAATATATTTTAATAATTTTTATAAAAAATTACATTTAGATGGTGTAAGTAATGAAGAGCGTGATATTATTAGGCTTTTAATTTTAAATTACGCGAGTAAAAGAATAGCAAAAAATCTGAATATCAGAGTAAACACAGTTGATACGCATAGACGGAATATTCTTAAAAAACTAAATATTTCTTCAATTGGAGAATTATTTGGAATGCTTAAAACCAACAAAACCCTCATTTAAATCTAAAATACTCAAATTGAGTATTGCATATTTCTTATTTATTATGCATCTTTACATCGCTATTAATTAGTTCTTAGGGAGAATTATATTAAGTACAGTGTCAGTTTGAAGTTTTTCAAACTGGCACTTTTACTTTTAAGGGCTCTTTAAATTAAGTCTATTACACGTTCCAATGCCATCCCTCGTGAACCTTTTATTAAAATTGAAGCGTTTTTTATTCTAGATAAATTAAAACCTTCTTTAAAAGTATTAAACGATTCAAACTGTATTATTTCATCAGAATTAGTTTCAGATTTATTAAAGTTCTCACCAATTAAAACTACTTTGTTAATATGTAGTGAGAGTGCTAAATCTGTAATAATTTGGTGTTCTTTCTTTGCTTCATTTCCTAGTTCGAACATATCGCCTAAAATGGCTATTTTAAACCCAGGTTGTTTTTCGAAATTTAATAGTGCTCCATGCATACTTGAAGGGTTGGCATTGTAAGCATCAAGGATAATTTTATTCGATTTTTTATTTATAATTTGAGAGCGGTTATTTGAAGGAATATAGTTTTCAATACCTTTTTTAATATCCAGATTTTTAACTTTAAAAAACTGTCCAATGGCTATAGCGGCGGCGATATTATTAAAATTATAATCACCAATAAGTTTGCTTTCAATAACCAAGCCATTAAACTTACATTTTACAAAAGGGTGAGCTTCTAAAAAAACAACCGAAACATCACTTTCATTACTATTATTTCCAAAGGAAAACACCTTAGCATGCTTTGTTTTTTCAATTTGAATAGAATCATTTGAATTTACAAAAACATATTTTTGTTCATAAATCAAATGATTATACATTTCGCTTTTACCTTTAATAACACCTTTTATACCTCCAAAACCTTCTAAATGTGCTTTTCCAAAATTTGTAATGTAGCCATAATCAGGTTTTGCTATACTGCATAAAAATTCAATTTCTTTTTGATGATTGGCACCCATTTCAACAATACCAATTTCTGTATTAGTAGTCATTGAAAGTAATGTAAGCGGTACTCCAATATGATTATTTAAATTGCCAATTGTAGCTGTGGTACTAAATTTTTTAGATAATACATTGTTTATTAATTCTTTTGTAGTTGTTTTACCATTACTACCTGTTATGGCAATAATTGTTGTTTTTAAAAAGGCTCTATGATATGATGATAATTCTTGAAGTGCTTTTAACACATTATCTACAAGTATTGTTTTACTAGAAGTTTTAAATTCTACTTGATCAATAATTGTATATTTCGCACCTTTTTTTAGTGCTTTTTCGGCATAAATATTTCCATTGAAATTATTTCCTTGAAGGGCGAAAAACATATCGCCTTTTTTTATGTTTCTTGTATCTGTAGATACTGAATTGCATTCAAGAAATAAGGTATGTAAATCTGCTATTTTCAAAATTTATTTTTTGTATGATTACTTAATTAAATTTAAATAAAAAAGTCCTAACAAACGCTAGGACTTTTTTAATATTTTAAAACTATAAATTCTAGTTTTTCCTTTTAGATTTCCCTTTACTTTTTGATCCAACTCTAGACATTGCACATCTAAAACCAATGTAATCTGTAGCCATATCTTGCGGGAAATAGCGTCTTTGAGCAGGGTCTAGCCAATACTCTCTATCTTTCCATGATCCACCTTTGTAAACTCTAACTTCATCATTAATTAAAGATGTTCTGTTATTCCCTTTATCGTACTCTCTAACAATATTCCCTAAAGAATCTCTTGAAACTGAATGTTTAGGAGAATTATACATTTTACTCGTTGATGATTTCTTTTCTCCAATAACACCTTCGTCATCATTAAAACTTTCATAATAACGTGAAGAACGTTTATCACCATCTCTAAAGTTTATCTCATCACTTTTATCGAAGTTAGTACGTAGGTAAGTTTCATTTTCATCAATAGGAATTTTTAAAATTTCACCTGGTAAGTTTCTGGCAACAACTTTTCCATTGGATAATGTATCGTAAACAATATTATCAGATGTAACAACTTTTACTGTACCGTCTTCATTTAATGCGTTTTTTGTATATACATTTCCACGGTAGTAGTTAAAATCGTTAAACTCATCGTCAATAATAGGTCGGTACACATCAGCAACCCATTCAGCAACGTTACCAGCCATATCATATAAACCATAATCGTTAGGGTCATAAGATTTAACTTCGTTGGTAATATCTGCACCATCATCAGACCATCCTGCAATACCTCCATAATCTCCTTTTCCTTGCTTAAAATTCGCCAATTGGTCACCACGTATCTTGCGTTTACCTGAACGTGTATATTGCCCGTCCCATGGGTATTTTTTACGACCACGGTATAAATTATAACTTCTAAGTTCACTTAGTCCTAAAGCAGCGTATTCCCACTCGGTTTCAGTCGGTAGTCTGTATTTTGGAGAAATAATACCCGTTTCGCGAGTAGCGTAGATTCCAGTTTCGTTACCATCAGCATCCGTTCTTACGTTTTTTTTATTACGCCCATCACCATTTAAAATTTCTTCGTTACCACCATATGTTGATGTCGGTGAATTAATATAAGTGTCTGTACTAAAAGTTTGTTCTGAGTCCACATCTGTAATTTTAGCACCACGTTTAATATATCCAGCTTTTTCTAAATTGAATTCGTTAACGCGATCTGAACGCCAATTGGCAAATTCAACAGCTTGAATCCAACTTACACCAACAACAGGATATTCTCCATAGCCTGGATGGCGTAAATAGTTTTCTGTCATCACTTCATTAAACCCTAAACGGTTTCTCCAAACTAAGGTGTCAGGAAGAGCTCCATGGTATATAGCTCTTAAATTTTCTTCAGATGGAGGGTAAACACGTTTAATCCAATCTAAATATTCCATATACATAGCATTGGTAACTTCGGTTTCATCCATGTAGAATGACTGAACGTGTTGCTGATTTGGTGTATTATTCCAATCATGCATAACATCATCCTGTACACGACCTTTGGTAAAGGTTCCACCTTCAACAAAAACTAAGCCTGGAGATGTTTCCTGTTCTTTAAAATCTGTATTGTACTGAAAACCACCGTCTCTATCATTGATGTTCCATCCAGTAGCTCTAGAGCTATTTTTTGAACTCGAAGATTTTTTACAACTAGTAAAAGACACTGTTAGTGCTAAAACCAATAAAACCTTGAATGCTACTACTTTTTTCATATCCATACTTTTAAGTAAGCTAATAATAATTTTGGTGCTGCAATATAAGAATTAAACCTAATAACGCAAGATGTTTTTTGCATTTTAACCAAAAAATGATGTATTTCATCCTGTTTTTATGCATTATAACGATGATTTGAGCGCCTTAAATCAAAGTTTTGTGTTGTATTAACGTGTTATTTACTAATTTATTATTGTATTTTTGAATCTATTTTTAAAATTGTTGTTTTTTTAATAATAACAATGTGTAAAAGACGTTATTTTACTAATGAAGAAAACCATTTTACTTTTACTTTTATTTTTTTCAGCAGAAGTATTTGCTCAACAAAAGGAATATACAATTATTTGGGAAGGTTCTCAAACACTTTATGGAGATAGCTTTTCAACTGAAATACCTTACTTTAATACTGAATATTTTAATTACGATTCAGAAAACGGGCTTGTATTAACAGATCAATGGGAGTCTAATTTTTTAATAAATGAAAATTCAGCATCATTAAGTAATGTCGTTTATCAGGCTATTTCTAAAAAGGATTTAAAGGATTTAGATTTGAACAAAATCCCTAATAAGCTAAAATTTACTTTAAAAAATGCAACTGCAAGGCTTAAAAAGCATGTTTTTTTTCAATTATCGCCAATACTAAAAGATGCAAATGGTAATTTTAAAAAAATCATTTCATTTCGATTAAATTATAAATATGACATTAATACAAATAGATTAAACTCACTGGCTAAAAATAAGGGTCTAGGAGTTGTTTCTAATTCAGTTTTAAGTTCAGGAGATTGGTATAGATTTTATGTGGATACTACTGGCGTTTTTAAATTGTCTAAAAATTTTTTGCAGCGCTTAGGGGTTAATGTCAATAACGTAAATCCTAGAACTATAAAGTTATTTGGTCATGGTGGGCGCATGATTCCTTATTTGAATGCAACACCCTATCCTATGGATGTGCCTGAAAATGCTATAAAGTTTGTTGGTGAAGATGATGGCGTTTTTGATAATAACGATTATATTTTATTTTATGCTCAAGGTCCAAAAGAATATAACGAAGAAAGTAAAACACATATTAATTGCTATACAGACAAAACGTATTATTATATTAATGTAAGTTCTGGGAACGGCAAGCGTATTCAGGCTTTTAATCAACCATCAGGCCCCGTGACTATGGTTGTAGATACCTTTGATGATTATAAATACCATGAAATAGATACTTATAATCTAGTTTCCTTAGGAAGGCGCTGGTTTGGCGATCGTTTCGATGTTGAAAATAGTAAAACATTCGAATTTGATTTTCCAGATTTAATAACTACAGAAAATATAGCATTAACGGTCTCTATTGCTACAGCCTCTAAAAGTCGTAGCGAAATGAATTTAAGTGTTAATGGTGAAACTGTATCAACTTTAAGTGTATCTGGAGTGTCCTCTCCAACTCTAGCTAATGGAACAATGTATAGCGGTAATTTGGTTGTTGATTCATCAAAAATCAAGATAGGTTTAGACTTTGATAATCTAGGTGACCCAAGTACTGTAGGGTATTTAGATTATATAGCTGTTGAAGCGAAACGCAAATTAAATTTCGATGGAAATCAATTTCTATTTAAAAATAAAACGGTTGCATCTGCATCAGGTATTGCACAATATAACATTACAAATACTGCAAACCTTAATGAAATCTGGGACGTATCAGAAAGTTATGATATCTCAAACTACATAAATTCAGATAAAAATGAAACAGTAAGTTTTAGATCTGAAATGGGAACATTAAAGTCATATGTAGCAGTTTCTTCTTCCGATTATTTCACACCTAAAACAGATTCAAAAACGGTAGTAAAAAACCAGAACATTAAAGGCACCATTTTCAAAAACAATGAAGGTGTTTTTCAAGATATTGATTATATAATCGTTACGCCAAATAATATGTTCAATCAAGCGGAACGATTAGCACAGCTAAACAGAAACAAAAATGGTTTAAATGTAAAAGTCGTTGGATTAGATGAGATTTATAATGAATTCAGCTCAGGAAATCAAGATATAGGAGCTATAAGGAATTTGGTTAAATACGTTTACGATAATGCAAGTGCGCCAGAAAATAGAATCAAATATTTGTGTTTATTTGGAGATGGATCCTATGATTATAAGGATAGGCTTCCTAATAATACCAATATTGTTCCTTCATGGTATTCGTACAACAGTTTTAGTATTGCTACATCCTTTGTGTCTGATGATTTTTATGGGATGATGGATAATAATGAAGGGACTATGGTCTCAAGTGATAAATTGGATATTGCGGTAGGTAGAATTTTGGCTGATACGCCTCAGCGCGGTAAAGATATGGTCGATAAAATGGAATCCTATTATGCCAAAGAAGCTTTTGGTAGTTGGCGCAACAATTTTGTAGTTATTTCTGATGATAATGATAGTAAACTAAAAGGAGCCTTACAGGCAACTACTGATAATATCGGTGATGTTGTTTCTCAGGAAAAGCCATTTATTAATGTAACTAAAATCCACTCGGATGCTTTTCAACAAGAATCTTCCGCTGGCGGAGATCGCTATCCAATAGTTACTAATGAAATAGTTAATGCTATGGATAATGGTGCTTTAGTGGTTAATTACTTCGGGCATGGGGGTGAAGATGGTTTAGCGGAAGAACGAATTTTGTTAAAACCAGATATTACGGGGCTTCGAAATTTTTGTAAACTCAATTGTTTTGTTACAGTTACATGCGAGTTTACAAGGTTCGATAATCCTTTTAGAGAAACAGCGGGAGAATTTACCTTCTGGAATAAAGAAACAGGAGCTGTAGGTTTAATAACAACAACCAGACAGGTATTTGTAAATTTTGGAATTACTTTCAACAGAGAGTTAGGGCAATATTTATTTTCTTATAGCGATGATGATACGTTTAGCGATAATGAATACCCATCCATGGCAGAAGCGTTAAGGCTGGCTAAAAACGACCCTTTTATTTCGGGCAATAGCCAAAAGAACTTAGTTTTTTTTATAGGAGACCCAGCTATGAAGTTAGCATTCCCTAAGCCAAATATAAAGCTTACAAAAATTAATGATGTAGCCATTACCGAAGCAACAGATACTTTAAAAGCATTGAGTTATGTAAAGTTAGCTGGGGAAGTTACAGATCGTTCTGGAAATATAATAAACAATTATAATGGCACATTATCAACGACTATCTACGATAAAGTTATTAATAGACAAACATTGGGTAATGATAGAATAAGAGATGATGGCCAAGTTATAATTTTAGATTTTAAAACACTAGGCGAAATTATCTTTAGAGGCCAGGCCTCGGTTAATAATGGTCAATTTGAATTCGATTTTGTAGTGCCAAAAGATATTGGGATTCCTGTAGGTTTCGGTAAAATTAGTTTTTATTCAAAAAATGAAGCTTTAACAGAAGATCAATCTGGAGCAAATATAAATAACGTTAAAATTGGAGGTTTAAATGAAGATGCTCCAGCAGATAATACGGGGCCTTTAGTAAAACTCTATATGAATGATGAAAATTTCGTTACAGGAGGAATAACCAATGAATCTCCAACCTTATTGGCTAAAATGGAAGATGCCAATGGTATAAATACGGCTAGTGGCATTGGTCATGATATTGTAGCCATTATAGATGGCGATGAAACAAACCCTGTAGTTTTAAATGACTATTACCAAACAGAAGTAGACGATTACACTAAAGGTACGGTAAGTTTCCCTTTTAGAGATTTAGAAACAGGTTTACATACTTTAACGCTCAAGGCGTGGGATGTTTATAATAACTCGTCAATAACTGAAATACAATTCGTTGTATTTGATAAAGACCAAGGTTTGGCTATAGATAATGTGCTAAATTATCCAAATCCCTTTGTTAATTATACAGAATTTTGGTTCAATCACAATAGTTCGGAACCTTTGGACGTTTCTATACAAATATTCACAGTGTCTGGAAAATTGGTAAGAACTTTAAATGGGCAAACCACAGGCGGTATAAAAGCAACGAGCTCATTGTCCAAAGATATCGTTTGGGACGGAAGAGATGATTTTGGAGATAAAATAGGTAAAGGTGTTTATGTTTATAAATTAAAAGTTCACTCTAACGTATTAAATAAAACAGTAGAAAGGATAGAAAAACTTGTTGTGTTGTAATTAAACACCTGTTTAAACGATAATTTTAGCATGTTAAAGAATAATAAAACAAGTCTTGAAATAAAAATTATATTTGTTAACTAAAATTAACTTCATGAAGAACCGAATATTACTTTTAATAGCTTTTGCTTTTGTTTTTAAAGGCTATGCACAGGAAACTATAATTTTTCCTAATCAAGACAGAAGGGTTATTACAACGGGTATACCGTTCTTATTAATAGCATCAGATGCTCGTGCTGCCGGTATGGGAGATATGGGAGTTGCAACCTCTGTTGATGCATTTTCCCAACAATGGAACTCATCGAAGTACGCGTTTTCTGAAGCTAAATCTGGAATAGGTGTAAGTTACACACCATACTTAAGTAAGTTAGTAAACGATATATTTTTAGGTAATTTTACATATTATAATCGTATTGATGAAAAAAGTGCCTTTGCAGCAAGTTTAAGATATTTTTCTTTAGGAGAAATAGAATTCGTAAATGGACCAAATGATACGCCAAGGCAACAAAAACCAAATGAGTTTTCGCTTGATGCGTCGTATGCCTTACGATTAGCAGATCAATTTTCAATGTCTGTGGCTATGCGTTATTTGCGTTCAGATTTAAGGATTCAAGGCGTTGGTGGCGATATTACACCAGCAAGTACCTTTGGAGTCGATATTTCTGGTTACTATCAAAGTGAGGAAGAGGCGTACTCAGATTTTAATGGACGCTGGAGAGCAGGGTTTGCTATTCAAAATATTGGGCCAAAATTTAAGTATGACGATGGTGGTGAAGAAAATTTTCAGCCAACAAATCTTCGTTTAGGTACAGGTTTTGATTTTATTTTTGATGATTATAATAAAATAGCAGTAACCGCAGAAGTTGCAAAATTATTAGTACCAACCCCACCTGTTTATGGATATGATGATTTAGATGGAAACGGGACACAAGCTACAGATGGTAGTGAGCCAAGATATATTGTTCAAGGTAAAAACCCAGATGTTAGTTTCTTATCAGGAATGTTCCAATCATTTGGTGATGCGCCTGATGGGTTTAGTGAAGAATTAAAAGAGTTTACATGGTCTTTAGGAGCAGAGTATGTATATCAAGATTCTTTTGCTTTTAGAGCTGGTTACTTTAATGAAAGTGAAGATAAAGGCTCTAGAAAATTTTTAGCTCTAGGTGCTGGATTTAAAGCAAATGTTGTAAATATTGACTTATCGTATCTATTTTCAGCTTCAAAAATACAAAGTCCTTTGGAGAATACATTGCGTTTTTCATTAACTTTTAATTTTGGTGCAGGAGAATATTTAGAATATTAACATATCTGAGATAAATTTATATTTAAAACTATTGTTGAAAGACAATAGTTTTTTGGTTTTGGAATTTAGTATTTATTTTTTATGGATTTTAATATAAAATAAGCTTGCCATAAGGTGGTTTATTAAATACATTTGATTATGAAGCAAATAAAAATAGAATCTACATTATATATCTATGAGGATTTGCAGGAACTTCCTAAAACTGTTTCCTCGCTCATGCAAAAGGCAGTTGAGGCTAGAGAAAAAGCCTATGCGCCATATTCAAAATTTAATGTTGGTACAGCAATTTTACTAGATAATGAAGAAGTTGTTACGGGTAGTAATCAGGAAAACGCATCGTATCCATCAGGTTTATGTGCAGAGCGCACGGCAATTTATTATGCCGGTTCTCAGTTTCCTGAAGCTAAAATGATTCGTATGGCAATTACTGCAGGTTCAAAAAAGCATAAAACCAATACGCCAATTCCGCCTTGTGGCGCATGTAGGCAAGCCATTGCCGAATATGAAATTAAACAGAATGCACCAATCGAAATCTATTTTATGGGTAAAACTGGAGCTATTACCAAATCAAATTCAATTTCAAACCTGTTGCCTCTAGTTTTTGATAAGTCTTTACTCTAGCACTTTCCTCTTAAATTTTTATAATAAATAGAGCAGCTATTATTTAAATAATTTAAATGCATTTATAATATTTTTTATATTTTTAGTGAAATTGCGTTTTTGCAATACATTACAAAGTGTTACTTTTGTATTTCGCTTATTAATAATATTAATAGTACTCAAATAGTTGTCAATGCAAAAAATCACAAAAGAGGTCTACCTCAAATGGTACGAAGACATGTTATTCTGGAGAAAGTTTGAAGACAAGCTTGCTGCCGTTTACATCCAACAAAAAGTAAGAGGCTTTCTTCATTTATATAATGGTCAGGAAGCTGTGTTAGCAGGTGCTTTGCATGCTATGGACTTGACAAAAGATAAAATGATAACAGCTTATCGTAATCACGTTCAACCAATTGGTATGGGAGTAGATCCTAAGCGTGTTATGGCAGAATTATTTGGAAAAGTTACAGGTACATCCAAAGGTATGGGTGGTTCTATGCATATTTTTTCTAAAGAATTTAGATTTTATGGCGGTCATGGTATAGTAGGTGGTCAAATTCCATTAGGTGCCGGTATTGCTTTTGGCGATAAATATCATGGAGTAGACGGTGTTACTTTATGTTGTTTTGGTGATGGTGCAGCTCGTCAAGGTTCCCTTCATGAAACATTTAACTTAGCCATGCTTTGGAATTTACCAGTTGTATTCGTTTGTGAAAATAATGGTTATGCTATGGGTACATCTGTTGAAAGGACTGCTAACCATACAGAAATATGGAAACTAGGCTTAGGTTATGATATGCCATGTGGCCCCGTTGACGGAATGAATCCTATTAAAGTTGCTGAAGCTTTTGATGAAGCCATTCAAAGAGCACGTAAAGGTGGCGGACCAACATTTTTAGAGTTGAAAACATACCGATATAGAGGGCATTCCATGAGTGATGCTCAACACTATAGAACCAAAGATGAAGTGGCAGAATACAAGAAGATAGATCCTATTACACAGGTAAAAAATATTATTCTTGATAAAAAATATGCTTCAGAAGATGAGATTAAAGTTATCGATAAGCGTGTAAAAGCTCGTGTTATAGAATGTGAGAAATTTGCTGAAGAATCTCCATTCCCAGAAAAGCAACAATTATACGATATGGTTTACGAGCAAGAAGATTATCCATTCATTCAACATAAAATATAAGATATGGCAATAGTTGTAAATATGCCGCGTTTAAGCGACACCATGGAAGAAGGAACCGTTGCCGCTTGGTTAAAAAAAGTAGGTGATAAAATTGAAGAAGGCGATATTTTAGCTGAAATTGAAACAGATAAGGCAACTATGGAGTTTGAATCCTTCAATGAAGGAACATTACTTCATATAGGTATTCAGGAAGGTGAAACAACAAAGGTCGATGAACTTTTAGCAATTATTGGTGATGAAGGTGAAGATATTTCAGAGATTTTAAAAGGAGGTGCTAGCGCTTCTGCGGAAACGAAAAAAGAAGATATTAAAGAATCCTTAGAGCAAGCTTCAACAGAAGAAGATTCCAAAGAAGAAACTTCTCAAGATCAAGATACAGAATCGGCAGAAGATTTACCAGAAGGTGTTATCGTTGTAACCATGCCACGCTTAAGTGATACCATGGAAGAAGGTACTGTTGCAACATGGTTAAAGAAAGTTGGCGATAAAGTTGAGGAAGGAGATATTCTTGCTGAGATTGAAACAGATAAAGCGACTATGGAGTTTGAATCTTTCCAATCGGGTACTTTATTGGAAATTGGTTTACAGGAAGGTGAATCTGCTAAAGTAGACGCACTGCTAGCCATTATTGGCCCTGAGGGAACAGACGTTTCTGGAGTTGCTTCAAGTTTTTCTTCTACACCAACAGCTGTTAAAAAAGAAGCTCCCAAGGGAGAAGCTAAAAAAGAACCTAAAAAAGAAATTTCTTCAACATCTAGTAGTTCATCTACAAAAAAGAGTCCGCCAGCACCTACTCCAGTTACAGAAAACGGGCGTTTATACGTATCACCACTTGCTAAAAAATTGGCTGAGGAAAAAGGTATAAACTTAACGAAAATTCAAGGTTCTGGAGAAAATGGACGTATAGTTAAACGTGATATAGAAAATTATGAGCCTGCAACAGGTGCAGCATCGGTTGGTAAATTTGTTCCAAGTGGACAGGAAAATTTTGATGATATTGATAACTCGCAAATGCGAAAAGCCATTGCAAAAGCATTAACAAACTCTAAATTTTCTGCACCACATTATTACCTAAGTGTAGAGTTCGATATGGAAAATGCTATGGCATTCCGTACGCAGTTTAACTCAATTCCAGATACTAAAATCTCTTATAACGATATTGTAGTTAAAGCATGTGCTTTAGCTCTAAAACAACACCCGCAAGTAAACTCACAATGGTTCGCAGACAAAATGCGCTTAAATAACCATGTTCATGTTGGTGTGGCTGTGGCGGTTCCAGATGGCTTGGTCGTACCTGTAGTGCGTTTTGCTAACGAGCAAACATTACCGCAAATTGGTGCGGCAGTAAAAGATTTAGCAGGAAAAGCTAGAAATAAAAAATTAACACCAGATGAAATGCAAGGTAGTACCTTTACGGTGTCTAATTTGGGTATGTTCGGTATTGATACTTTTACATCTATTATTAACCAACCAAATTCAGCAATCCTTTCCGTTGGAAATATTGTTGAAAAACCAGTGGTTAAAAACGGACAGATTGTTGTTGGGAATACCATGAAGTTATCTTTAGCATGCGATCACAGAACAGTTGATGGCGCAACTGGAGCGCAATTCCTTCAAACATTAAAGGGATATATTGAAAATCCTGTTACCATGCTAGTATAACAAGTTTTAGCAAACCTAGTAATTTTATAATATTTAAAACCTGTTTCACGTCAATTGAAACAGGTTTTTTATCTTTAAATCGAAAATATATTGTATGAAAAGAATATTTGTTTTTCTTATGGTCGTATTTATTTTAAGTTGTGGTGGTCAAAAACAAATTATTGAAACGAATACAGATTCAATTGATACGATTGCCGATAACAAATATGAAGGCGAAAAAGAGGTTTCTGAAAGTGAAATCAAGAAAGAGGTCGTTACAAATGAGCACATTAAATTAAATGCAGTAAAGTCAAGTTTGGAATATTTAGCTGCAGATGCACTAGAGGGGAGGGATACAGGAAGCAAAGGAATTGAAAAAGCTGCTATTTTCATCGAAACTTTTTTTAAAAAAAATAATATAAAACCTTACTTTAAAACCTATAGAGATACCTTTAATGTAAAAAAAGTTATTGGTTATAATATTGTGGGTTACCTTGAAGGAACAGATTTAAAGTTAAAAAATGAGTTTGTAATACTAGGTGCGCATTATGATCATATAGGAACTGCAAAAGCGGTAAATGGCGATATTATAGCAAATGGTGCTAATGATGATGCTTCAGGAACAGTGGCGATTTTGGAATGGGCAAAATATTTTTCAAATACCAAAAAGAATAAGCGAAGTATATTGTTTACCCTTTATTCTGCGGAGGAAATGGGATTAAAGGGATCTGGTCATTTAGCGGAACGACTTAAAGAAAATAATATAGATTTGTATACTATGATTAATTTCGAAATGATTGGTGTACCTCGAGCAGAAAGCGAAATTACAGCATATATAACGGGTTATAAATTATCCAACATGGCTGAAAAGTTAAACAAATACGCTGATGCTGAAATAATTGGATTTTTACCACAGGCCAAAGCCTATAATTTGTTTAAACGTTCGGATAATTTTCCATTTTATAACGAATTTAAAGTACCAGCACAAGCTATTTCTACTTTCGATTTTACTAATTTTGATTATTATCACCATGTGGATGATGAAGCTTCCCAAATGGATTTTGAACATATGACTGATTTTATAAATAATATGATTCCTGCGTTAGAAGGTATGGTTAATACGCCTAACAAGGAAATAAAAATGTATAATGAGTAAAAATATAATAATTACCGGTACAAGTAGAGGTATTGGTTTCGAGTTGGTACAGCTATTTTCAAAAAAAGGGTATCATGTATTAGCGCTTTCACGGAATGAGAAGCCTATTCAAGATTTAAATTTAGAAAACGTTATTTCATTGTCTTTTGATTTGGGCGACTCTAAGGCCTATAAGAAAGTTGAAGATTTTATTGGAGTTAATTGGCAACAAGTCGATATTCTGATTAATAATGCAGGCGTGCTTTTAAATAAACCATTTGCTAAAACATCTATAGCGGATTTTGAACATGTGTATAAAACAAACGTTTATGGCGTTTCAGAATTAACCAGAATAGTGTTGCCTTTTTTGAAAAAACAGAGTCATGTAGTGACTATAAGCTCTATGGGTGGCGTTCAAGGAAGTATGAAGTTTCCGGGATTAGCAGCGTACAGTTCAAGTAAAGCCGCAGTTATAACTTTAACAGAATTACTAGCAGAGGAGTATAAAGAGTCAGGTATATCATTTAATGTGCTAGCGTTAGGTGCTGTGCAAACTGAAATGCTAGAAGAGGCATTTCCTGGATATCAAGCACCAATTACAGCATTAGGAATGGCAGAATATATTTTTGATTTTTCACTTAACGGAAATAAATATTACAATGGTAAATTGTTGCAGGTTTCTAGTTCTACACCATAGTTTATGAGTAAATACAAATGTATAATCTTCGATTGCGATGGCGTACTAATAGATAGTGAGTCCATTGCTATTGGAGTTTTGGTCGATATGGCTAACTATTTGGGTGCTAATATGGATTTTAAGGAATCCATAATTGGATTAAAAGGAAAGGCTCTTAACTTTTGTATGGCTTTAATTTCAAAAAAAATAGGTAAACCATTACCTGTTAATTTTGAATCGGACTACCGTATTAACACATTTGAAGCTTTTCGAGAAAAAATACAACCTATTAAAGGTATAAAAGATGTTGTTGAACATATAAAAATCCCATTCTGTGTAGCGTCCAGCGGGCCAGAAAATAAAATTAGACTAAATCTTGAAATTACAGGGTTGTTACCTTTTTTTGAAGGTAATATTTTCAGTTGTTACGCCATTCAAAAATGGAAACCAGAACCCGATATATTTTTATGGGCAGCAGAAACTATGGGTTTTAAACCCAATGAATGTTTGGTTGTTGAAGATAGTATTTCTGGAGTAAGAGCTGCAAAAGCAGGCGGTTTTGATGTTTTTGGGTATACAGAACATGATTACAATAATGAATTAGCGATGAATGCTACCAAGACATTTAATAAAATGTCAGATTTATTGGATATGATTTATTAGTTTTTAGTAGCTCTACGCTTCATTTTTATTATATTTAGTTTTTAGAAATTAAACTAATCAAAATGTATAAACTAAACTTACTGATTACAGGTCTTTTGTTACTTTTTTTTTCATGTTCGAATAACGAACAAAAGGAGTTGGAACGTGAGTTGAACTTTAATAGCGACTGGAAATTCAGTCTTGGTGATATTGGAAATGCTCAAAATTTAGATTTTTCTGATGAAAAATGGAAAACGCTACATTTACCTCATGATTGGAGTATTGAAGAGGGCTTTACACCACCATTACCCATAAATAAAGATGTGAGTAGTGTTGCAGAAGCATCAGAAAACAACAGCAACTTACCATCTGGTATTTCGGCAGTTCGCGTTAACGAATTTAGAAAAACGGCAAGTAGTACAGGTTTTGTTCCTGGAGGCGTAGGCTGGTACAGAAAGTCTTTCTCTCTAAACAAAACTGATGAAAATAAATATATTTCTATAGAATTTGATGGTATTTATACAAGGTCAAAAGTTTGGATTAATGGACATTTTTTAGGTTTTAGACCAAATGGCTACGTTAGTTTTAATTATGATCTTACCCCATACCTTCATTTTGATAAACCAAATGTAATTGCAGTTCGTGTAGATCATTCTAATTACGTAGATTCAAGATGGTACACGGGTTCTGGTATTTATAGAAATGTAAGGTTGGTAAAACGTAACGCTATCCATATTCCAGCTTGGGGAGTTACTATAACAACACCAAAAATTAGTAATAATGAAGCACAGGTTTCTTTTAACATCAATTTAAAGTCGATGTTTAAGCAAGAGGAAGCTATTACGTTGAAAACTCAAATTATATCTTCCGAAGGTGAGTTAGTCGGTGAAACTTCAGAAGAGTTATTAATAAATGATAAATTAAAAGTCAATCAAGAAATATTTGTAACAAATCCAAAATTATGGGATTTGGAAAACCCAAACATTTACTCAGCCAAAATTGAAATTATAAAAGATAAAAAATTATTTGATGTTGTATCTGAGAATTTTGGTATTCGAACTGCTGAATTCGATGCAAACAAAGGATTTCTTCTAAATGAAAAACAAGTAAAAATTAAAGGTGTAAACCTGCATCATGATGCAGGAGCAGTTGGCGCTGCAGTGCCTGTAGATGTGTGGAGAAGACGTTTAATGAAATTGAAAAGTATAGGGTGTAACGCTATAAGAACGGCTCACAACCCGTATGCACCCGAATTTTTAAATTTATGTGATGAATTAGGTATGTTAGTGGATGCTGAGTTTTTTGATGAGTGGAGTCAAGATAAAGATAAAAGTACTACAGAATTGGGATCCAATGATGCACCGGAATCTTTCACAGATGGTTATTCATCTTATTTTAACGATTGGGCAAAACAAGATTTGCAGGATATAATCCGAAGGGATAAAAATCATCCATCAATTATCATGTGGAGTATCGGTAACGAAATTGAATGGACGTTTTCTCACTATCCGGAAGCTTATAAAAAAGTGAATGGCAATGTGAAATATTATGAGCATATACCTAATTATGATTATGAAGTTAATAAAGCAGCTTTTGAGAGTGTAAAACCTGAAGTAGATTCGTTGGCGATTATCGCAAGGTTATTATCAAAATGGACTAAAGAAATGGATACCACTAGAGCTGTTACTGTTGGCAGCGTACTACCAGTTATAGCTAAGGTTAGTGGGTATGCTAATGCTGTGGATGTACTTGGGTTTAATTATAGGGCAGCAGAATATGATGGTGCTCATAGTGAATATCCTGAATTAAAAATTTTAGGATCTGAAAATACAGGTACTTGGGAGGAGTGGAAAGCCATAAATGATAGAGAATTTGTAGCAGGTATTTTTACTTGGACAGGTTTTGCTTATATGGGCGAATCAGGACCATTTCCAAGAAAAGGCTTAAACTTAGCGTTTTTTGATTTTGCAGGTTTTAAAATGCCCCGTGGTCATTTTTATGAATGCTTGTGGAAGGATGACCCTAAAGTTTATATTGGAACAGCACCACGTTCCGTTTCCGAATACAAATATGACAAAAATAATGGGTTTACTTTAGAAAAACGTACCAATTGGTTGCGCCGTTGGACCTGGTATGATATTGAGGATTCTTGGAATTACAAGTCAGGCGAAGATATCGTTGTTCAAGGTTATACAAATTGTGAGGAATCAGAATTATTTTTAAACGGAACATCGTTCGGTAAACAAAATGTGAATGATAATAAGGATCACGTTATAAAATGGTTAGTGCCTTTTGAACCTGGTGAACTGAAAATTGTAGGTTATAACAATAGTAGAAAAGCTCATGAATATAGTTTGAATACAGCTGGTAAACTTGCCGAAATAAAAATTGAAAGTGATAGAGACACCATGAACGCCAATCATTCAGATGTCGCACATATTGAAGTCACACTTTTAGATGAGCATGGGATTAGAATACCAAATGCTGATGTTGAAGTACAATTTGAAATTGAAGGACAAGGCCAACTCATTGCCGTTGATAATGGTTGGGAATACAATGTACAAAACCCAAAAGCCGACTTTGTAAAAACGCACCATGGTAAAGCCCTAGGTATTGTACAAACTAATTATGATACGGGCGCGTTAAATATTAAGGTAAAATCGGGTAACTTGTTCTCTAATATTATTGAAATCAAAATTAATTAAAATTGATTTCGAAGTAGCACCATATGTCTAATCAATTATATAATTATTTGCCTACCCACGCTATGTTAGGCGTATTGAAATTATTAGATACTGATGATCTTTCAATAAAAATAAAGAAAGAGCGTAAAACAAGACATGGCGATTATAGGAGTTTGCCAAATGGTAAACACCAAATTACGATAAATTCAAACTTAAATAAATATCGATTTTTAATAACTTTAATTCACGAAATAGCACATTTTGAAGCATACAAAGCTTATGGTAAATTTATAAAACCACATGGTGTAGAATGGAAGCGAACGTTCCAGCATTTAATGTTGCCGTTTTTAAACCCTAAGATTTTTCCAAATGTATTATTACCTTTATTGGCTAAACATTTTAAAAACCCAAAGGCTTCAAGCGATACTGACGTTAATCTAGCTTTAGCATTAAAAAAATTTGATGCACCCAATGGTAAGACTTATATATTTCAAATCCCTTTAGGAAGCATATTTAAATTATATAACGGCAAAATTTTTAAAATGGGAAATAAACGTGTTAAAAGATTTGAATGTGAAGAAGTTAAAACAGGAAAATTATATTTGTTTAATCCAAATGCGGAAGTAGAATTAATAAATTTAACAAATGAATAAAAACTATTATGCCATATTAATGGCTGGAGGAGTAGGCTCTAGATTTTGGCCGGTTAGTACACAGGATTTTCCTAAGCAATTTCATGATATGTTGGGTACAGGTGATACTTTAATTCAAAAAACATTTCACCGTTTAGCAAATTTGATTCCGAAAGAAAATATCTTCATTTTAACTAATGAGCGTTATAATGATTTGGTTTTAGAACAATTACCAGAAGTCGAGCAACGCCAAGTTGTTTTAGAACCTGCCATGCGAAACACAGCTCCTTGTATTTTGTACGCATCATTAAAAATACAGAAAGAGAATCCAGACGCGGTAATGATTGTTGCACCTAGTGATCATTGGATTGAAGATGAAAAAACATTTTCTAAAAACGTCCAGCAAGCTTTTGATTTTTGTACTGAAAATGACGCATTAATGACTTTAGGTATTCAGCCTACATTTCCAAACACAGGTTTTGGTTACATCGAATACGATAAAACTTCTGTTGAAGCGATAAAGTCTGTAAACCAGTTTAGGGAAAAACCAAACTACGAAACCGCAAAACGTTTTATATCACAAGGTAACTTTCTATGGAACGCTGGTATTTTCATGTGGAGCGTGAAAAGTGTAATAAAAGCATTTAAAAAGAACCAACCGGATTTATTCAAGCTTTTTGAATCTGGAATAGGAGCATATAATACGAGTAACGAAAAACAATTCATAACAGAAAATTATGTTAATGCTGAAGATGTATCGGTAGATTATGCTATCATGGAAACATCGACTAATGTTTACGTTATTGCTGCAGAATTTGATTGGAACGATTTAGGAACATGGGGTAGTTTGTATGACAAGTTGGATAAAGATGAGTCCAACAATGCGGTTGTTAACGCTAAAACGTTATCAGAAGACGCCTCTGGTAATATGATTAAAACTAAAGCAGATAAAATTGTGGTTATAGATGGTTTAAGCGATTATATCATTGTCGATAAAGAGGATGTTTTACTTATCTTTCCAAAATCCAAAGAGCAAGACATAAAAAAAACACTCCAAAAAGTTAAAGATAAATTTGGAAAGCAATATGGCTAATTATGAGTGAAGAAAGTAAATTTAATTTTTCTGACGAAGAGGCTGAGAAGGCTGAAGCTTTAAAAAAAGAACAAAATGTTGAGCAATCCAAACAGGCTGTTAAAAAAGATGCCAAAGGTTTATTTGCTAGTATTTCAAAATTTTTAAGCGAACTTTTAGATTTTAGAGATGATACAGATAGAGATGCAACAATTTTAGCAATAAAAGCCGATATTCCTTTTAAAGGCGCCACTGCCTGGATATTAGTGTGTTCTATATTTGTAGCTTCTATAGGGTTGAATGCAGACTCTACGGCAGTTGTTATTGGAGCTATGTTAATATCTCCTTTAATGGGACCTATCTTAGGGGTTGGTTTATCAATCGCTATAAATGATATAGATACGCTTAAAAGGTCATTAATTAATTTGGCAACCATGATTGTGCTGAGTTTATTAACGGCATTTCTATTTTTTGCATTATTTCCATTAAACGAAGAGACCTCCGAACTTTTTGCTAGGACACGGCCCGATATTCGTGATGTTTTAATCGCTTTCTTTGGTGGTCTAGCTTTGATTATCGCAAGAACTAAAAAAGGGACTATAGCATCTGTTATATTTGGTGTTGCCATTGCAACAGCTTTAATGCCGCCGCTTTGTACGGCAGGTTACGGTCTGGCTCAGGGTAATGTAAAATATTTTTTAGGTGCCATGTATTTATTTAGCATCAATACCATATTTATTGCTTTAGCAACATTTTTAGTTTTAAAACTATTACGTTTCCCAATGTTGAAGTATGCTAATTCTGCTAAACGTAAGCGTATTTCAAGATTTGCTATGTTAATAGCTATTATAGTAATGATTCCTGCGTTTGGTACATTTATGACCGTACTTCAAGAGAGTAAATATGAAATGGATTATAAAAATTTTATTGAAAATGAAGTTGAAGCTAACGACAAACTGTGGCTGCAGCGTAAAGTTTTAGATAAGGAAAATAAAAAAATAAGTCTTTTTTTTAATGGGGATATTAGTGATGAAATGGTTTCTAGTTTACAAAATGAAAAAAAAGATTATGAAAACCTTCTTGATTTTGAGTTGATTATAAATGCAAATAAAACTAGAAATGCAGATAGACTCATGGAATCTTTAGATAGGGCTTATGCCGATTTAGATAGAAAAGATAACGTAATTGGTGGGCTTCAAAAACAAATAGAAGAACTACAGGGTAATATTACCAATTTAAATAATGAATTAGAGTCTAGGAATACTAAAAAAGGTGGAGTATCCTTTAGCACTCTATCTCGTGATGCTAAAGTGAGATTTAGTGATTTAGAATTTTTTGGATATTCTAAAATGTTAGAATCTAAAGATTTTATAAGTATAGATACGGTTTCCGTAGTGCGTTTAAAATGGAATGAAAAGCTAGCAGATAGTATTCGAATTAAGAAAGAAAACGAATTGAATAATTGGTTAAGTAAAAAGCTTGAAGAAGATAAAATATTAATTTTAAAATAGAGAATGACCAAAGCCTTGAAATCTGTTTTAATTACTGGTGCAAATCGCGAATTAGGGCTTGGATTTACAAAACAGTACCTTAAAAAGCTTTTTTTGTTTTAGCATGTTTTTAGAGATAATAGCCGAAGTGAAGGTTTAAAATTGCTTTTAAAAACAATACATATAATTTACAATTAGAAGTTCTTGATGTTTCAGATGAAGAATCAATTAGGCATTTTATAAATACTATTCAAACTTAAAATTTGATATTGTTATCAATGATGCAGGAATCTGTATAGAAGAAGATTTTGGGAATTTTACATCAAAAACATATGAAATGACTTTTAAAGTAAACACAATAGGCGTTATATTTTTTTCTCAAGCCATTCAGCCCTTTATAAATACTAAAGGTAAATTGATAAATATGTCTTCTGGAATGGGGTCTATAGAACTTAATATAAATCCAACAGGAAGATTGGATGCTTATGCAATTAGTAAACGGCCTTAATATGTTTACGAAACGCTTAGCATCAAAATTGCTATCTAAACATATTGTTACTGTTGCATTAAGCCTTGGATGAGTTAAAACGGATATGGGCGGAGCAGAAGCATTATTAACTATAAATGAAGCTGTTCTTAAATTAATATATACGATACATAAATTATCAATTTTAGACTCAGGAAAATTCTTGTCAGAAGATGGCGTAGTGCTCCCGTGGTAAATAAAATCCAAACAAATGAAAAATATATTACTGTGCTTTATTTTAACAATACTTTGCTTTAATTGTGAAAAAATAGAAAATGCGTCCCAAACCCCTAATGCTGATGAAGTTATTAAGCTTACCGAAAAAGTAGCTAACTGGCAAATAAAAACATTTGAAGAGCAGGGTGCTTATAGAGCGTTGCCGTCTCCAAAGCATAGAAAAAAATGGAATAATAGAAATAAACACCATGAGTTAGATTGGACAAATGGCGCACTTTACGTTGGTATGTTTCAACTTAGTGCAGTATCACATTATCCAAAATACATCAACTGGCTCGTTGAACTTGGAGATAGAAATGAATGGAAACTTCATAAAAGAATGTATCATGCGGACGACCATACCGTAGGACAGTTCTATTTAAATCTGCATCAAATTAGTCGTTTAAAACGCATTGCAAATATTGAACCTACAAAGTCAAGATTCGATTCCATTATTAATAGTGAAAAAGGTAAAACATACCAATGGGATTGGTGTGATGCATTGTTTATGGCACCACCAGTATGGGCTAAATTAGCAAAAATAACTAAAGATAGCACCTATTTAAAGTACATGGATTCCCAATACCATAAGACTTATAACGAATTATGGGATAAAGAAGAACAATTGTTTTACCGCGATAAATCTTTTTTTGATCAAAAAGAAAATAATGACGATAAAATATTTTGGTCACGAGGTAATGGATGGGTATTTGGTGGATTGGCTCTATTGATTCCAGACTTACCAAAAGACTGGGAAGGTCGTGGTTTTTACGAAACTATTTTTAAGCAAATGGCTGAAACTCTTAAAAATACCCAAAGAGATGATGGAACTTGGTCTGCGGGTATATTAGGAGATGTTAAGGATTACCCTGATGTTGAAACAAGCGGTACGTCGTTCTTTACGTTCGGTATTGCATGGGGCATAACCCACGGTTATTTAGACAGAAAAATTTATGAACCTATTTTGTTTAAAGCATGGCATGCCTTAAAAAAATGTATTAATGACGATGGCATGTTAGGTTATGTTCAGCCTATTGGTGCTGCACCTGGAGAGAGTTTTAAGGATTACACGGAAGTTTATGGTATCGGTGCATTTTTAGCTGCTGGCTCAGAATTGTATACGTATCTTAATACATTTTATCCCATCGATAAAGTAAGTGATCATATCACATTTATGGAAGATGGCGGTTGGTGCTGGTATCAAGACCCAAGAGCGATAATTAGTAATGAAAAACTTGTTATTTCTGGGTTAAGTGGGCAAAGTGGCGACGTAAGATTGGGTGTTTTTGATTTGAAATCGGAAAAACAAGATAGCAGTTTGGTACTTCATAAAAAATTTCAGGTCGATGATCATAATGTACCAGCTCTTTACAAAAGACCCAACGGTAGTATTTTAGCTATGTGGGCAAAACATGCCAATGAAAAGGTACATTATTACAATATATCAGACCCTAACGATTATTTAAAGTGGGAGCGCCCTAAAATATTCCAACACGATTATGATTCCAAAAAAGGGGTTACTTATATGAATTTGTATTATGTTGAGAATGAAGGTAAACTTTATAATTTTTTTAGAGATGGACTAAATTTTAACCCAACATTTATAACATCAACAGATCATGGGGAAACCTGGGGAGATAGGACACATTTTATATCTAATGATGTGGAAGGGTTTCAGCGCCCATATGCAAGATACTTGCAAGTTGACGAAAATACTATTGGCATATCTTATACAGATGCACACCCACGTGCTTTTGGCAATAATTTATACTATGTTGAGTATACCAATCATGCATTTTATAATGTTGATGGTTCTAAAATTAAAAGTTTAAATGAAGGGCCCTTGCGTTCTTCTGAAGCAGAAAAACTGTATAGCGGTAGTAATACTAAAGAAAAACCTATTGTAAACGAAAGTGTTCCGAATAGTGCATGGACGTGTGCCATGGCAAAAGATCAGTATAATAACCCTCATATTGGCTATACGCTCTATTTAAGCGATAGTGACCACAGATACAGAATCACATCATGGGATGGAAAAAAATGGAATGATAGAGAAATTGCTTATGCAGGTAAATATTTGTATAAAGTTGAAAGTAGTTATACGGGACTTTTTGCTTTTGACCCAGAAGACCCTACACAGGTTTATATTTCCACAGATGTAAACCCTACTACAGGAGAGGATTTAGGTGGCAATCATGAAATTTACAGTGCAAAAATTGATGGAAATGATGATATTTCAACCATCATTTGGAAACCGATTACAAAAAACTCACCACACAGAAACATTAGGCCTATTGTTGTTGCCAATGAAGGTTATAAAGTGTTACTATGGTTATACGGCCCTTGGCACTCATATGTTAACTACGACTCAAACGTTATTGGCAAAATTTTAGAAAGACCTGAATAGTTTCTGGTTACTCATTTTCCTCAATATACATTCTCCGTACTTTTTTAAATAAGTTTGATGAGTAAACGAAATCGGTAACAACTTCATTGTCTGTTTTAAAAATGTTTTCTTTAGAGCCTTCCCATGCTTTTAACCCATTCCTCAAAAAAACAATTTTTTCGCCAATTTCCATTACCGAGTTCATATCATGCGAATTTATAACCGTGGTAATTTGATATTCGTCTGTTATTTCCTGGATTAAATTATCAATAACTATGGCGGTTTTTGGGTCTAAGCCAGAATTAGGTTCATCGCAAAACAAATACTTGGGCTTATTTACAATAGCGCGGGCAATGGCGACACGTTTTTGCATACCACCAGAGGCTTCACTAGGCATTTTTTTATGGGCATCATCAAGATTTACACGTTTTAAAACAAAGTCTACACGGTCTTTCATTTCGCTTTTACTTTGTTTAGTAAACATTTTGAGCGGAAACATAACATTCTCTTCAATAGTCATAGAATCGAATAAAGCACTGCCTTGAAAAACCATACCAATTTCTGCTCTTATATTACGTTTCTCATCTTCTGTGAGTTTTGAAAATATTTTACCATCGTAAGCAATAGAACCTTCTTGATAATCAAACAACCCTAATAAACATTTTAAAAAAACTGTTTTTCCAGAACCACTTTGTCCTATAATAAGATTGGTTTTGCCTTTTTCAAATGATGTATTAATTCCTTTTAAAACTTTAACATCACCAAATGATTTATGCAAGTTATTAACTTCTATCATGCGCTTAACAATAACTGGGTTAGTAAATAATTTAAAAGTATAATAACAACACTAGTCCATACAAAAGATGTTGTGCTGGCTTTTCCAACCTCTAAAGCGCCACCTTTCATGTAAAATCCATGGAAAGAAGGGATTGTTGCTAAAACAAAAGCAAATACAAAAGTTTTAATAAATGCATAAACAACATGGAACGTTTCGAAATCAATTTGAATACCAACAATATAATCTTCAAGCGAAGCAAAACCACCATAAACACAAGCAGCCATACCACCCAAAATGCCTAGAAACATAGCTATTGAAATAACAAATGGATAAAGTAGCAAAGAAATGAATTTAGGAAAAACTAAATAATTTAATGAATTAATTCCCATAACTTCAAGCGCATCAATCTGTTCTGTTACACGCATGGTGCCTATGCTCGATGTAATAAACGATCCTACTTTTCCTGCCATGATTATAGACATAAACGTTGGTGCAAATTCAAGAATTATAGATTGCCTTGTTGCAAATCCAACAAGATATTTAGGGATTAATGGATTGTCGATATTTAAAGCCGTTTGTATAGTAACAACACCTCCTACAAAAAAGGATATAAATGCTACAATACCTAAAGATCCAATGATTAAATCATCTATATCTTTGAGTATCAATTGCTTCATAACCACCCATTTGGTAGGTTTACGAAACATTTCTAAAATCATTAAAAAGTAAGAGCCTATGTTATGTAAGTAGGTCATATATCAATTTGTAAGTGCTAAAGTAAAAAAAAGATATGCTAATTTAACTATAAAATGCTGCATAAATAAATGGAATTATTTTTAACTATAAGAAGATGGAAAATACAAAATGGAATTATTTACGGTTCTTTTTTTAATACAGTTGTAACTTAAAAGATTAGATAAATATGTATTTTTGAATTCATTAATGTAATTATTATAATGAAGTATATATTATTTTTGGTATTCATTTTCTCATTAAAATCACAAACCTCGGCCCAAAATGAAAAGCCAAAATTGGTTGTTGGAATAGTCGTAGATCAAATGCGATATGATTATCTAACGCGGTTTTATGACAAGTATGAAGAAGGTGGTTTTAAACGTTTAATGCAAGATGGGTATAACTGTAAAAACAATCATTATAATTATATACCAACATACACAGGACCCGGACACGCTTCAATTTATACAGGTACAACACCAAAATATCATGGCATTATTGCTAATAATTGGTATGATAAAGAAGAAAAATGTAGTGTTTATTGTGCTGAAGATAAAACTGTTTTGGCGCTTGGAACAAATTCCAATTTGGAATTAATGTCTCCTAGAAGAATGCTTACAACAACCTTTGCAGATGAAAATAGGTTGTTTACTCAATTGAAAGGAAAATCTATCGGTATTTCTATTAAAGATCGTGGTGCCATTTTACCTGCTGGGCACTCTGCCAATGCGGCTTATTGGTTTAGAGGTAAAGATGAAGGTAATTTTATTTCAAGCACCTATTATATGGAGGAACTTCCAACATGGGTAACCTCATTTAATGCTTCGAGATCTATTGAAAACTATATGGATACTTGGGACACCTTGTATGATATTTCAACTTACACCGAAAGTGGTGCCGATTTGAATAATTTTGAAAAAGGATTTAGGGGTAAAGGTATGGCTACATTCCCATATGATTTGAAAAAATTATCAAAAAAAAATGGAGGATTCGATCTTTTAAAAGCAACCCCTTATGGTAATAGTATTGTTACAGATTTTGCCATTGAAGCTTTAAAAGCAGAGGCACTCGGTAAAGATAATATAACAGATGTACTAGCAGTAAGTTTTTCAAGCACCGATTATGTCGGGCATAATTTTGGAGTAAACTCTAAAGAAATTGAAGACACTTATATTCGTTTAGATAAGGATTTGAAACGTTTTTTTGAAGTTTTGGATGCCGAAGTGGGTGTAGGAGAGTACACGGTGTTTTTAACAGCAGATCATGGCGCTATTGATGTGCCTGCATATTTACAGTCGTTAAAAATCCCAGCGGGTTATGTAGATAATAATCAGTTTAAAGAGCGGTTTAATACATTTTTAAAGGATTCTTATGGTACTACAGCTATCGTAGAAAATATAAGCAATAATCAAATATTTATTGATAAAAATAAATTGAAAAAACTCGGGTTAGACTTGGAAACCGTTCAAAAGGCTATTGTAAATGAACAAATCAATTATTCAAATATTTCAAAAGTATATACCGCAACTACAATGAATTCGGTTTATTTTGCTGATGGTATCGAAGCTTTATTACAAAAAGGGTATAATCAAAAACGTTCTGGAGATATTATTCTGGTTAACAATCCTGCATATATTTCTTATCCAAAAGTAGGTTCCACCCACGGTAGTGGATTAAATTATGATACGCATGTGCCTTTATTGTTTTATGGAAAAGGCATTAAAAAAGGGCATACTTTTAAAAAGACAGAAATTACGGATATCGCACCAACAATTTCTGCGCTTTTAGGCATTAGCTTTCCGAATTTTTCAATTGGTGAACCATTAGAATATATTTATAAATAATGACCAAACGAACCCGATATTCTATTGTAGTTTTTCTTATCGTTTTAAGTGTTTATGGATACGAGTATTTTTTGGGCGAAAAAGAAAAAGCCGAAATGGTATCTGAAGGGGCAACCACTAAAAATAATACAAACCAATATTTCTTACCAACAAGTACTACAGGACAGATTGTGCATCACAACGGCTATTCATTATCTTATAATGAAGCGCATGAGCAAGCAGAATGGGTCGCTTATGAGTTGAAAAAATCACACCTTTCAAGAACAAGTCACAAACGCCCTTATTTTGAAATAGACAAAGCCGTAAAAACTGGTGCGGCAAGTTGGAGAAATTATAAAAACTCTGGGTATGACCGTGGGCACCTTTGTCCAGCGGGAGATAGACGCTATACAAAACAAGCACATGATGAAACGTTTTTAACCAGTAATATAAGCCCGCAAGAACACAAATTTAATGCTGGTATATGGAACACTTTAGAACAAAAGGTGCGTTATTGGGCTAGAAAATATGATGGTGTTTTTGTGGTTACAGGCGGTGTGCTAGAAGGAAAAATGAATACTATTGGAAAAGAAGATGTATCTGTACCCAATCAATTTTATAAAGTGTTGATTGATAATAATTCGGGTAGAACAAAAATGATTGCTTTTTTAATGCCCCATGAAGATTCCAGAGCGCCATTGTACAAGTTCGTAGTACCTGTTGATGAGGTTGAAGCATTGACAGGTATAGATTTTTTTCCTGAGTTAGATGATACTATTGAGAATAAATTAGAAGCATCAAGCAGTTATAAAGGTTGGAGTTTTTAGTTTTTTTAGTGGTTTGTGCTTAGTTTTGCGAATTCTAAGCATCTTTATAGATGTAAGCTACACCTTCCTTTTAAACTTGCCTAGCATTCCTTTCCACCGGAGATTTCTAATAAACTCCCCTTCTTTCTCAGAGACCAAGAAATCAGTCTTTTTCTTTTTTGCTTTAATATAGCCTGCTATGTAGTCTTTCAATAATAAAAAACGTCTTTTCTTATAAGTTAATTTTAGCGCTGAAATTAATGTAATTACAAACCCATATCGCATTTTGTACATGGCTTCTCCTTGCAAATATTTAGACCTCTTGTTATAGCTTATTCCAGTCGGTTTTAAGTGTTTTACGTGCAAAGAGTTATCGGTTAAAATTTCCCACCCATAGTATTTAGCGAGTAATTCATCAACGGTATCCCAGCCCATTGAGGGTTTTAATTTTCCTATTTCTAGAAAACAATTTTTTCTATATGCTTTTAATGCACCGCGAATATGATCTTTCCTCGTTAGGTTTTCTAAAATCCAATTTCCTTTTTTTTCGATATAACAAAATCCTGAAGCCATGCCTAATTTTGAATTATTTTCAAAATGAATTGATAATTGTTCTAAATAATTATCAGGAAATATTAAATCCGCATCAAACTTACAAATCACATCATAGCTATCATCTAAAGTTTCGTAACCTTTATAAAACGCATTTATGATTTTAGAACCTGGTAAATGAGCGTCAGATGATTTTGAATTTAATAAGGAAATCCAAGTGTGTTTTTCCGCGAAAGCGTTAACTAAATTTTGGGTTTTATCTGTTGAATTATCATTAACTACAACCACATGTTTAGGAAGGTGTGTTTGATTTACTATCGAATCAAGAGTATGTTTTATAGAACTTTCTTCGTTGTGAGCAGGAATGATAATGTAGAAGTTCAAAATGTTTTAATTTTGAATGAATTCATTTATTAAATTCAATTTAGATTTAGGCACGAAAAAGCAATTCCGGATTCTATTATCATGATTTCTTTTTATAGTTGATACTTTTACCAAGCCTTCTGGGGTGTGATTAAAAAACAAATAATCTAATGTTTTAAAAAAGTCATCAAGTTCACTTTCAATGGTATTGTAAAGCGTTTCACAAATTACAATGGGTTGATGCTTTTTTATAATAATCTTTCCAGAGTTCAATATGTCTATCTCAGTGCCTTCGGTATCTATTTTTATCAAATCAATGCTAGTTAACTTCTCATTCGTAGCATATGCTTCTAAAGTCGTTGCATTTACCGTGTTTTTTATAAAATTTCTTGATGTAATTTTTGTGCCTGCATTACCTTCTCCCGCTAAATTATATTTTAAGTTTTTATATTTTAAACTTTCAACTTCATAAAAATCTATTTTTCCAGTTTGATTGCTTAAGGCTAAATCAACAGCTTTTATATTGTTTTCAAAATTATTTAATTGGATATTTTTTTTTAAAAAATGTTTTGGACCAATAGCAGGTTCAAAAGCAAAAATTTTAATATTTGGATTTGATTTTGCTGCAATTAGAGAGTAATGACCAATATTTGAACCTATATCTAAAAAAGTATTTATGTTTTTTGATAATTTTTCAAAAATTTCAGAATACTCAAAATTTTTATACCCATTCCAAAACAATAATTGAGTTAAATAACTTGTTTGATTGGTTGCAATTTTTATATTTCCTGAATCGGTATTTAAACAAAGTATTCCCGATGGAGGAAGTTTTATTTTTTTAGGAAGTATGGGATTAAGAAACCTATTCAAATTACGAAATAAATAATTTATATTTTTCTGGTAAATGATTTTATATATCAATTGTAAAACTGAATTTGGATATTTGTTAGAATGCATGTTGTTGTACATGATTACTGCTTATAAACAATAGCATTAATATTCATACCTGCGCCAACGCTTGCAAAAAGAATAACATCTCCTTTATTTATATTTTGATTATCTATCCCGCCATTTAATATAAGATCATATAATGTAGGAACCGTAGCAACACTAGAGTTGCCTAATTTCCCGATGCTCATAGGCATAATATATTCTGGCATATGCATGTTATAAAGTTCATAAAAACGTTTTACAAT
>ENA-ORXM01001174-ORXM01001174.1-marine-metagenome-genome-assembly--contig:-NODE-1174-length-38234-cov-3.916634_pt1 | contig 38234 bp, 32 predicted proteins | sample MGYA00237867_ERZ511480 | MGnify/ENA primary metagenome ERZ511480 (study PRJEB26309, sample SAMN06266103) | marine metagenome | isolation source: Algal blade | place: United Kingdom:Sidmouth, United... | reverse complement strand
ACGGGCAGCATTTCTTTGGGTTGACTTTTCGTTGCAGGCAGCAGCCTGGTGCCGTAACCTGCAACAGGAATGATGGCAATATCGATGGGCACGAGTGTGACCTCCGGGGAGTATCATAACTGGAGGGCGCTAGGCTAGGCGCAAGTCTCTGCTAAGCTCCTATACAAGAATTCAGGAGTTTAGGTTTTTCCTGACTACTGGCTACTGACTTCTGACTACCTTTTATTCAAGTCAAGCTTTAACGTGCGCAAGGTGACTTATCAAACGAACATTTTAAGACTCCGAATCGTACCGTAATGAACGCCTTCGTGAAAGGTGTTGTAGTGCAGCGCCTCGAGCACGCTCGTTAGCTCACCTCCAAAACTCGTTGTGTAAGGGTATTTCGTTTGACTGGGCGGCAAGTCCGCAAAAAGCCCCTGCTCCCAGTCGCGCCCTGTTCTTTCAACCAGCTCGAGACTGCGTTCGCGCAGTTCGTCTATATCAATACTGCCTTGCCAGTCCCGCGGGCTGCTGCCTTCGGCAAAACGTGCCCACCAGTCCTCGCTGACGTTCATGGGCAAGCCTGCCAACTCGTAGGTAAGAAACTGCTGACTCACGACCAGGTGCCCTATATTCCACAAGATGTTGTTGCCAAAGCCCTCAGGAATATGGTGAAGCTGTTCTTTGCTCAAGTCAGCCGTTGTCCTCAAAATGGTTTCGCGGGTACGGCGTAGTAGCGTGAGTGTCTGCTCCATCGTTGCCTTTCAAGGTGCTCGAGAGTCTAACTTTCAGCAGAGTATACCTGGCGGCCTAAACCTCACCCCAATCAAATTGCAGAGATTCCCACGTTCCAAGTTTTCACTGAGGTCGTATGATAGCCCTATGGAAGAACGTTACCAAACTCTTAAACGAACGCTAGCGAGTGTCAATCAGGACCACCTTCTCACCTTTTATACCGAGCTGAACGAAGCGGGTAGGGCGCAGCTCTTAGACCAGATTGGCGACCAGGATTGGGACATGCTGAGTGAGCTTATCGCCGCGCCTGCCAGTGAAGAGATTCCTGAAGATCTTAGGCCTGCCCCGAGCTACCCACGCACCCCCACATCTGATTCAGAGGAGAAGTACGCCCAAGCACGTGAACTGGGTGAAGGGCTCATCAGCGGCGGAAAAGTCGCCGCCTTTACCGTAGCGGGCGGTCAAGGTACACGCCTCGGATGGGACGGACCCAAAGGCACCTTTCCTGCCACCCCACTAAAGAAAAAACCCCTGTTTCAAGTGTTTGCCGAAACGCTGCAAAATGTGCAAAGGAGCTATGACACCACAGTCCCCTGGTACCTTATGACGAGCGAAATCAACGATGCCGATACTCGAGCTTTCTTTGAGACCCATGACTATTTCGGTCTGGACAAAGCCAACGTGATGTTTTTTAAGCAAGGAAGTATGCCCAGCATTTCAAACGAAGGCAAGGTGCTCTTAGCCAGCAAAGCGTCCTTAGCCCTGAGCCCTGATGGGCACGGCGGCAGCTTAAAAGCCCTCTATAAAAGTGGCGCGATAGATGATATGGAGCGGCGCGGCGTCGAACAAATCAGCTATTTTCAAGTCGATAATCCCAACGTCAAACCTATTGACCCCCTGTTTATCGGCCTGCACGTACTCGACGAGGCCGAGATGTCTGCCAAGATGCTGCCGAAAGCGCAGCCGCTTGAAAAAGTGGGCAACTTTTGCATGTCTGGTGGGCGCTTAACCGTTATCGAATACTCCGACATGCCCGAAGGATTAGCAAAGCAGCGCGACGAAAACGGTGAGTTGATGTTCAACGCAGGTTCAATTGCCATTCATCTACTTTCGGTTGCCTTTGTCAAGCGACTCAATGAAGCGTCGGGGCGCTTTGCGCTGCCCTATCACCGTGCTAATAAAAAGGTCCCGTACATTGACCCTGACAGCGGACAACAGGTCACGCCCAAAAGCCCCAACGCGATTAAACTCGAGACCTTCGTCTTCGACGCTATGCCCCTGGCAAAAAAGGCCATTATTCTAGAAACCGAGCGCACCGAAGAATTTGCGCCCATTAAAAATGCTGAGGGCGCAGATTCGCCCGCGACCAGTGGGCAGTTGCAGACAGAACGAGCAGCTCGCTGGTTGGCGGCTCACGGCGTCAAAATTCCCCGTGACAGTGATGGCAACGTCGACGCGGTCATCGAACTGAACCCCCTCACCGCAGTCGCTCCTGAACAACTAAAGGCAGAGGATCTTCCCAAGGGGGTTGAACGTGGGGGGCGGCTCGAGCTTTAACGCCCGCTTAAAATACCTTGACAGTCCTTCAACTAAGCCTTAGACTAAGGCTTGCTTGGGGCCGTGGCGCAGTTGGGAGCGCGTCTGAATGGCATTCAGAAGGTCAGGGGTTCGAATCCCCTCGGCTCCACCAGAGAAACGCTGTTAAGCACACAAGTCAGGGTGAATTTTATTCACCCTGATTTTCTTAATTCCATAGCTGATTCCGTCACGATTTCTGTCCCTCAATTACATCCCAATCCAAAATATCACCCTCGAGATGGTGAACCCTAATAGTTATCTCGCTTTCATGAGGAAGAGACCAAGCTCGTGAGTCGGTGGTTTAAAAAGTGGCGGGGGGTCGTTCCCGCCGATTTCGTACGCTCCCAGGAACAAATCGAGCGGGCAGAGACCGCAGCGTCGGCTGCCGGTCTCGTGTATATGGTTATCGACGACCAGTAACTTATCTCGGATAAACACGCGGCGATTGGCACGATTCACTTACGCCAAGGGTCTCGAGTTTCGCGCTGTTGTCGTCATGGACCGCGATGATGACATCATTCCCCTTGAGGAGCGTATCGAGGGAATAACGGACAGCGCCGAGTTAGACGAGGTTTACGACACCGAACGCCACCTACTTTATGTCGCTTGTACAAGAGCCAGAGACCACCTGCCAGTAACGGGAACCGACCCGGTATCAGAGTTCATAGATGATCTGGTGGGCGTTTAGCGCACTAAGTTACCTCTGAGAGGGTTTTGCCACAGCACTTGGTTGAGGGAAGTATTATCTCACATGAATAGGGTAAAATAGGCTATGTTTTACCCTATTTGCCTTATTCATTACCCTATTAAAAGCTCATGAAATCGCTAACGCCAAACTACTTGAATGACCTTAGTTTTTCAACTGAGCAGTTGAGTACCCTACGTGCCCTCGGTGAATATAGGGGCAAACAAGCCCTTTATGCCCAACAGACTCCCGAAACGCTTAAGTCGTTGAGAACCATCGCCGTCATTGAGTCGGTAGAATCCTCTAACCGGATTGAAGGGGTAACAGCACCTCGAGCAAGACTTCAAGCGGTTGTTCTTAAGACCTCCCAACCTGTCGGACGCTCTGAACAAGAAATTGCTGGCTATAGGGACGCCCTCGAGCTGATTCACAATTCAGCTGAGCACATGCCCTTTTCGGCTAATATCATCAAACAAACTCACAACCTGCTTTACCGCTATTTACCTCAAGATGGCGGCACTTACAAAGCAACACAAAACGATATCGTTGAACGCGAACCTGACGGAACCATCAGCCGGGTACGCTTTCGACCCTCGAGCCCTGTCGAGACACCGCAGCAGATGGATACCTTAGTCAGCTTACATGGGGATGCTATTAACCATTTGAACCTCGAGCCCCTGGTGGTGATCCCCCTAACCATTCTCGACTTCTTGTGCATTCACCCCTTTCCGGACGGTAACGGCAGGACAGCACGCTTGCTTACCTTGTTACTGCTCTACCACTTCGACTACCAAGTCGGACGTTACATCAGCTTAGAGCGTTTCTTTGAACAGTCCAAAGCGAGTTACTACGAGACCTTAGAAACAAGCTCACAAGGTTGGCACGACGACCAGCATGATCCTTACCCCTGGATGACGTATTTTTGGGGTGTACTACTAGCAGCTTATAGAGAGTTTGAGGAACGTGTGGGCGAAGTGCGGGGCGACCATGGGTCTAAGACGGATATGGTTAGAGCCGCTGTAAAGCGTAGGCTTGTGCCCTTTGCTATAAGCGACATTGAGCGTGAGCTTCCCACCATCAGTCGGGACATGATTCGGGTAGTGTTGCGGCAGCTTAGGGATGAAGGGGTGATTGAGTCTGTGGGGAAGGGGCGGGGGGCTAAGTGGAAACATATAGATGCATAAAATGTGGTAGTAATTCAGAGGAGTGACATTGAATTGTGGATTATGAAAAAGAGAGACCGCACTTCATAATGCTTGTAAAACTTGCACACTCTGCGCCAACCACTGGGCCTCTTTCGCAATCGTCCTCTCGAGATTCTCCTCCGGCGCAGGCCACAATTCCAAAATCGCGTTTATCTTGCGACCTTTCATGTCTAGACTTTCTACAAGCCAGGGAATATCCAAAACGCCCTGCCCTGCGGGTGTGCCGAAAATACGGAAGCCCATATTGTGGGCTTCGCGCCTAATATCAAAGTCTTTTATATGAACGTTGACCACATGGGGTGCTAAGGTTTTTGTAACGACCTCTGGCCCCTCGAGTGCCCCGAATGAATTGACAGTATCCAGGCAAATACCCACGTGAGCGCTGTCCAAGGTTTCAAGAATTTTTAGCAGGTCTCGAGCTTTGAATCTGTCGTGATTTTCAATCGCCAGCGTGACACCCGCCGCCTCGAACTTTGGTAAAACCTTAGCAACTATTTGACTGACCTCATTGGGGTCGGGGTGGTGCCCGTCCGAATCGACCACGACGCGCAGCAGGGGAGAGTTGAAAAATTGAGCGAGGGCTAAGTAGCGCTCTAAGTTGCCATTTGCAATGCCCCGCGTGCCCACTTCGACCTCTATGTCTAAGCTTTGCGTGAGGTTTTTTAGGCGCTCGAGTTCGCCCTCGCTAAGCTCATGTAGTGGCAAGTTGTCAGCGATTTGCACGAGTTTAAACCCGTGTTTGGCGGCGCAGTCTATAAAGCCAAACGAGTCCATCGGATGCTCAGGCGGATAGCCAGGTGCGCCGATGGCCCAGGCGAGGGCGTAGGAGCCGAGACCGATTTTCACTCTGCGTGGGTGATTTGTTTGACGCTTTCTTGCAGCGCGCCCAGGTCGAGGATATTTTTCTTCCAGTCGGGTTTGAAAATTTTGTCGTAGGCTTGTTCAATCGCTAGCTTGGCCCCATCTGAAAAAGGAAAACCTGCGAAGCCGAAGACAATTGCCATTTCAATACGCACGTGACCGAACAAAAATTCTCTGGCAGCTTCTTCGGGTACGCCCATTTTGACGGTTTCATCCAGTGCCTCTTTCATAGCGGTGACAAGCGTAGCAGCGAAAGTTTCGGCAAGGGCAGGCTCGAGAATCGCCATTTGCTCGACCGTAACGCGGTAGCTGTTCATAACTGGCGCGTAAATATCTTTAGAGATGCCCTCGCCCACCGCGTAATCCTCTTCGGGTCCCTGGTGCAGGGCGCAGACAATGTGCTGCTTGGCGTGAATGCCGCCAAACCAATCCGTGCGGCCCTCTTCAGTTGTTTCGTCGTTGAAAAGCGGCGGGTGGCAGGGGTGGGCAACAAAATAGGTGAGGTCGTCCCGTAGCGGTATCACGCCTGCGTGGGCGGCGGCGGGGTCTAGGCTCAGCACCATCGCCCCCGCTTTGAGTTGCGGCACAATCTCTTTCGTGATGCTACCGATGAATCTGTCTGGTAGTGCGAGAATAACCGCGTCTGCGTTGGCTAGGGCTTCGTCTTGCGGGGTGGTGTCTACACCGCGTTCCGCTAAGCGCGCCTGGCCTTCGCCACCTACCTCGACATAGGCAACCTCGTAGCGGTCCAGGTCTTTAATGTTGTCGGTGATGCGGCAGCCCATTTTGCCACCTGCGCCCATCAGGGCAATCTTTAGTGTCGTCATTTTTCCTCCTTAGAATCCGTCTCTAACGGTGATGAAATAATCATTTTGACCTACCTGACCTGCTTTTAGGGACAGCTCGAGCCCGTCCAACTCTTCCCTTTCTGAGTGAGCGCGGCACAGCGGTGACCCTGGGGCGATGGGTTTCAGAAGCTCGAGGGCGTAGATGCCCAGCTGTTTCGCGGCGTAGCCGCAGGTATCGCCCCCAGCCACGCAGGCGCGGCGAATGCCTGTACTCAGCAGCAAATCTCGCAAAAGTTTGCCCTGCTCGCTGCCGAGTAATGCCCCTGCATCAGAAGGCGCATAGCCGAGGGTTTTTAGAGCAGCTCGAGTCTCACCCAGTGCACTGTCATCCGGTCCACGCGCCGAGTAAAGGAGGGGGCTTTGTCCCTTCTTGAGCGCCTCACAAGCCAGGGTTTTGAGTCTCGAGTGTTCCTCATTTTGGTATTTCGGGTTGATAAGTCTGGGGGCGTTTATACGAATAGGGGTGAAGCCGCGCCGCTCGGCCTCCGTTATTTGAGCTGCTGTGGTCGGGGCTGCGCTGCCAGAAATGACGATTATTTTCTCAGCCTTGGGGACAGTGGGTCGGGTCGTTAGTGGCTGGATTTTCCCCGTTTTGTGCAGGTAGGCAACTAGTGCGTATTCGGTGCCCGATGAACCCGCTAAGAACCGAACACCTTCCTCTTGTAGCCTAACCAAAACCTCCCCCAAGGTCTCCAAATGTATGTCCGTCAGCGTGTCGAATAAAACGAGTTTTGCACCAGAGGTCTTTGCCCTCTCGAGGCTCTCTGCCGCGCCTTGGGCAAGCGCGAGGACATCGACACTGCTGACAGTAAGCTCGGTCTGCGCGGCAAGATGTATGCTCAAGTCACTCTCGAGCATCGGTGTAGCGGGGTGCTTGCTCATGGTGGGGTGGCGGTCAAGGCGGTAGGTCGTGCCGTCAGCAGTGGCGAACACATTGCCGAAAAGGACGTAGCGTTTCAAAATGGGTGCGCCGACAATTAAAGGAACGAGGGGCTGCGGGAAGGTCTCGAGGGCGAGTTCTACAGCCCTACCGATGTTGCCTAGCGTTGGGGATGAGTCAAAGGTCGAGCAAACTTTGTAGTGGCAAAACTGGGCGTTAAGGGCTTTGAGCGAGGTGAACATTTCAGGTAGATGCGCGTCCATTTGCTCGGGTGTCATAGCGCGGCTTGTGCCTGCAATACCGATGGCTCTCGCTTCTGGAAAGGCAGCGAGTTGCGCCTCAGTCGGTGGGGCTAGAAAGAGGACAGTAGGGACGCCGCCGAGGGTGAGCGCTTCCATCACATCCGTCGAACCTGTGAAGTCGTCGCCGTAGTAGCTCAGCAGATAGCGTTCCGAACTCACGCGCTAAACCTCTTTAAAGCGCCTGCCAGAGCAGGGTGAGTTTGGGCGTAGTCGGTTAGGGGGATACCCTCAAGCGCCGCTTGCCAGGCCTCTTTTAAACTCTCTACCCCCGCGGCTGGCCCGTCAGGATGACCCATGATGCCGCCGCCTGCCAAGTACATAAGGTTGGTGCTACCGAGTGCCGCGAAGGTATCGGGTGCTTGTGCGGCGGTTTGTCCCGAGGAGAAAACGGGCATGACGGGTGGGCTGTTGTTGATAGGGGTCAAACAGGCTTTTGCCGAACGAATAACCGAGGCGTCAGGTTCGCAGAATTTGTTTCTTAGGCCGTTGACGTGCAAGTGGTCGACACCTGCTAATCGGTAGAAGCTCGAGAACACAGGATAGCTCATACCCAATAGCGGGTGCCTGGCAAACATGCCCCACCCCGCGCGGTGGCCATGAAGGGGAAGCTGGCTGTGTTTGCGTAATGCTTGAATTGCGGGAAGTCCAACCGCCAGCATATTGACCATGATGCAAGTGCCGCCCTCAGCTAAAACAAGGTCGTGTCGCCGCAACATGTCATCCACCTCGCCCGAGACGTTGAACGCGACCATGACTTTTTTATCTGTTTTATCGGCGTGGGTGTTGACGACTCGCATCACAGCTTTAACCCTCGCCTCGAATGGAGAGTGCGGCGAGCCGCTTTGCAATTCGTCGTCTTTAATAAAGTCCAGACCTGCATTGGCAAGATGCCCGACAAGGTCAGCGGTTTCTTGTGGCGATAAGCCTACGCTGGGTTTGATAATCGTGCCGATGATGGGCCGCTCGTAAACATTGGCAAGTTTACGCGTTCCTTCAATAGCAAACTGCGGGCTTAGCTGGGCGCCCGTAAAGTCTGGGGGCAGCTCGAGACCCTCCAACTTAAGCCCAGAAAAAGGACTCAGTTCAAATAGATTCCCTGCCACCGCCGTCCAGAGGCCAACGAGCGAAGTGCCGATGGTTGCAAGCGGAAATGACAGGCTGACTTTGGCGCGTTTAATTGGCCCTTGCTGCGGATTTTTCGCGCCGGGTAACGAGGGGTCGGTGACCTCTTCTAAAATTTCTACGCTTTCGACCCTGGCCCCGTATTTTCGGGCGCGTTCAGGGGTTTCACCCGGCACTTTGACAAAGGTTCCCACCGACTGCTCACCCGCCATCATTTGGGCTGCTTCCTGCGGGTCGAAAGCGGTTTCGATTAAATAATGCGCGACGATGCGGCTCACTTAAAAGTCACCGACCTCAATCGTTTTACCCTCCGCCGCTGAGCGATACGCGCCGAAGGTCAGCTCGAGTGTCCTCAAATTATTCTCGCCTGAAGTGTCGGGCGAGCCGCCTTTCTCGAGACATTTGATAAAGTGTTTCTGGATATTTAGAACGCTTTCAGGGATAGCATTTGCGGGTGGAGATTGTCCGTCAACACTGTGCGGCGACACGTCGGTGTGTTGCGTTTCTCCGTCTAGCGTCACGCTTAATTTGTAGTTGATATCGAGTCGGGCTGAGCCTTTTGTACCCTCGAGTGCCACTAAGGTTTGCGGGAAGGCTTCTTGCTCGAGCTTAGACGCATAGCTCATATCTACAAAAACATGTGCGCCGCTTCGCATTTTCAAAAGCGCCGTGGCAACGTCTTCAGCGGCAATGTCTGGGTTGACGCGCTGCGTGTGACAGGTGAGGGTGCTTGCCTCGCCAAAAAAGAACCGCGCCAGGTCGAACAGGTGAACGCCGAGGTCGTAAATAATAAAGCGTTCATCAGTAGCTAAATAGGGCTGGTCGGCGTAAACGTCATAGCCACTTCTAAACTGAATACGTCCAAAGAATAATTCTCCTAAACTTGCCGCCGCTTTTTTAAGCTCGAGCATGGGGCGCTGCCAGCGGAAGTTTTCATGCACCATAAACGTCACATCTTTTGTCGCATCAACAATCTGCTGCGCCTCTTCAAAACTCGGGGCTAGCGGCTTTTGACAGATGATGTTGACGCCATGCGCTGCGGCTAATTTCGTAAGTTCCAGGTGCGTGTGGGCCTGGGTAGCGATGTCTACAAAGTCGAGTGATTCGGTCTCGAGTAAACTTTGCGCGTCGGTGTAAACCTTAGAAATAGTGTATTTTTCGGCGTAGGCTTTTGCTCTGCTTTCGTCTCTGTCACACACCGCAATAATCTCTGCGCCGTCAATAGCTTGCCAGGCGTTCAGGTGATGCTGCGCGAAGAAGCCACAGCCGATTAAAGCGCCGCGTTTCATAGTTTGTCCAGCGTGAGTAGGGTGTAAGGCTCGAGTGCAAGCGCAGAACCCTCACTCAGTTCAATATTCAGAGGAAACGTGGAGCGAAAGGCTTCGGGTTCCAGGGTTGCTTGCTCTAGCGTACTTTCATCAAGCACTCGCCCCCGATAAGCGCCTGTGAAACTGCTGAGGTGTACCGTTTGCGGCTCGGCACTGAAGTTAGCAAGCAAGATGCGCTCTCTCCCATTCTTGTTTAAAAAGAAACCCTCAAAGGTCAAGGGTTGATTGGAACTCGAGCCCAAAATCTCACCACCTGCAAACTCACCCACATCAGCAAAAACATGATAGAGCGGATAGACGCCCCCGTCATTTTTTATGACGCCTAAGTCGCCCGTCGTCTCAAAGTAAGTCAGACTGGCGGCGTTGCTCCCTAACAAATATTTCAAACTTCCCAGCGTCCAGCCAGCCCCGAAAAGCGTGTGTTGCCGAGGGTCGACTTGCTCTTCTAAGCATAGAGTTTTATCACCTGTTGCATTGGGGTTGTTACGCATTTTGAAGGTGATGGGACTAATAATTATGGATTTATCTCCACTAAAGCTTTCGGCACTCTCCACCGTTGTAGCTTGCGCAGCTAACGTCTCGACAAGCGAAGCGTCATCAAACGCGTGGACTTGCGGGTTAAGGGAGTACGTCACTAAGTCAAGGGCATCTAGCGGCGGGCGTTCGCGGTTGAGTTCGGTGAAAAATGCGTCGGTGCCACCTGCCAAAGGAACGTTTGGTAAGTGCTGGCGAGCTAGCTCGAGCCACTTCTTGGCGGTACTTTTCTCGTCCTTATGGAAAACTAAAACACGTACTAGCGGAGGTTTGAGAGAATCTATTTTTTGCTCTAAAGTTTCAAGCTCTTTCTCTGCATCTTCCGACAGGTGAAGGGCTAGCTCGAGCTTACAATCAAGCTCTTTAGCCTCATTTATAACTCGCTTCAAGTCCTCAGCATAGTCTGCTTGCAGGTCTAAATCTAAACGCAAATGGTCCAGGTTAAGGGCTTTGAGACAGTCTATTTCTGCCGAACTTAGCAGACGACGCCCTGCGCCCAAGCCTAAGGTTGGTAAAGGTTTAGAAGTCCTAGTCAAAGAGAACTGTAAGCCTTCGTCGGCAGCTTCCTCTACTTGAGCAGCGTCTAGTTCAACAATAATCTTCTGCTCCACCCGCGTGCCTTTTTCGACCTCTACGGGGAAGGGCTGCTCGAGGGGGGTGCAGTAGGTTTTAAACGAGGCGTCGGTCCAGTTGCGCTGGTCTTCCATTTCAAACGTATCACCGAGCATGGTGACGCTGGTGCGTACACCGTTCCCTGCGTCATGACTAAATTTGCGAATATCCTTAAACGGCTGATGCGGCGCGATTGTTTCAGGCAGAGTGCTGTCGGTCTGAGTGCCGTCGGTATGTTCAACAACACAAGCTTGCCCCGCTGCGCTCATGGGGTGCAGAACGCAAAACCCGATGCGGTTTCGTTTGAAGGTGCTTTTGGCCTCACCGTCAAATCTAAACGTAACTTTACTGTTTGATTCTCCTACAACGGTTCCCTGCCAGACAAAATGGATATCGTCTTCCTGATGGGTGCTGGTAAATGTGAGCGCAAAGCTGTCGGGGGTTTGCTCGAGCTTCAAGTCGCTCAGCACAAACGGCACCGTACCCCAGTTTGCGTCTCTAACGGCTGCGTAAACGCCGCGCAGAACTTCGGTATTGCCTACGCGTAAATATCTCAACGAGGCTGTGGCGGGGTCGAAGAGAAGCTCGAGCTTCCCTGCCTTTAAAGGTAAGGTTTTGGCTAAGTCTGTCATGGTGACGCCCCCGATAGTTTGGAGGGTTCAGGCGCAGTCGTTTCTTTGCGAATGTTGCGGCGGCGCAACCTCGCCAGCATCAGGTTGCGCAGGCTATCAATAACAACAGCAACGAAAATAACAAGGGCCTGGATAAGCGGCTGTACAAAGATATCGACTCTCGCAAAGACCAGCCCCGACTGCACCATCTGAATAAGCAGCGTGCCTAGAACCGTGCCAGGAAAAACCGTGCCGACGCCGCCGAAGAGACTCGCCCCGCCGAGAACTGCTGCGGCAATTGCGTCTAGTTCATCGCCTTCACCAAAGCTGGGGTTGACAATACCGAGTTGCGCAATCGAAACGAAGGCCGCCAGCGCCGCGCAAAAACCGCTGATTAGGTATACGGCTGCGACGGTTCGGTTGACATTTAGCCCTGCTTTGGTCGCTGCCACAGCGTCGTTACCCACCGCGTAAATGTGTCTACCCAAAGGCGTAAACCTCAGCAGCAAAAATGCAACTAAGACCACCAGGGCAAACGTGTAGATAGCAATGGAGATACCCAGCGGGCGCATAGCGGAAAGTTCAAATAGACTGTTGGGTAAGTTAATGCTGCGCGAGCGAGTAATGGCGAGCCCTAGCCCTCGGCCTGCAATAAGGGTGCTGAGCGTAACGATAAAGGGAATCACGTTGAAGCGAGTGATGAAAAAGGCGTTCACTGCGCCGAAGGCGAGACCGGTTGCTAAACAGGCTAGAAATGCCACGGGCAGGGGTGCACCAGCCTCGAGTACAACCCCTGCGACCACCGCCGCCACGTACATAATGCTGCCTACCGACAGGTCGATACCTGCGGTCAGCAGCACAAAGGTCATGCCCACCGCCAAAATGCCAATATACGACGCCTGGTTCAAAATAAGCAGAAGCGTTCTGGCTTGTAAAAAGCGCGGCGACAGTGCGCCGAAAATAATAAACAGCGTTACAAATAAAATAAGCGGGCTGTAGCGCAGCAAATTCAGTAACACGCGGTCACGCAGGCTTGTTGTCACGCTGCCTCCTTAAACGCGGCAGCTAAGATGCTGGCCTTATCAAAGTCATCCTCATTAAAATGGCTGACGATTTCGCCGTTATGCATGACTAAAATGCGGTTGCAGACGCCAATGAGTTCATCGAGTTCTGACGAGATGAACAGTACCCCCGCACCTTGCGCGGCAAGTTCGTGAACGAGTGTATAAACTTCAAACTTTGCGCCTACATCGATACCGCGGGTGGGTTCGTCGATAATAAAAACCCTCGGTTGTGCCCCAATCCATTTGCCTAACACGACCTTTTGCTGATTGCCTCCAGAGAGGGTCTTGACAGGCTGCTCATAGGTGGCGGTTTTGAGTTTAAGTTCTTGCCCCATTGCCTTGACCCGTCCGGTAAGCAGCTTCGTATTGAGCAGGGGAGAGCCCTTTGCGTAGTCGGTCAACGTGACCAGGCTCATGTTGTCAGCAATCGAGGCGTCCATCATTAAACCCTCTTCGCGGCGGTTCTCAGTAACAAAGGCAAGACCGCGTTCAATTGCTTCACGCGGTGAGAGTTTGCTTAAATCCTGTCCCTCAACCTTGATAGTTCCTGATTGGTAGCCATCTAAACCAAACAAAATACGCGCTAGTTCGCTGCGCCCTGAACCCATCAGACCGAACAGGCCGAGCACCTCGCCGCGGTGAAGCTCAAAGGAGATGTCATGGACAATGCCCGTTTGTGACACACCTTTGATGCTCAAAGCGGTTTCGTTCCCTGCTGCCCCACCTTTTGCCGGATAAAGCTGCCCCAAATCACGACCCACCATCAGCGAAATCATGCGGCCTGTATCAAACGCTCCCCGCACATCTTTTTCAACTAGCGTACCGTCGCGCATCACCATAATGTCGTCGGCTAAACGCAGTACGTCGGGCAAGATGTGCGAGATATAAATAATAGCCGTACCGTCTTCACGCAGGCGCTCGAGCATCCCAAACAGTCTCTCCGTCTCGCGGTCCGTGAGGGAGGTTGTAGGTTCGTCAAAAATAATCAGCCGGGCTTCGGCGTTAATGGCTTTGGCAATCTCAACGAGTTGCCGCTCGCCTGGGGTCAGGGCTTCGACGCGGGTGTCTGGGGAAACGTCTAGCGCTACGGCTTGCAGGGCTTTTTGAGTTCTCGAGCGCATCGTTGCCCGGTTGAGCAGCGGCAACTTCCCCCAACTCGGAAATTCGTCTATAAATAAATTTTCTGCCACGCTCAAATTCGTAAACAAATTGAGTTCCTGGTGAATAAAGGCAATGCCGGCGCGCTTGGCATCTCTGGGATTTTTGGGCGCGTAAGGTTGCCCGCCCACTGTCATGGTGCCCTCATCAGGGCTGAGCACGCCGCCCAAAATATTCATTAGTGTTGACTTACCCGCACCGTTTTCACCGACCAAGCCGAGCAGGCGTCCGGGCTCTAAGTCAAAGCTAATATCATCCACAGCTTTGACGCCGAAAAAACTCTTGCCGATGTTGGTGAACTCGAGTAGCTTCACACCGCCACCGCCAGCAAACGACGCCGCGCCACATCGAGCAGCGCCGCCGCCAAAATAAACGCACCCTTGACAATATTGACCGTGAAGTAAGACAGGTTGAGTAGGTTGAGGGCGTTGCTGAGTAAGACAAACAGCAACACGCCGTATACTGTCCAGGCAATCTTGCCGCGCCCACCAAATAAGCTGGTGCCGCCAATCACGGTTGCGCCGATAACATCAAGTAGCAAATCAAACCCTTGCCCAAAACCAGGTCGCCCCAAACCCAACCGTGCCGAATACAAAATGCCGCCCACCGTCGCGCAGACAGCGCTTAAGGTATAGGTGAGGATGAGTACGCGGTCTGTCGGCACGCCCGAGATTTCTGCGGCTCTAGGGTTGCGCCCTACAGCGTAAAGCCAGCGCCCGAAAACCGTGCGCTGCAAAAGCAGGGCGATAAGTACGGTTAAACCAAGTGAAATAAGCAGCGGAAAGCCGATAAAGCTGCCGCGACCAAGCGCTAAAAAGCCTGCGGGTAGGTTGGCAACGTTCTCGGCTCGAGTCAAATAAACTGCAAAGGAACTAAAAAATATAAGCGATACGAGCGTCATCATAAAGGCAGGAATCTTTGCCTTGGCAATAACCAGGCCGTTGATAAAACCAATAAGCGCCCCGACCAACAGCATAACTAAAAGGGCGACGGGAACCGCTAAGGGGCTACCACTTAAAAGCCCACCATTCTCGCTCAGGAGCACCCCCCAAAGCGGTGTTTTATCGAATAGCACAGGATTCGCTGCACTCGTCATGAGCATGCCACCGAGCGTACTCGTTAGACCAATCACCGCAATTTGCGATAGGTCGATACCTGCTGTAATAAGCACCAGGGTTTGTCCGACAGCAATAGCTAAGAGGGGCCAGACGTTCGAGGCTATATTAGCCAAGTTCTGCGGGCTGGCAAGGCGCGGAATAATGGGCCAGAGAATCAGAAATAATAGAGCGGTCAATAGAAGTACAAAATATTCGGAGACGATGAGACTGCGCAGAAAACCAGTTACGCCTGACGAGCTGTTGGAATTTGAAGAAATCAATGCGGCATCCTTTTATGTTGTGACGGGGTAGGGGCGCACGGCCGTGCGCCCCTACAAGACCTATTGGTCAGCGAGGAGCACGCAGCCCCACATATCCATTTCGCGTTCGCCGATGTTGGCTTGCGTCAGTGCAAAACCAGGGTCGTCGATTTGCTGATTGGGTTGGGTCTCGCCTGACTCAATAGCCTCGAGCAAAGCTGTCACTGTCTGGTCGGCCTCGAAGAACAGGTCCTGAACTCCTGTCGAGTCAACGTAGCCCTCTTTCATCAGGCGGCAAGCGGTCACGTCACCGTCAAGCCCGCCCAAGATCACGTGGTTGGGGTCGCCCTTGGGTGCCCAGCGTCCAATTTGTGACAGCGCCGCACGAATTTGGGGAAACAAAAAGTCCGATGAGGTGAAAATCATGTCGACATCGGGGTTGGCTTGCAGGGCACTCTCGAGGTTTTGCAGGGCCGTGTTCGCGTCCCAGTTGGTGGGTACTTCAATGGGTTCTTCAAACAGGTCGGGGTTCGCGTTGATGATATTTAAAAAGCCTTCGCGCCGTCCAATAGCATTGGTATCCGCCAGAGCGCCGACCATAATAAGCGGTTGCACTTTACGGTCAAGGCCCAGCGCAGCGGCCTCGTCTGCCAGGTGCTGCACAGCCTGTTCGGCAATACTCACGTTATCAGCAACGACCACAATGGCGTTGTTCGGGTTGTCGGGGTTGGGTGGACGGTTGAAAACGGCAATGGGCACGTCAGCGGCGTTCGCCTCGCCAATAATCGTAATGGCACTTGCACCGTCTTGAGCAATGATGATGATGCCGTCGACGCCTTGGGCAATACAGTCACGAATTTGCTCGAGCTGCCTATTAGCATCCTCATTCGCATTGCGTTCAATCACTTCAACGCCTTGCTCGTTAAGTGAATCAATCATGGCGCGGTGGCCTGCAACCCAGAACTCAGTTTCTAAATCCTGATAAGCAAAACAAACGGTTTGGGCGGCGGCGCTGCCCAAAAACAGGGCTAAACTCAGTGTAATTAATCCAGCGATTTTCTTCATATGTCCTCCAGTGAAAGTGTGGGCAAGATGTGCCCGTTAAGCTGACGCTTGTGGTTCTGGCTCAACAATAATTTGGCTTTTGCACTCACCTCCTTTCAAACGGCTCGAGCGGCTAATTCATTAGAACGTGCTAAGGCTTTGCGGCACTCACCTGCTACCCGCTCGTTAATCTGTTTATTTGCCGCTTTGACAGAAGCTAAATCTTTAGCCCTGTAAGCCTGAAGAATTTCTTTGTGGTCGCTAATAACTCTAGCTTCGTCGTAATGACTTGTCTCCGCGCGCAGGTACAGCAGCGCCGCAATTTGCGCGACAATTTCAGACCAGCTTCTAAAGAGGTGTGGGTGCTCGCTACGCTCAATCAAGTAACGGTGAAACTGCATATCTACCGAGCGGACCTTCTTAAAGTCACCCGCTTCAATATGTTTGGCCTGCTTTGTGATGAGGTTCTCGAGAGTCTGGTAGTCCTGCTTAGTCAAGGCGTCGATAATGCGCTCCGCTGCGAAATCTTCCAGCACGGTACGCATCGAGAAAATCGCTTCGATGTCTTCTTCGGTAAAACTGCGTACGAAGGTGCCACGGTTGGGAATCGTTTCGACCAGACCTTCACGCTCGAGTAGTATCAACGCTTCACGCAAGGGTGTACGGCTAACCCCGAGTTGCTCTGTAAGCTGCGCCTCGACCATGTGGTCACCTGGCTTTAAGCGACCTTCGATAATAGCAAGGCGAACGTGCTCAACGACTTGTTCACGCAAGTTAATCGGGCGAATTTCGCCTAGCGACATAGCCGATCTCTCCGCAGATATTGCCCAAAACATTTGTCAATCGTCGCCGTGCTTTTTACAGCCGTCATAGTGTTCCTAACCACTTTGTTATTTGTGTTGGTGTATTGTATACAATATACTTGTAGAAATGCAAGAGGTAGCTTGGTTCACGCTTAGAATTTGCAAAGAATATTGGTCTTAGCTATGTTTCAAGGTGAGAGGAAATAGTATGAATCCGATATGGCAACGTGCAGAATGGACATTTCAAAGCAATCGTCAGTATGACAACCCACTGCAAGATGCGCAGCTCTCGGCTGTATTTACCGCGCCTAGCGGTGCAGAGCATAAGGTTTACGGTTTTTGGGACGGCGGTCCTACCTGGCGCGTGCGCTTCGCACCTGATGAAATCGGTGACTGGACGTTTTCAACAAACTGTTCAGATAAAACGAATGAGGGATTGACCGTTCAAGAAAGCTTTATATGTGTAGAGGCGACGGGGGAAACTCTCTTTCAGAAAAGGGGTGGTTTACAAGTTTCGGAAAATAAAACCTACCTCGAGCACAGCGACGGCACCCCCTTTTTCTGGTTAGCCGATACCGGCTGGAACGGTCCTCTCTTAGCAGAGACAGACAACTGGCAATATTATTTGGATACAAGGCTCGAGCAAAAAGTAAACACCGTTCAGTGGGTTGCTACGCAGTGGCGGGCCGCGCCTGATGGTGACAGTACAGGTACAAAAGCCTACGAGGGAAATGAGGGTATTTCACTCAACCTCGAGTTCTTTAGGAGGCTCGAGTCCAAGCACAACGCCATTGTCAGTGCGGGATTACTCTCTGTCCCCGTGCTGCTTTGGGCGATTGAGTGGCACGAAGATCCGACAAAAAATGATCCAGGCTATACCCTGCCCGAAGACCAGGCGATTTTATTAGCGCGCTACATGGTGGCGCGGTGGGGTGCTGACCCGGTGGTCTGGTTTTTACCTGGCGACGCTGATTATCAGGGTGAGAACGCCGACAGGTGGCGGCGTATTGGACAGGCTGTTTTTGGAGATATCAGCCACGCGCCCGTAACGCTGCACCCGAACGGGCGGCAGTGGATTGGCAATTTTAGAAATGAAACATGGGTTGACTTTCTTTGTTATCAGAGCGGTCACGGGGATGGCGACGAGTATGACAAGTGGTTGCTCGAGGGACCCCCTGCCACCGATTGGAATGAAGAACCTCTCCTTCCTGTTATCAACGTCGAGCCACCTTATGAAAACCATCTTGCGTACCAGAGCCGAGAGCCGTTTGATGCCCATGCAACGCGGAAGCGCCTCTACTGGAGCTTGCTTGTTCACCCCGCCGCAGGAGTAACGTATGGCGGTCACGGTATTTGGGGTTGGGATGACGGTATGGGACCCCCTACAGAACACCCAACCTCAGGCACCCCCCTGCCCTGGCGTGAAGCTCTAAAAATGCCTGCTGCTGAGCAGCTTAGACATCTATATGAAGTTTTTACAGGGCTCGAGTGGTGGCGCTTACGGCCCGCCCCCGAGTTAATAATCGACCAACCAGGTAAAGAGAGTTCAGAGCACTACGTTCTAGCGTCTGCCACACCCGAAAGAGATACAGCCCTTGTTTATGTGCCCGAAAATAAAGAGCTTATCCTGAATCTCTCGAGTCTCAAAGAGGGCTTAGACGTTACTTGGTTCGAGCCGAAAAGCAGCACGATGCGAAAAGCTACGGGCCAAAAAGATGGTGACGTTACAACATTCGCCGTACCGGACGGGGAGGACTGGCTTTTAGTAGTTCGCTGAAGGTTTAAGCCTTAACTATTTAGCGATTATCTGTCGAGGCTAGCTCCTCTGAAACTAGAAAGATGAAGTCTTTACCGCGCTTGCTATCTTCTTTGAGTTTGGCAAGGGATTCTTCGTTGAAAAGGGAGGCCTCGAGCTTTTCCATCGTCTCAAAATAAGCTTCGGTGACGTATTCAAAGGCGGGCTCACCCAAGACTGTTGCTTTCGTGCGGTAAAAGTCTGTCTTGAGTACATTTGGTGAAGAGGCATTCTCTTCTTGATGGGGGCCAGTGCGCCACTTGATAAATTCGTCGTGGTCTGCATCTTCGGGCAAGTTGTAAAGAACGGTGAGTTTGACCATGAGGACTCAGGATACCTCACCCTTCTGTCAGACTCTTACTTACCGCCTTAGCTTGAGGGCTAGGTATTATTTTGATTTCATAGCCGTTCGCTTTTGAGAAGATTCAGGATGGTCGTAACAGTGCTGCTCCGTGCTTCTCGCTTCTTGCTGACGAGACAATTAGAGTCGGCTCGAGAAACCCAAGATGTCGACAGGAATTAAAAATATTTTCCAGGCGTAAAGGGTAGTTCTTTAAGCGCTCTGACCGCCTCTGCTACGGGGGCGTCGAAGCCTCGAGCTAAATCTTGTAAGCTGCTGTTTACGGGTATATCCGGTGTAACGCCTGTCGAATAGTCGCGTCCACTCGTTCCTTGCAGATTGGCGACAGCGACGTAAACCTGACTGCCGTCGGGCAGGTCGAAACTTTGTATGGCCTCGACGTTACCCTCGGTTTGCTCGCCTACTATTGTGGCGCGTTCTAACTCTTGTAAAACGAGGGCGGCAACCTCGCCAGCGCTGCTGTTTCTGCGGCTGACAATCACACTTAACGGACCCGAAAACTGTGCGGGTGTTGCCAGGGTGTCACCCGCAAAAGGGGAACCGTCGGGAGACTCTAAAACATTTGAGCCTCTGCCATCATCTAAGCGGTAAGTAGAGCGCCATACGATGGCGTCACGGCTCATCGCTTCAACCCAAGGACCCTCGATAAACGCGCCCAGCACGAGTCCGAGTTCGCCCAAGCGTCCGCCCAAATTATCACGCAGGTCTAAAACCATCGACTGCGCACCTTGCTCGTTGAGTTCATTGAGAAGACGGTGCACCTCTCTAGCGACGCCCTCTCCCTGAAAGGTGGGCAGGTAAATATAGCCAATATTATCGGCTAACATTTCACCTTGCGGCAAACCTTGAACGCTAGAAAAATCAATAACTTGAGGCTCGAGTTCTAGTGCCAGCGTCACAGCTTTGCGGCGAACGCGCAGGTTGACAAAGCCGCTGTCGATAGCCTCGCCCAAAGCCCCATTCGCCTCAGATGAGCTTGACAGCTTACGAATATCTTGACCGTTGACGTGTGAAATAACGTCACTGCGGTGCAGACCAACCTCAGCCGCAGGCGTATTTGGGAAAACGCGCTCCACTACAAGACCGTTCCCCGCGACAAAGCTATGCCGAAACCCCATACCGAGATTGCCTACAGGTTCTTCACCCAAACTGGGTGGCGGCGCGGTGCGAATACCGACAAAGCGGGAATGGTCATCACCTAGTTCACCGACCATACGGCGCAGGGTGCTGTCAAAAGCTGAGCGTGAATCGGCTTCTACAGCCTGGTCATAATAAACACTGGACCACTCTTCCCAGTCGCGGTAAGCAGGGTCCCAATAGTTGTCCTCGAAAATATCGACAAGTGCGTTAAAGATGCGCGCCCGACCCGGCGGCGTTTCCCAAAGTTCTTCTGCCGCTGCTGTTGTCAGTAAAAGACCAGCAAGCAGAACAACAAGCCAACGTTTGTAGGTATTCATAGCTATAGTCTATGAGTTAATGCTTAAATACGCCGTAAGAAATAAGACGATAGACAAAAAACTGATTGAAGATTAAAGGTCGAAGGTTGGTACTTTACTGAATTCTGACTCCTGACTACTGCTCATTTTCTTTCTTCTTTCTTTTTCCATCTTTCTTCTTATCCCTCAGCGAGAAACCGCGCCCTTGGAAAGTTTGTCAGGGTCTTTATGAAAAGCCTCTTCTTTGCCGCCGGAAAGTTCGCCCCAGGTGACCTCTTCCTCGAGGCTAATGACTTTCATGGGACAAGCTTGGACGCAGGCGTTGCAGCCGTTACAGCGTTCGGGCTCGAGCATGAGCACGCTGCCGTCTTTGTCTGGCGGGTCAAAGTTGCGGCTAAAGGCTTTGGTGGGGCAAACATTTGTGCAGACAGGGCACATAATGCAGCCCTCGGCAACGCGCGGCAAAATCCAGGGAACCACGTCTTCAGCTTCTGGTTTCGCGCCTTCAATCAGTCGGTACTGCCGCTGCATTTCGCGCGGCAAGGTCACGTCATTGTCACCGCCAGGGTCAAAGGGCGCTAGCGCCTCGGCAGCGGAATGCTGCAAGCCCCGAAAGCCGCCGCGCAGGAGTTCACGGCGGCTTATCGGGTCAGGGTTGTCAGTCGCGTCGTATTTTTCAGTGACAAGTGTTTCAACTTCGATGGTGCGACCGCGCAAGCCTGCAAAGTCGTTGGCCTCTTGCGCGATGAGGTCTAGGACCTCGGGCACGGTTTCATTGCCAACTTTGCAGGCGGCGCAGTCATTACGTGCCAGAGTTACTTTATCTTTACGGCTGGCTAAGCGCAGTAAGTCACTCGAGGAAAGTCGCGTTAGACACTGGACCGACTGCGTATTGCCTTTGACCTGGGAACACTTGATGGGCGCTCCGGGTTGATAGCTGAACTTAGGCTCGAGGGCTTGTGATGGGCAAACCTGTACACACAAACCGCAACCTGTACAGTCGATATCGTCGATAACAACTTCTTTGCCCCGTTTGAAACTAATGGCTTCATGAGGGCAAGAGTCACGACACAGCCGACAAGAACTCTGACTCTGCTTAAAGGCAATACAGTTCTCTTTCGTGTAAACGGGCGTCACGTTTACCGTTTTGACAAGGAAGTTAAAAAGGTTATCCCACATGATTGAAGAAAGATGGAAAAAGAAAGAAGAAAGAAAAGTTGTTTTTATCTTCCTTCTTTTTTTTTCCTTTTTGAATCACTTTAAAATCCATACACCTCATGCCGTTTTTCGGATAGTTTCTTATGATAGCCCGTTTCATTTAAGTAAGCGTCGAATTGCTCGAAATCCATCTGCTGTTTTTGGTCGGAGAGGGCGACGGCGGGGTTGGGGTGGACTTCGGTCATAATGCCGTCAGCGCCGACAGCTAAGCCTGCTTTGGTGAGCGGTACAAGCAGGTCGCGGCGTCCACCTGAGTGTGTTACGTCGACAATCACAGGCAGGTGCGTTTCTTGCTTGGCAAGCGCCACGGCTGATACGTCGAGCGTGTTGCGGGTGTACTGTTCATAGGTACGAATACCGCGTTCGCACAAAATAACGTTGGAGTTACCCTCGCTCATCAGGTATTCAGCGCTCATGACCCACTCTTCAATTGTTGAACTTAGTCCGCGCTTGAGGAGTACGGGTTTAGTTGTTTTACCAATGGCTTTCAAAAGCGTGAAGTTCTGCGAGTTGCGCGCGCCAATTTGTAAGATGTCAGCGTATTCGACGAACAGGTCTAAATCGCTGGCGTCCATAATTTCTGCGTCGAATAAGAGGCCGTATTTATCACATGCCTCGCGACCAATTTTCAAACCCTCTTCGCCTAAACCTTGGAAGGAATACGGGTTACTACGCGGTTTGTACGCGCCGCCGCGAAAAATCTTAACACCTTTGCTAGCGACGAATTCAGCTGTCATTTCGACTTGCTCTTTCGATTCAATCGCGCAGGGTCCAGCGATGAGCACAGGTGAGTGCTTGCCACCAATCGGCAGGTCGCCGATAGTGATAATCGTATCTTCACCTTTGGTTTCTCTGGCGGTCAAAAACTTGGGTTTATCGGCTTTCTTACCAACTTCCATACTGGCCTGAAAAATGCTTTTGAAGAGGCTTTTGAGGGTATCATTTTCAAATGGTCCCTTATTGGCTTTGGTAAGCGCGTCCAGCATTTCCTTCTCGCGCATGGGGTCATACTGAGATGTACCCATACCCGTTTGAATGCCGCCGATTTCTTTGGCGATTCGGGCACGGTTGGACAAAAGCTCGAGCATTTGCAGATTGATGCTATCAATTTCTTGACGAAGTTCTTTGATGCGGTTTTCTGACATGTATCTAAACCTTTCAGGCGTGTGGGGAAGAGCATGCACGATGGCTCGTGACAATAAGACTAAAAGCTAAGTTTTATAGGGGAAAACTTAGAACGCAAAAAAGCTTCTAAATCGGCAAAATAAGCTCAACGCTTGCGCCTTTCGGGGGTCTACCCAATTTGCAGCCCTTTTCTTTGGGCCTAGGGTGAGAGGTGCTCCTCACTAATAGGTACACGCCGCTGAGACAAGCGTACAATAATTATAGTGATTTCGTAAAGTATCACTAGCGGAATCGCCACCAGCGCAAAATTAAAGGGATCAGCTGTCGGTGTCAACACCGCAGCTGCGACCATGCCGCCTACAATAGAATAGCGGCGGAACTGCACAAGCGTTTTGCTGTAAATAAGCCCCAAGCGCGCAAATAAAAAGCCGACCACAGGCATTTCAAAGATAACGCCAAAAACAGCCATGTATAAAAGAATTTTAGAAATATAGTCGCCAATGCCCAACAATAGGTTGACTTCGCCAAATAAAAACCCAAGGATGATAGGCAGCGCTAGGGGTAGTACGACGTAATAGGCGAACAAAACGCCTCCGGCAAAGGCGATAAAGGTGAACAGAACAAAAGGAACCGCCCAGCGCCGCTCCTCTTTATAAAGCCCTGGCGCTATGAAGCCCCAAATCTGACCAAAGATAATGGGCGAAGCCAGCACAAGGCCGAAGAAAGCTGCAATTTGCATACTGACCAAAAAGGGTTCTAACAGCTTAAACGCTGTAAGGTTATCAACGGGTGTGTTTTCCAGAGGAGCTTGTATCCAGGCAAGCAGCTCTGCCTGGAAGTAAAAAGCAACACTCGCAGCCACCACCCACGCACCGAGCGTGATAAAAAGGCGATTGCGCAGTTCTTCAAAATGTTCAATTAGGGTCATAAATCGTTAGCCATGAATCATAGAATTTACGAGTTGTCAAAAGCGTCTCGAGACGGCAAAGATCATTCTACAGTTCAGAACTGAACTCTACCCTCTAGTTTTAAAGCTCAAACCGTTCTTAAGCTTTTTCTCTTTCCAACCGCATTGCTTCTTTTTCAGCTTGAAGGGCTTCTTTTTCAGCGCGAAGCTCTGCGCGTTCTTCTTCTAGACTTTTAACGTCGGCGCTTTCTTTTTTGTTCGCGCTATCTTCTTTGGTGCCTTCTTCAAAGTCATCTTTCATATCGCGGATACCTTTGCGGAATTCACGAACAGACTGTCCGATACCTTTTGCCATTTCCGGTAAACGGCGGGGGCCAAAAATAAGCAGTACAACGATCAATATAATAATAATCTCGGGTAATCCCAGTGGACCTATACGCATTCTACTACCTCCATTTAGGCTAGTTTAGCACTTTATGATGAATGAAAAGGTTTACCTGTACTTCATAAAATAGGGTGTTCGGAAACGGTTTCCGAACACCCCGCTTACACGCGTGTGCTGCTATAAAACTAGTTTATTTAATCGCGCCGTTAAGACCGTCAGGGAAGAAGAGGCCGCTATCAGCATCGGCTGCACCGTAAACGATGTTCAAGACTTCGCGGGTGCTGCGGCTGTAAGCAATAGCGTTTTCGTCAGTTAGTACAATATTGGCTTTGCCATCAACGACGATACCCTGGTCCTTGCCACCGCCGAGGGCTCCGCGGAGACCTGAGATAGCGCCGACAATCGTCTCGACAGTAACGCCGTAGGCGTCTACCTGGGTGTCTTTATCAGCGTAGAGAAGGGTACGAATCTCACCTGAGTGATAGGCTTCAACGGCTAAAATACCCGCTGCGGCCTCGAGAAAGTCTTTATTAGTGATAAGACGGGCTGCACCCTTATAGGCTGTAACACCGACATCCTCAAAAATAAATGCGCCGTGAATGAAAAAGAGTTGATTAGCGTAAGGATCAAAAGGCGTAGGAAGCTCGAAATCATCATCGCTCAATGCAAGACGAAAGGCGGCAGTTGCGGCGGTACTAAACGCACCCTCAGCACTAATATCGATTTTAGGACGCTCAATAGCTGCGTCGGCTAGAGCCCCGTCTAAAAACTTAACGTGAGCGAGTTCGTCATCTGCGATTTCTTCAGCGTACTGACGTATGGCGTCATCAAAGTTTTCTGAGGGGTTACTATTTCTAACGCTGTCAGCCACAATGATATCGCCTTGGTCCGCGCCAGGTAGCTCATCCAAACGACCCACTGCCGCTAGGTAAAAGGCTGCCTCGAGATATTCTAGATTGAGGGCAAAGTTTAGAACGTCACCGTCAATATTCTTATCATCATTATCATCGTCGTCATCCTGACCGTTTACACCTGTACCGCAAGCCGTTAAAACAGCGCCTGCGCCCATCATGCCTAAGTTACCTAGAACTTTACGGCGGTCCATTTTTTCGCTAAATAATTTTTTTACGTCCATTTATTTTTCCTCCTGTGGGTTATTTGAATCTGAGTGTCTTGGCGCTGAGTGACAGCGTTATTTCGACCCTCTGCTAAGTACTTACACGTTCAACATCCATTTTGGATGTTTGCAGACCATAACTCTCGAGCCTGGTTATAGCTAGCGCACCCCTTTCTTTGGTGTTCGTACAGTGAAGTGTAAGATTGTTGGCATTTATTAGCTTGTTGATAAGTTCACATAGAGCCATTTAATCTAGACCGACTTCGCGTGAAGTGAAATTTTTTACATTTGTGAGAGCGTTTCGGGTTAGGTAACACACCTCATTTTGTAGAATGTCAATTCTCGGTCCGACGAACTGTTGACACCCTTAAATCCTAAGTGCTACGCTATCTAGCCGGGCGCTTTCGGGTGTCTTGTTTGCAAGGTTCGGAATGCGCCACTCTAGCTCAATTGGTAGAGCATCTGATTTGTAATCAGACGGTTGTCGGTTCGAGTCCGATGGGTGGCTCCAAGATTTTTAGAGGTGGCATCTGTAACTTGGTTGTAGATGTTATCCCTAAAGATTTTAAGACGCTTAAGTGCGTTAGGGCGTGGGTCGGTGCCCGAGTGGTTAAAGGGGACGGACTGTAAATCCGTTGGCTATGCCTACGATGGTTCAAATCCATCTCGGCCCACCAGAATAGCGATTGAAGATTGTGGATACCCTCATCTTCAATCGCTTTTATGCGGGAGTAGCTCAGTTGGTAGAGCGTCAGCTTCCCAAGCTGAATGTCGAGAGTTCGAATCTCTTCTCCCGCTCCAAAAATTTATAGGTATTATCTGTAATTCATTTATAGATTGTGCCTATAAATTTTGAAACGCCTAAACCGCGTTTCCAGTCTCAAGCTGTGGAACTTGTTCAAAGATAGGCTCGTGTAGCTCAGTGGTAGAGCACTCCCTTGGTAAGGGAGAGGTCACGGGTTCGATCCTCGTCGTGAGCTCCATTTTATTGATTCTAAATTAGAATTTCTTATTCAATCCTCTATAAGTTTTAAATTCAATGCCTCTTTTAGGTAACCAAAAAAAGTTGAAGTGCTCTAATAGTTCTCCGGCCTTAGCATGTCGAAAAATTACAGGATCACCTAAATTAAATACTTTTTCAGACTTAATGGGAGTTTGAACTTCTCCACACATTTCAGTAGATATCAATTTAACAGCTGAATCAATAGGGATGGGAATTTTTTCAAGACCTAGTGCTCCGGAAGCAACATAACCTCCTCCATAGAGAGTATAAATTTTAGGTTCTGGGTTTCTTGTTACTTCAAGAGCAAAAAACAGTGATGGTTTTAAATCTAGGTTGTTATATCCATCAAATAAACTTGGAGCATAAAACCCTGAACCAACAGTAATCTCTGTAACAAGTTCTTCTTTAATTGATGAGTCTATGCTTCCTGTTCCCCCAGCATTAACAAAGTCTAATTGTATATTTTCTTCATTTATCCAAGTAAGTATCTCCGATCTAAGTTGCCTAAGTTTGTTAATAGATCTTTTCTTTAAAAATGGAATAACAAGGTTTTCAAGAAAGCTTGATCCCTTATCTCTCACTCCAGCAATTTGCGCTTCATAGCCCATCACAGCTTTGATTAAAATATTGTTTTTATTTTTACAATATGAGTAGAGATTTTTGAAGTCTCTTAAATTTTTAATGCTAGATCTATAAACACCAAAATTTAATCCCGGTAGTTTCATAGAAAGATCAATATCTATACACACATTAATAGGTTTATCAGCAAGAGCAGATAAGATATCAACATGTTCAGATGAATCAATCATAAAATAAACTTCACTTGAATTAGCATGAGCTAATAAATCTTTAATGTTTTTTTTATTTATAACTGGATAAGCAATTAATATATTTTCAAAACCTTCTTCTAATAACCAAAGTGCTTCTTCGGCACTATAGCACATTAGTCCATTATACTTTGGACCTAGTTTTTTTTTTAATAGTTTTAAAACTTCTAGAGATCTAATAGATTTTGTTGCGATTCTAATTAACTTATCCTTAGATTCCCGAGTAAAGAACTCAACATTGTGATTCAAGTTTTCCTCTATAAGAAAAGCTATAGGAAATTTTTTTCCTTTTAAATCTAGTTTCAGTTTATTAAGTTCGTTAATCATTATATTATATATTAGCTTATGTTACGAAAAAGGCACAATCAACATGTCTGAAAATTTTAATATTGGATTAGGAAAAGAGGAAATTACTCCTAATGTAAAAGATGCCATTTTTTTAGGTTTTGCAAGACCTGATCAAAAACTTAGTGGAATAAAAGAAAAACTATATGCACGGACAGTCCTTTTTCAAACAAAAGCTACATACTTTATTTATGTTAATATAGAAGTAGGGTTCGTTACAGATAGTATTTATCAAACTGTATTTTCTAAACTTTTGCAGAATCCTCTATTTAAAAATTTCTCACGCGATCAATTACATATTACTGCTCAGCACACTCATTCCTCTCCTGGAGGGTATGATTATTATCCATTATATAATATGCCTAACAATGGTCATGTACCAAAAATCCTAACTCATATAACAAGTGGTATTGTTGGATCAATCGAGAAAGCATATAAAGATATTTCACAAGCTACTCTAGAGTATCAAGAAGGAAATTTCCCTCAAGACTCAGAGGTTTCATTTAACAGGTCATTAAAGGCATACTTTAAAAATCCTGAGGTTACTAATAAAAATCTTAGCCCAAAAGAAGCAGCACCAAAAAAGGTTGAAATGCTTGTGATCAAGAAAAATAATGCTATCAAGGGATTTATTAATTGGTTTCCGGTTCATTGCACATCTATTGGAAGTACAAATAGATATGTTCACTCTGATAATAAAGGTATTGCAGCTAAAGTTAGTGAAGAAGGAACAGATAGAGTTTGCATCTTCTCTCAAGGTAATGCTGGAGATATAACTCCAAATTTTATTAGAGAGAGACAAAAAAATAGAGATTTCAGAGGAAAATTTAAAGATGATTTTAAGTCAGCTGAATATAATGGGAAGCTACAAGCTGATCAGGCATTAAAAATTTTAAGTAAAGGAATTTCTTACAAAGTAGAACCACTTATTGATTCGGAACTCATCTATTTAGACTTTTCTGAAATGAAAACAAAAGATTTTACTGAAACTAATAATAAAAGAAGTGCTCACGGAGCAATGGGAGTTTCTTTTCTGTCAGGATCACCAGTGGATGGAAGAGCTTTTCCAGATTTAATATCAAATATTTTCAGTTTTTTAGCACTGAGTTTAAATTATTCGCATCAAACTAAAAACTTTGTTATTAATAGAAAAAAATATAAAGATAGAAAAATCTATGAAAAACTTCATGGCAAGAAAAGAATTATTCTTGATACTGGTCAAAAGAAATTCTTAGCTAGCTCAAGAAGTAGATGGTTACACATTTTTAGACATGTAGATCCATTAATGAATACTTTTGCAATACAATTTTTTCAAGGTGCTCTTGCAGAAAATTCTTGGTTACCAGAAGTTTTACCTGTTCAAATTTCTCAATTAGGTCATGTTGCCTTGATATCTATACCAGCTGAAACAACAACCATGGCAGGGAAGAGAATAAAACTTGCACTTGAGCCAATTTTAGAAAAAAAAGGTATTTCTAAAGTAATAATTGCCCCATATTCAAATAATTACTGTGGATATATTACCACTCCCGAAGAATATGAAGTTCAATTTTATGAAGGTGGACACACTCTTTATGGAAAATGGACCCTTCCAGCTTTAACTTATCAGCTTGAAAAATTTGCGACAGAATTTTTAAAAGATAAAAAAGATAGAAACCTAGATAAGCAATCTATTCCTCCTCAATTTTCAAGCCAAGAATTATCCAAAAGAACTAATACAATCCTATGACCCTAAATAACTAAAAAGATAACTCTGAATTTAAGGAAATGAAATATGAATTCAATTGATAAAGCACGCTCATCTCAGATTAAGCTTAAATCCCTCTCTCTAGATCAAAGGGTAAAACTCATTGATAACTTCAGGAAGTATATTCTTGAGAATGATTCGCTTATAGTTGAAAAAATTCAAGCTGATACCCAAAAATCTAGTGGTGATGCTTATGTGAGTGAAATCTTTGGAGTATTAGAACATTTAGACTTTCTTATTAAGAAATCTAAAAAACATTTAAAAGATAAAAAAGTGCATACTCCAATTGCGATGCTTGGAAAAAAATCAAGAATTTACATGGATCCACTAGGGGTCATTCTTGTTATTTCTCCTTGGAACTATCCATTCTACCAAGCTATTGTTCCCATTACGACAGCATTAGTAACTGGTAACTCGGTCGTTTATAAACCGTCTGAACTTACACCGATGACTGGATTTTTAGAAGAAGTTCTTGAAGCAACTCTTGGAGAATTTCGAGACTGTGTTCAAATAATATATGGAGATGGTAAAACAGGAAAAGATTTAATTGATCAAAAGCCAGATAAAATATTTTTTACGGGAAGTGTTAAAACTGGAAAAATTATTATGAAGCAGGCAAGTGAATACTTAATACCTGTTGAATTAGAATTAGGTGGAAAAGATCCAATGCTAGTGTTTGAAAACTGTGTCATTGAACGAGCAGTTAGAGGAGCCCTTTGGGGAAGTATGACTAATTGTGGACAATCATGTACCTCAGTAGAGAGAATATTTGTCCATGAAAATATTTATTCTGAGTTTAAAGAAAAACTTGTAATAGAGAGTAAAAAAATTATTCAGAAAGTTGATACCGATGGAAATTCAGACATAGGTATTATGACTAGTCCTGCCCAAGTTAAAATTGTGAGAGAACAATTAGAAGATGCCCTCTCAAAAGGAGCAGTTCAATTAAGTGGTCACGATTGGGATAAAGTGAATCCTGCAATTCCTCCTATTATTTTAGATAAGGTGGATCAATCTATGATTGTCTATACTGAAGAAACTTTTGGTCCTCTTGTTTGGATAAAAAGTTTTTCAACTAAGGCTGAAGCGATTGAATTAGCCAATAATTCAAAATATGGTTTAACAGCAAGTATTTGGAATACTGATATAGCTCAAGCCCAAGAAATTGCTCACTCATTAGAAGTTGGAGGTGTTTCTATTAACAACGTCATGTTAACTGAAGGAAATCATGAACTTCCTTTCGGTGGTGTTAAAAACTCAGGGATTGGAAGATATAAAGGCGAAATAGGCCTTTATTCATTTTGTAATATTAAATCGATAATTATTGATGGTGGTCATAAAAAAATTGATCCTAATTGGTATCCCTATACAACTGAAAAATCTAAAATTTTTAAAACAATGACTCGTGGTTTGTTTGGCGGTGGAGTAACTAATTTTTTAAAGTTCGCAATCAATGGTTTAAAACTTGAATCATTAAGTACAAAACTTGGCATGAAAGGTCGTGACAATTAAAGTGACATGCAAACTTCAATAGAACTTCTAAAAGATGGTTCCGTTATAGCTGTACCTTCATTGTATTTCTCATTTCCGTGTGTATGAACACCAATGACAAGACCTGATTTATGATCGATCAAAGGCGAGCCAGATTGTCCCTCGGTAGTATCAGCGTCATGCAAGATTCTATCTGTTTTGATATCTAAAATTTCTCCGATACCTGACATTGAATTTTGATTTTCTTTAGGAAACCCTATTACTTTCACTGTTGGATATTGAATCTCTGCTTGTTGAAGATCAAAATGTCTTAAGTTTATCTTTTTAGGCAAAACATAGACTGACCAATCATTATTTCTATCATTCATAAAGCCTATACTCGTACCTGTTGTTAAAATTCCGTCAAAATTAAATACTTGGCTATAGGTTCTATAACAATGTCCTGCACTAATCACGCATTTATTGGATATTAAGAAGGCACTACAAGAATGACTGGTCATGACTCCAACTCTTTGATCTTGCTCCTCAACTCTATCATCACTTCCATGGATGGCTGCAAAAGTACAAAAGTGAAAGAAAATACAAAATACATATAACTTCATTCTTATTTCATACAATCAATAGCAGAAAACTCGAAGGGCGATGGATAATTTTACAGGGTTGAATTGAAGTCGTTTTTCTGAATAAGATCAGTTAATTCTTTATCATCTAATGATTCTAACCTTTTAGGCTTCCAGTTCATGACCTCCATGACTCTTGGATGCTTTGCATTAAGCGATTCAAGGCCTGAATAATACAGACTACAGCTAAGTCCTTTCATTCCCATATTTATTAACTTTGCGGTTGGACGTAAGAACTTTGGAAGTAACTCATTTTTAGATGCAATTTTTAAAACCCACACGAGAAGGTTTTGTGGAAAAAATGAAAAAATACTTAAAAGTATGTTGAGACCAAAAATATCATCTTTTTCCATATTAACTAATTGCTTATCAATGTATTCAAGAAACCCAGATTCAGAAAATGAACTCAAGTCTTCATCCCCTGGAATATAAACGTCTCCACATTTTGCAAGACCTCTCATCGCAAAAGAATTTAAAAACTTAGATTTCATTTAATATACTTCTGCGCAGCCATTTTTGATAAGGCCATAATAGTTAAAGATGGATTTATTCCTGGAGCATTCGGGAAAATACTTGAATCAGCACAGAAGATATTTTTTTCATCATGCAATCTAAACTCGGGATCAATTACTGACTTAGAACCATCTACTCCAATAGCACAACCTCCCATTAAGTGTAGACCTATTCCAAACTCTCCTTCAATTACTCTTTTAGCTCCTTGTGAATAGAAAATATTTTTTATCGCATCATAACCCATGCTTTTTCTCTTTAAATCAACGGCATCCAATTCCTTGTGAACAATAGTCTTATTATTTTTCCCCACCTTTATTTCACCTGGATTGGTATCTCGAATCGCCACTTCTATACTAGCAAATCTTCTTAAATTTTTCATAAAATAAAAATGCTCTTGTTGAATCCCCTTAAATAGAACCGATATTGCAGCAGGAGGAGCAAAAACATTTTCTAACTTGAAGCCTTTGTTTCTAAAGTTTACATCATCGGATTTATAACTTTGAAGAGGTCCTTTATATGCGTCAATATCATAATTAAATTCGGCCATCAGCATATATTGAGGATGGGTGTAAAACCTCTTTCCAATATTTGGATTTTTAAAATTTGAATTTATTAATAATTTTGAGTTTCCAATTGAACCAGAAGCAAGTACTAACTTATCAGCGCTAAAGCTCCACTTTTTATCTAATCTATCTGTTCCATGAACTTTAACTATCTTCCCTCTTTCAATTTTTTTAACCTCAAATTCGGAAAATACTTTTAACCCTTTCTTAAGGGCCGACCTTACATAGGTTATCATTGTGCTTTGTTTACTATTGATCGGACATCCTGCTAAACACTCTATACAGTCCATTCCTTCATTATAACGACAATCTGTTTGACCTCTATCTAGAGGATTACAAGTAAAACCGTTGGCTTTAAAACCTTCCCTAAATATGTCGGCATTTTTATTGGCGAACTCTTCAGGTACTTTTACTATAGATGTCTTATTTTCAATCTTCTCAAACCAAGGAGTGATTTCATTATTATTAAAAAACTTGATTCCAGATTCATCTTTAAAACCTTCAAAAGCAAGGTCATCAAAGCGATCTAATAATCCTCCATTAATAATAGATCCGCCACCTATCATTTTTGGTCTTACTAACCCTATTTCGGCATCGCTTGTTAGTTCCACTCCCCCGTTCCAATACATTTGAGAATTGGAGTCGATATCAAATCTTGGATAATTATTTGAATAAAAAAATTTTCCAGCTTCTAGCATTAACACTGAATGCCCATTTGAAACAAGTTCTTCGGCTATGATAGAGCCTGATACTCCGCCACCTATAACTATAAAATTAAAATGATCCTGCATAAATTTATTTTATGCAGGATCTCTTCATTTGAAAATTGTATTGATTTACTCTGACTTATTTATCTCATCAAGTAGAACTAATGCCTCGTTATTTCTTATATAATCTCTGTAAGAACACACATTCTTTCTATGATTCTTTGCCTTAGTATTTAAAAAGTAGTTATAAGACAGTTTCAATCTCCTATCTAAGATATCCTCTTTTTTATAATGAGTATCTACGTATGGATTTGATATTTCAGATCCGTTACAAATTGATGCAAGGAACGATCTATTTTTTATAAACGATAGTGATTGAACACAATATTTACTCTTTAACCATTCATATGATCCATCTCCACCAACATCTGTTAATAGAACTGCATCTGGGTCCCACTGAAATTTATATGGATATCTATCACCATGGGCAACTAAATTATATATACTTGAAAAGAATCCTTTAAAAGTTTCCCAAGGTTTACTTGGCATATGCATTTGTTTCTTTAAAAATGTTGCAGTCGCATCATTTTTTAGCTTTGTATATCTCGCTTTTTCAGCTTTAGATAAGTTTTCATCTTCAAGATCATACATTAACATTGCATCAGTAAATGCATATTTTGCTCTAACATAAGAGTTTTCATTTTTAAACCACTCTTTAATCATTCTCTTAATATAATCCCACTTACCATAATCTCCTTTAATAACAGCATCAAGGGAATAGATAGCTCCAACGAAATGATCTTTTACAAAAGTTTCCATCACACTTAAGTTTTTGTTTGATATAGCTAATGCATTTTTAATATCTTCATTCTTTAATGCGTATGAGACATTAAAACCACTATTGATTGAAGGATCTAAAACTTCTGACATAACAGCAGCTCCTGAAATAATCATCCAATTATTTAGGTAATCACTCATCTCATTTTCCCTAACTAATAATCTCATATCATACATCGCAAAAGTTTCTATTCTTCTTTTAAAGAAGTTAGATTGTTGTAATAAAACATTAAATTCTTTAAATACTGTTTTTATAACTTTTGCATTTGCAGCGAGCTTTTTTTCTTCAAAATCACCTTCACCTAAATTCCGGACCTCAGCCTCAGAACCTAATTCAGCAAAAACTCTATCTAGTTTTGGTAATAATTCTTCTATATTCCCTAGCATATTTCTCACTGCAAGAACTTCTGCCTTGGCTTTATTTTTTTCAGCTTCACTTGATTTTTTAGAATTTAGTGTTTTTTCAAATTCTTTCTCAATAAGAGTTAATCGGTCCTTAAATTTAAATAAATAATTATAGATATTATGCATTGATTCATAAACTGAGATTCCTACACCTTTATAAAGACTAGAGACTAGGTCAATTTTATCAATTACAAGAAAGTCATTCATATAATCTAACAATTGATTCTTTGCTGTAAGCATAATTTTTCTAAAGTTATATGTAATTACATTCAATACTTCATCAGGATTATCCAAACTACAATGGAACGAACCTGAGTTTTGAAGAAATTTTTTCCATGAATAAGGTACCCTTGCATTATAAGATGTCCCACACTCTGGATCAATCCAGTTATCTTTACCTTCGAAGTCTCTATCATAGATTCCAGTAACAGGAGGTGGTGCATGCTTTTTACCAATTAATAAAAACGGTAACTGAGTTTCAGGATAATTAGATGTAATAAAGTTTACACCTTCCCATTGACGAGTTAACTCACTAATGACCATCCCTAAAATCTCAAGAATTTTTGCTTTTTTTCCATTTTCATCTCCAGCATTACTAAAGATACTCTCTATTTCTATTACTTTCTCATTAATCGTTCCAATTACTTTATTTTCATCTTTAATTATCAAAGTAGCTGAAGCTTCATAAATAGGAGTGGTAAATTTTAGTTTCACCCAAGTAACACTTAAAAAAACGAACGTTAGTATTACAAATAGAGGCCAATATGGCATAAATTTAGAGGCAAGTATTCTGAAGATATTTTCCTCAGAATTAGTATGCTGATTTTGATCGTACATAATTGTTTTTTACAGACTTACAATAGCTATTATAGCTAATGATATACCACTTAGAATTACAGGAATCCAGCTTTTTACTTCACTGGAACTAGCTATTTTTGCCGCATTTGGTTCTACATATATTATATCGTTAGATTTTAAATAATAGTATGGAGAGTTAAATATTTCATTAGTTGTTAAGTCTATTCTTACAACTTTTTTTATGCCGTTTTGTTCTCTTATTAGTGAAATGTTATCTCTTCTTCCATATATAGTAATATCTCCTGCTAAGCCTAATGCTTCTAGTAACGAGATTTTTTCATTAGGAATATTTATTACAGAAGGGTTTTTAACCTCTCCAAGAATAGATATTTTATAATTTAAATAACGGATATCTACGATAGGATCAACCAATAGTTTTCTACTAATTAAAATTGAAGTAATCTCTTCTCTTAATTCTTTTTTAGTTTTGCCTGCAGCTTCTATTTTTCCCAGAATAGGAAAACGAATAGCCCCATCCTGATCAATTAAATAACCAGATACTCTAGTAGTATTACCTGCAGTAGTGGAAGATTGTGCACTTAAAGAGTTCGAAAGATTAAACATTTCTGCAGCTTCCGGATTTATACTACTTACTGTAATACTTAATAAATCATTTTTTTGAAGAACAGGTTCAAGACTTTCGTATGCATTAGAAGTTATTTGTGTTATGTTTTTATTAAAATAGGTTGCATTTTTAGAGCTTGCGCAAGAACCTAGTAGAAGGGTTAATAATGCAAAAGAAATAAGATTATATAAGCTTAATTTATTTTTTAGATAATATTTCATGGTTAATGGTGTGTTTATTTTTTTATCTAGTTAAAGTACTTAAATAAATTTATTTATGGTAAAATTAGTTTATGAAGTATTGTAAAGCAAGGAAACTCGATTAACTTCTTTTTCTTAGGTAGTAAATGGTTAATAAGCATTCTCTTCACCCATAAAAATATTTGCTACGGTAAAATATATTATACTTAGGTCTAATGTAAGAGACCATTTTTCTACATAAAAAATATCTAATTTAGTCCTATTTAAAATGTCAGATTTTTTATTAATTTCTCCTCTATAGCCTTTAATTTGTGCTAAACCTGTAATTCCTGGTTTCACAAAATGACGCACCAAGTATTTATCTACAGAACTTTGGTAATCAACTGTATGGACTTCCATGTGTGGCCTTGGACCAACCACACTCATTTCGCCTTTTAGGACATTAATAAACTGGGGTAATTCATCGATACTGGTTTTACGCATAAAACGCCCCATTTTCGTAACCCTAAGGTCATTTTTGGCGGCCATTTTGGAGTCCGAATCGCTATTTACGGCCATAGAGCGGTATTTATAACACCAAAATACTCTACGTTTAAAACCGTGTCTTTTTTGTTTGAAATATATAGGCCCTTTAGATTCCCATTTAATGAAAATGTATAATATTGGAGTTAGCCAAGATAGAACCCCTACTATAACTAGTAGAGAAAATATAATATCAAAAGTACGTTTTGCTATTCTTGCATATTCGGTATCTAGTGGTACTTTTCTAAGATTTAATACTGGAATATTCTGGTAAGCTTCTATGGACATGGCCTTCGAAAAGACCTCTTTGTTATCCAATATAATCTTAAACTTAATTAAATTGTTATCCGCAAAATCTACTAAATTTTTTAACTCCTTGGTATTAAAGTTAGAAGCAACACAATATATTTCATCAATATCATTATCTAAGATATAACCAAAGCTATCTAACATATTTCCTAAATAGGTTGGGCTTTTAGAAGTTTCATTGTCAAAATATCCTTTGTATCTATAGCCTAAATATGGGTCATCAAAAATGCGTCTTATTTTCTTTAAATTGGGGTCTCTTCCTAAAACTACAACATTTAAAGAGTTCCCTCCAATCATTCTGTAGTTTCTCCTTGCCCAAAAGAATATTATCCTATACCAGGTTAAAGAGGAGCAAATAAGTATAAATACTAATAATTGGTGTTGTAAGGAATGCACAGGTGTTCTTGTTATAGTAAATAAAGCTAGATATGCTAAACCATAAATAAGATAAAGCTGAAACATTTTAGTGACGTTAGTCATAAAAGTATCCTTTCTGCCAGTTGGGTAATAGTTTATCCCGTAGGTTATTAAAAGCCAAGAAAAATTATAATAAAGTATGTTATTTAAATGTAAATACGTTTCAGGAGTAAGTAGAAGTAATGTTCCATTTATAATACATAAATGAATAATAATAGAAATAGGAATTATAAGGAGGGATCTTTTAATTTTTTTCATTCCTTAGTTAAATGCCTTTTTTTTAGTTAAATAAACGAAACGTTTATATCTAAGCATAGTGTTATATTATAAAAACAATAATAATCTTAACAGAATTTTATAGTAGTAGGAATCATGAAAAAGATGGGAACTTTTTATTCTTTGTTCAAAGATAAATACTCTTTCTAATATTTTAGAAAAAAAGATAGAGAGGTGGTTAATTAAATAAAGTAGAATTTTTGAAATTTATAGTGAATCTATAGTAAATTACAGAGCGGTTGTGTTTTTTAAAAAATAATACAGTTTTGTTTTTTTTAAATTTTTCGATAAACTGTATTGTTAGCTAACGATAAGAGGTAATTATTTTCGTTGAATTGTTTTTTGATGTATTGAGTCATAATTTAAAAATTAGAAAAAGGTCAGCGTTTAGTAACCTTTTTCTATTTACACACTTAACGGGATAGTGTCTTAAAAATATACTATTCCTCTTCTGATGCTTCTGGTTCTATTATTTTAGCGGAGTCTTCTTTATTTAAATTGTTTTCTAGGATATTTAATTTTTTTAATTTCTCGGTCCAAGTAGCAAGAGCGTCTTTATGTTTTTGAACATTTTTAATAACTTCTTTTACTAATGGGTTATCTTCTGATGCATTAGAGAAAAATTGTAAATTATTTTCTAGTTGTCTAATTTCATCTTTACTCTCATTAATTTTTTTTCTAATAAAACTACGCTCATTATAAATGGCTCTTTCATTATCTTGAGAGTTGGCAAGTTGTTGTATTTTATTGCCATATTTTAAAAGCTCAGATTCCTGTCTGCTAATGTTTAATTTATTAAACAGTGCATCTAGAACTTTGTTAAATTTCTGGTTAATATGTTTTTTATTAAAAGGAACTCTGCCAAAGCTTTTCCATTCGGCAATAAATGATTTTATAGCAGTTAAATCTTTGTTTCTTTCTCCAGAAAGGGTAAACGCTTTTAACTTTTCTAAAAAAGTATTTTTTAATTCGTAATTAG
>ENA-ORXM01001173-ORXM01001173.1-marine-metagenome-genome-assembly--contig:-NODE-1173-length-38267-cov-5.419953_pt1 | contig 38267 bp, 32 predicted proteins | sample MGYA00237867_ERZ511480 | MGnify/ENA primary metagenome ERZ511480 (study PRJEB26309, sample SAMN06266103) | marine metagenome | isolation source: Algal blade | place: United Kingdom:Sidmouth, United... | reverse complement strand
GGTTCTTCAGTTTAATCTTCTTACGAATATCCCTAGAAAAATGGAGCAATCCAAACCTATGAAATTCGTCTATCTCCTTATAGTTGTAAAGGTTTTCGTTCTTATGAATATCCCTAGTATACACAAACTTAGCCAGCGACAAATAACAAAATCCTAAAGCCAGCAAAACGCGTAAGGGATAGAGAAGGGCCGACCGAAGGAAGGCGTGTCGTGTGAGGAACGAATACGATACCGAAGTGAAAACGTAGCCTGGAATAGCCCGACCCATACTGACCAAATAGACGACGAAGGAGTCTATGCAGGAAGCATGGGATCCGCCCAAATCAAAACAAATAATAATATAAGATTATCCTCTAAACATCCACTTCCCAATCTCCATAAATCCAACTTTCTTACCGTAAAGTAAAATACCAATTCGAAAAATCCTTGCTGCTAGCCATGTGAAAAATAAAATAGCCAGAACCAAGAACAACATTGACAAAGCGATGTGCCAACCCGGCGGATCAAAAGCCAGTAGACCTGGCATCACAATAGGGGAGAAAAGTGGGAAAATACTGGAATATAGCGCTAGCGAACTTTCGGGGTTACGCACTACGACTACCATAATATAAATGGCAATAGCGATCGGTATCATTACAGGTACCGAAAGAGACTGACTCTCGCCAAGATCATCCCCGACAGCCGCACCGACCGCGGCAAAGAGTGAAGCATATAAAAGATACCCTCCCAAAAAATAAAATATAAAAAGAGGTACTATTTTCCACCAATTGATATTGTTGAGCTCCGCCATGAACATCATTGCCTTTGACTCCATCTCTTCCATGTCTACTTGTCCAGCCTCCATATTCATGGTTTGCAGACTTTCCGTATCAATACCAAAAGCAAATGCCGCACCGATATATACCAATGGGATCAGCACTACCCAAATCAGCAGTTGTGTCAAACCAACAGCACCTACTCCGATAATCTTACCCATCATGAGCTGAAACGGATGCACCGAACTTACGATCACTTCCACAATACGGCTCGTCTTTTCCTCCATGACCGAGCGCATCACATTCATGCCATAAAAAATAACTACAAAGTACATCAGCAAGCCCATACCCATACCTAGCATAGCGCCGACCATACCAGAAAAACTAGAATTGTCCTCTGCAGTTTCATCTAGGGGGTCGGGATCAAGGGTGACTTTTGTGTCGAGCAGCTTCAGTTGTTCTTTGTCCAGATCTAGTTTTTCTATCTTATAATCACGTACAATATCATTGACGGCAGACTCGATCCGAGCGACATCATCCAGTCCAGGATTACTCTCGGAGTAATAGGTAATTTTATAATCTTTAGATTTAATATTACGCAGAAGAGGTAGCTGTAAAACTGCAGAATATTTTTCTTCCTGCGCCTGCTGCTTGAGTTCGGGCAAGGAAGCAGTCGTCTTGATATAGTGTATGGAGCCGTCCTTGCTAGAAGGAATATTGCGATTGTCAAGGATACCCGCTTCATCGTAAACGGCTATATTGAGCACCTTGTCTCCCTCATAGGAAAGGATGAAAAATACGACCACAAAGAAAAGTGCGAAAGCAAAAGGAGTCAGTAGCGTAGTGACAATGAATGATTTCTTCTTGACTCGTGTCAAATACTCACGCTGAACTATAAGCCAAAATTTATCCAAGGTTTTAAGTTTTGTAAGGCGAATATACGCTTAATTGGGTCTATTTAAGGTACTCTGTCGGCATTTTTAGACAAAACCTTTGTGACCTTAGATTGATGATAAATTGGACACATCTATCAACACCTAAAACTGAAATCCTGAAATTCAAAGCTCTTCAAATTCACCATTCATAATTCCATTCACTCTTCTTCCTTATTTTCCAAATACCGCTTCCGCCGCGCATCCTTTTCCTCCTGCGCTTTCTCCTTCTCCGCCTTGCGTCGCTCATCCGCCTTACTATAAGCAATGATAATTTCCTTCACTAAGCGGTGACGAACTACATCATCCACGGTTAGATATACCACACCGATACCTTCAGTATCTTCGAGAATATTGATACTATGCTTCAGTCCAGAACGCTGATTGTGCGGTAAATCGATTTGAGAAATATCACCTGTGATAATACACTTTGCCGAAGGCCCCAATCTGGTCAAAAACATTTTGAGCTGCATCGAAGACGCATTCTGCGCCTCATCCAATATAATAAATGCATTGTCCAATGTCCGACCACGCATGAAAGCAAGCGGTGCTATTTCTATGATGCGATTGGTCATGAAATGCTCCAACTTTTCAGGTGGAAACATATCATCCAATGCATCATATAATGGACGCAGATAAGGATCTACTTTGTCCTTCAAATCTCCTGGTAGAAAACCAAGGTTCTCACCAGCCTCCACAGCGGGGCGCGTAAGAATTATTTTTTTCACCAACTTATTTTTTAGCGCGCGTACAGCGATGGCTACCGCTGTATACGTTTTACCTGTACCAGCAGGTCCGATGGCAAAAACAATATCATTGGTCTCTGCAGACTCGAATAATTTTTTTTGATTGACCGTTTTGGCTTTGATCGGTTTACCATTTCGCCCATTAACTATAGTGCTACTGGCATCGCCACGGCTTATTTTTACTTCAAACGGATTGTTGCCATTAAGCATATCTTTTACCGTCTGCGTAGAGAGCTCATCGTGCTCCTTGAGCATCCGTAACATTTTCTCGAAAGTGTCTTTGACTTCTTGCGTTATTTTTTTCTCGCCTTCAAGTTTAAGTTTGCTTCCGCGCGATGTGATACGTATTTGCGGAAAAGCTTTTTTGATCAGATTTAGTTTGGAGTTTTTCTCACCGTAGAGTGCTACTGGATCCACTCCATCAATAGATAAATTGATTTCGCTCAATATGTATATTTTATGTTGATTAATGTATGTTTTACTAAAACGTAATTTTAGCCTAATATCATGCTTCTTTTCCTAGCTACTAAACTAATATAAGTATTTTCCTAACCGATTGTTTCGACCTATCCTAGAATTATGCATTTTTGCACTAGATATGATCAAAAGAATTGTAAAAATAGAACTCTTAGCCGATAAGATCGAAGAAATGCAAGCCATTTTTCGGGAAACTAAGCACCTTATTCTGGCACAGGAAGGTTGCCTCCAAGTAGAGCTTTTGCGCTGTACAGCACCTGACAACATTTTTTTCACTTTTTCCATTTGGGAGTCTGAGGAAGCACTTGATGCCTATCGCCGATCAGCACTTTTTGGTCAAGTTTGGCCTCGCACCAAAGCCCTTTTTGCACAACCTGCAGAGGCATGGAGTACGCAGTTAGACGATAGCCCTTGGCAGTAAATTACAGAGTCATGAAAGAGGTTAAAGACTATTCATTACAGTATGAATTTTATTTCTAATATCAAATGCGTATTTTTAGGATTATGAATAATGAAAAAGAGAAATTGAAGTTTATTGATCTGTTTTGTGGAATAGGTGGGTTTCATATTGCTTTCGATAACGCCTGTAGAGCCAACAATATTCAAGCGGAATGTGTATTTGCATCAGATATTGATAAATATGCTCAAGATTCATACGAGGCTAATTTTGGAATTAGACCAGTGGGAGATATAACTACTATAAACGAAGACTCAATTCCAAATCACGACATCTTGTTTGCAGGATTTCCCTGTCAACCATTTAGCATTATAGGTCAAATGAAGGGGCTTGATGACATAAGAGGTACCCTTTTTTTTGATATAGCCAGAATAATAGGAGCTAAAAAACCTAGAGCATTCATACTTGAAAATGTAAAGCAGTTGGTTGGTCATGATAAGGGGAACACGATAAAAATAATAATAAAAACGTTAAGAAATCTAGGATACTTTGTTTCTTATAAGGTACTTAATGCTCTTAACTATGGATTACCCCAAAAAAGAGAAAGAATTGTAATAGTTGGACATCAAGACAATATAATGTTTCGATATCCAAGTCCTAGCAGACCTTTTAAAAGTTTAAGAAAAATTCTCGAACCTGAAGTAGACCCTAAATTTTATGCTTCAAAGTATATACAAGAGAAGAGAAAAATTAGCCATGTTTCTAAAACATCTCCATCAATTTGGCACGAGAATAAGTCTGGAAATATTTCTTCTTATCCATATTCTTGTGCGCTTCGTGCTGGGGCCTCTTATAATTACCTTTTAGTAGATGGAAAAAGAAGATTAACTCCTAGAGAAATGTTTAGGCTTCAGGGGTTTCCAGATAGATATAAATTTGTAGTCAGTGACTCTCAGTTGAGAAAACAAGCAGGGAATGCTGTACCCGTTAATATGATTGAAGCTGTAGCGAAAGGACTTCTACCTTTCATCGCAAAATCAGTGGATCAAACATTGGTGCTCGCTGAACATAAAGTTGAATATGTTTAATTAATGAAAAAAAGACCTAAGTTAAGAACAGTAGATAAAACATCTCCCCCTTTTCCTTTGAATAAGTTTAGTAAAGATTTTCCTTATATACTGGGTAAAGAGATAGTTTATTTATTGGCAAGTAAAGGAAGACCTGTTTTAGAAGGTGATGAATGGGAAAAGATATTCGCTATTTGCATAGGAGCAGAATGGAAACCATCGAATGTTGGATTAGATGATGTGGTATTAGGAAATACAGCTTGGGGTGCCAAAACGGTTAAAGCAAACACAAGCGATTTTAGAAAATTAAAACAAGTACGGTTAATCTCTGGCCGAAACTCACCTGTTTATTCTTATGGGTCAATAATCGATATAAATTCAAATCCAAATGAAATTGGTCAGATGGTCTTAGATATTTGGAATGAAAGAGTTACATCGATTAGAGAAAAATATAAAAACTTAAGAACTATAGTGTTAGTTAAATCAAATGATCTTACTCAACTTGCAGTTTTTGAATTTGATACTATTAGATATGATTTCGAATTATTCGACTTTAAATGGAATAGGAACGGAAATTTAGAAGGTTACTTGAAAAATTCAACGAAAAAGAAGTTTACATGGCAACCTCATGGTTCTCAATTCACAATAACTGAGCAAGTGCCAAAAAATACTTTAGTTGTTAAGTTGAAAAAACCAGAAAACTTAGACAAAGCTGAAATTTTGAAAGCTATTGGTTTTGATAATAGCTGGGTTGTAATCCAAAAATGAGGTAGACTGAATATTTTAGGTTTTATCACGTTAATTTCCTTTTTTAAAATTCACTACGCTCATATTTTCCATCTTTACTATGAAAGATATAAACCTACATACTTATACCATACATTTTGATGACGTGGAAGCGCAGCTCGCTGCGTTACTTGAGCGAACGGATTTCTCCACCATATTTGTATTGACAGATGAAAATACGCGCGCCTATTGTTTGCCCTATCTGTTGACAACCTTGCCCGAAGATACCTATTATGTAAATATCCAGAGTGGGGAAGTAAATAAAAATATCGAGACCTGTCAAATCATCTGGCAATCATTATTGGAGCAAGGCGCGGATCGCCTAAGTTTACTGATCAATCTCGGCGGAGGTGTCATCGGCGACATGGGCGGTTTTTGCGCATCGACCTATATGCGCGGGATACGATTTGTCCAGATTCCAACTACCTTATTGTCACAGGTCGATGCTTCGGTGGGAAGTAAACTAGGCATAGATTTTCAGCAAGTCAAAAATATTATTGGCCTGTTTAATGACCCACTAGCCGTGCTTATCGACCCCGTTTTTTTGACGACATTGTCACGAGCAGAGTTACGAAGTGGATTCGCGGAGACCATAAAGCATGCCCTCATCTATGACGCTGACCTTTGGACGGGCATCCAGCAGATCACCGATGTAAATGCAGTGGCCGACTGGGCTGACATCATCTATCGGTCTGTTCAGATCAAGCGAGCAGTGGTGCAAGCAGACCGTAAGGAACAAGGCGTACGTAAGATTCTCAATTTTGGTCATACCATTGGCCACGCTTTAGAGTCTCATTTTCTTACCACTGATACACCGTTGCTACACGGAGAAGCGATCGCGTGGGGCATGTATGCAGAAGCACATATTTCGCACCAGCAGGGTAGCTTAGATAAGAATGCATTAGATGACATACAAGCTTACTTGACTAAAGTATACAGTGATTGCCGACCTAGTTTGTGGCCGCTTCAGTCACTCTTAGAATACATGCGTAAAGATAAAAAGAACAAGAATCAGCGCATATCCTTCTCCCTTTTGGACGGCATTGGAACCTGTACCCCAGACCAATTTATGGATGAAGATTTATTATCAGGCATGATTACAGAGTTAGTAGCATAGGTTGATTTGGGGCCTACCACGGCAAGAAAAAAGCCGCGGTCGCTATGTTTCAGGACTCGCTATTCAGCTCGGTGCTATGCACGGACTTTCTAAAAAAAGTCCCCCTTTCACAGCGCTAGTCCAAAAAACATCCTGTTATGGATTGTTTTTCACTATGCTGATAGTACTTGTTCGTTGCTGATTGTCTGTGACTCGAAGTAGATAGATTCCATTTATGAGATCTTCAACATTGAGCGTTGGCGACCCTATATCAACTTTATTTTTTATCATTTTACCATGCAAATCATATAGTTCTACACCTACTATATTTTGTATGTTTGATAAGTTGATCACATCCCTAGTAGGATTAGGACTTATGGAGAATCTAGGAATCTCTTCATGGCGTGTACTCACCATTAAGCAAGTTTCATCATCTATACCTATAGTATAATTTACTGTCTGCACAATCTCTTGGGTAGTAAAATCCCTATAGCTGACCTTAAAAGATCCGCATCCACTTACTTCGTTTGGGTAGATTAACACAGAAAAGTTAAAACTAGTATCTGCAGGATCTATTTCGAATGCTGTTGCACTGCTGGTGATTCCGGTAAAATAATCTAGCTCCGTATCTCTAACCGAAAATTCCCATTCTTCAGGTAGATCTATATCCTGCAGTAGCCATTCCAATTCTATAATGTCATTAGTATTGTTTTTCATCTTAGACTTTAATCTAAACTGATTGGTAGTCGTATTCTCCAAATACAAAATCTCTTCAAAAACAGTAGGGCTTATTGAAAAATCATTTTGAGCAAAAGTTAAATTGAGACACAATAAGATTAAAGCGATGGGTAGAATGGTCTTTAGATTCATGATGGTTCGTTTTGTTTATAAAAAAGTAGCTGCTATGCTAAGCAGCAATTTCTGATGCTTTAAAGATAAGAAAAAAATGATTACTGTAGAATTCTTACCTAATTATTGACGCAGAGCTCGCATAGTTGATTGCTCAGAGCTCTTCCTCTCGTTAGTTTAAAAGCATCACTTGATCAACTAATTAAGGTAAACTCCCCAATAAGTTATATCTTTATTATTCGTTATATTCGTATGTTAGCATAAATACATATAAATGAATACCAATAGTCAAGGGGAGCACGCAACAGGAAAAGAAATCAGAGATAAAAATGCTACTAAATACAAGCGTATAGTTGGGATACTATGGGCCTTGGTCGTATTGGGAGTAGTTGGTATAGCTTTATTATTCTTTGCTGTGTCCAAAGGAGACCTGCCTTCATTCGAAGAGTTGGAAAACCCAAAGTATGACTATGCAACACAAGTATTCGCAGATGATCGGAGTGTATTAGGAAAGTACTACGTAGAAAATAGAGTGCCCGTGGACTACGACGAACTCAGCCCCAATCTAATCAAAGCACTTATCGCCACCGAAGATGAACGCTACTATGATCATAGTGGTATTGACTTTGAGGCTTTAGCAAGAGCAATAACAAAGCGAGTGTTTTTAGGCAATACATCCGCAGGAGGAGCAAGTACCATCAGTCAGCAACTAGCGAAATTACTATTTACAGAGAAGCCAGGATCGGGAATTGCAAGAGTAAAACAGAAACTCCAAGAATGGGTAATCGCTATCCGTCTAGAAAGAAAATATACTAAGGAGGAGATTATTGCTATGTACCTCAATAAATTTAACTTTATCAACGGTGCCTACGGAATCAAGGCAGCATCAGAAATATACTTTGGTAAGCATCCCTCTGAGTTGAAACCAGAAGAAGCGGCTATGCTAGTAGGTATGCTCAAGAATCCTTCAAGATACAATCCACGTCGATTCAAAGAGAATACTAAGAAACGCAGAGAAGTAGTGCTCAAGCAAATGCAAAAGAATGGCTACATCGACCAGATCCAATATGATACTTTGAGGGTAAAGGAAATGGATATGACAAAATTTAATCGAAGTACCCATGCCGATGGATTAGCACCCTACTTCCGTATGGAACTCCGAAAAGAACTCAAAAGAATACTCGAAAACGAAACGGAAAGAAATACGGATGGAGAGCCATTCGATATCTATCGTGATGGCCTAAAAGTATATACCACCATTGATCCGAAAATACAAGCGCATGCAGAAGCAAGTATGCTAGAGCACATGAAAGAACTCCAAACTACATTTAACGAAAGATGGAAAAACGAAGACCCTTGGACATTTCGTGAGCCTGCTAACGAGATGCTAAATGAAACAGGTACCAGTGATGCTGAGATGGAGGCCCGTGCTTACCGTTTGGATTATCTAATCTTTGAATCCGAACGCGCTCGAGATATTCGCAGCAATATTTTAGATGAAGCCATCTCTAGTTATGAAGAAGTTTTAGATGGCTTTACGCTACGGGATGTAGATATCCGTCGCATGCTAGAGGAAGAAGACAATAAAGGCTATCTCCGAAAGCTGAACAAGAGCAGCATGATCGGTGATGCGCTCGAAGATAAATACAGAAAGTTCATGAAAAGTGATGGTTGGAAGGAACTCAAAGGCTTATGGGAAAAATATCAGAAAGAGGTCAAATATTCGTTTGAGAAAAGGGTAGAGATGACAGTTTTTACCTATGAGAACGAATCATTGGAGAAGGATACTACAATGACACCACTAGACTCTATCAAGTATCATCGAAATTTTTTGCAAACTGGTATGCTGGCAGTAGATCCTATCTCTGGATATATAAAAGCGTGGGTAGGAGGAATCAATCATAAATACTTTCAGTATGACCACGTAACTTCCGATCGTCAAACAGGATCTACTTTTAAGCCCTTCGTTTACGCGACGGCTATTCAACAACAAGGCTTCTCTCCTTGCTATGAAGTAGATGATATTGCATATACTATTCATACAGGCGAGGCTAATTTTGGACTACAAAAAGATTGGTCTCCGCAGAACGCGGGTAAGGAATTTAGCGGGGAACGCTACTCCTTATTTAAAGGTCTCATGTGGTCTAAGAACACGGTCTCTGTCTATCTCATGAAACAGTTAGGTGATGTATCTCCAGTCAGAGAATTGGTGTCCAACCTTGGAGTAGATATTAATAAAATACCACCTGTGCCATCTATTTGTCTAGGAGCAGCAGATCTTTCGGTCTACGACATGACTGGCGCTTACACAGCCTTTGCAAATAATGGTATTTATAATAAGCCTGTATTCATCAAACGTATTGAGGACAAATACGGCAAGGTGATCTATGAAGGTATTCGTGAAGATCGCCCAGCATTGGATCCAAAGACCAACTATGTGATGATAGAAATGCTGAGATCAGTTATGCGCCAAGGTCTAAGAGGATTCGGCGATATCAAGTCCGATATGGGTGGTAAGACAGGGACCACCAATGATTATGTAGATGGCTGGTTCATGGGTCTTACGCCAAACTTAGTAGTAGGTACATGGGTCGGAGGAGAAGAGCGATGGATTCGCTTCCGTTCGCTTAAGTACGGTATTGGTGCAAGGATGGCACGTCCCATGTTTGCCAATCTTATTCGTAAATTAGAAAACGATGAGGAAATAGATTTTGACGTCAACCGCCAATTTGTGATTCCGCCCGGTGATCTAGGTATAGAATTGGATTGTGAAGTCTATCAAAGGCAGAGAGGAAATTTTACGCCAGAAAATTTCAATAACGAAGAGGATTTTGGACACGGATTGGAAAACGGAATAGCACCAATAGACTCTATCAGAAAAGCTTCTAACGAAGAAAGTTTCGGAGAGGATTTTTAAAAATCAATGATAGGTTAATTTGTGAAGACTTAAGGAGACTCTTTCTCTAGTAGAAATCAGGCTTCCTTCATTTTAATTCCTTTCCCGATCTTAGGGATATTCAGAAGTAAGCGAAGCTAACCCTGAAAGGGTTTAATATTATAGCACAGGGTATCAACCCTGTGTAAATGAGTAGGGTAGATCAATTTGGCGTGATTTTTCAGAAAAAATCATGACAAATTACCAACAAGAATTACCCCCGTTTTCAGCGCAAAGTCTTGAAAAACGAAGCATTCCAAAACTTTAAAATACGAACATCTTCCTGATATAGAACAGCTTAACCTACTAGTGAATATCCCGATCTTATAATTATTAGTAATCCACTCATACTTATACATCCCCGACACCCTATTTCTACTCTTAATGAAACCCCAGACCTGACAACTAACAAAAAATAAGCAACCTTGATTAGCCATGATATGTAAAATGATCTTCGACTATTTATACAAGATACAAATCTTAACGAAAAATGTACCCTCTGAATCCTACACCTAACTACCAACAAAAATTAAGTACTCCCAAAATTTGCCTCTCTCTGAAATATATCGTAATTTTACGATTGATGGGACTGAGCAAAGAAGATTTATTCACAACACAACAAAATATGTTAGCAAACTGGGCGAAAGCTTTAGCGCATCCAGCACGCATAGCTATCCTAGAGATACTGGCTCAATGCAAGGATTGTGTATGTGGAGACATTGTAGATAAATTACCATTATCACAAGCGACAATATCCCAGCACTTAAAAGCGATGAAGGACGTTGGACTAATCAAAGGAGAAGTCTCGGGAAGAAATGTGTGTTACTGCATCAATGAAGATGCCTGCGCTAAAGCGAGCTCCTCATTACAGCTATTATTTAAATGCTGCAGTGGTAACAGCTGTTGCTAAGACCAACTATTTTTTTGAAATTACCTATCGTAAAATTACGATAAAAGATATTTTTTAACCTTTTTAATTTTTATATTATGTTAAACTTCATTTTAGGCTTTATCAATTTTGCAAGTGTTTGTGGCGATTGCTGCGGAGGATCTTGCCCGATTGGTTGTTGCTAGTTTTTTTGGTAGAGGTCAGCTTTATCTTGGCAAACGATCTGATAAAGACCTAAGCAATCTTCAATTTAAACAAGACACCAAAGTTTTTCTTTGATGATTTGTTCTTGAGGAAAAAACTGTTTAGTTAACTTAGTTGGTAGATGAATATCTGAACACGGCAGTATTAAATATAGTATGCTTGGTCAACCATTCTGTTTTGAAACTTAGGATTCAGATGCCTAGTTTAGAAAACCTTTACCTCGAAAGAAAAAGACCAAAGCAGTGCAATGCCTTGGTCCTATTATTAACAAAGTTGTTCTCGCACACCGAAGTGTGCGAGATTTTTTTATTTACTCCCGATTCGGGTATCGCTATTATTATACGTCTTTAACCCGCACTCTAAAAATTCAGCATAGTCGGCGGCACCTTCATGATAACCCCTTGGCTTCGCCAAGACCTTTTCATCAGGTCCCATCATAACGTATAGTGGCTGTGAGTTTTGCTCAAAATTTACAATCTGAAAATCAGCCCACTTACTACCCACCGTTCTAAGTTTTTCATTTGTTGCCTTAGATATGAGCGGCGTGTTCAATTTTTTTCTATCGTCAACATAGAGTGAAATCAAAACAAAATCCTCATCTAGCTTACTCCATACATCATTTTCTATCCAGATATGCTCCTCCGTTTTACGACAATTTACACAACCAAATCCTGTAAAGTCGAGCAGCACAGGCTTGTTGATCTCATTAGCATAGGCCATGCCTTCATAGTAATCTTTAAAACAATCCAAATTATTTGCACACTTCGTGAAAGAAGAGTATCTGCTTTTAATATCGGGATCAGCTATTGTCGCTTCTTGCTCTGATAGGAAATAGTTATAGTAGGCGGGCGGCGCCAGTCCACTCATCAAACCCAAAGAATTATAGGTGTAAGTTTTATCATTGATCATAAAACCAGTACACAGATAGATAGTCAGCGCACCAAATAGACCCGCAAACGCCATTCTCGGAATACTCAATTTTGTAATAGGACTATCATGTGGAAATTTTATAAATCCTAGTAAGTATAAGGTAATTCCCAAGAAGCAGATTATCCACAATCCTAAGAACAGTTCATATTTGAGGATACCCCAGTGCATAGTCATATCCGCTACGGATAAAAATTTCAGTGCAAGAGCCAATTCTAAGAATCCTAATACCACTTTCACAGAATTCATCCAACTACCAGAACTAGGTAAAGAATTTAACATTGCAGGGAATGCAGCAAATAAACCAAACGGCAATGCCAATGCAGAAGAGAAACCAAGCATTACCGTGAATGGTCCCCATACATCTGTAGCCGATGCTACCAGCGCAGATCCGATAATAGGACCCGTACACGAGAAAGATACCAATGCTAATGTAAATGCCATAAAGAAGGTACCAATTAGCCCACCTTTATCAGCCATTGCATCACTCTTATTTGACCAAGAACTCGGCAGCGTTATTTCATAAAAACCAAAGAAAGAAAATGCAAATAATATAAATACAACGAAGAAGATCAAATTTGCAATCCAGTTTGTAGATAACTCATTTAATGCTGTAGGTCCAAAAGCACCAGTAATAATTAGACCAATAGCCAAGTAGATTACTATGATAGATGCACCGTAGATCAAACCATTTTTGATACCAGAAGCTTTATCCTTACTCCCTTTCGTAAAATAACTTACAGTCAATGGAATCATCGGAAATACGCATGGCGTCAATAAGGCAACCAATCCACCAAGAAATCCGAATATGAATGTCCACAATAAACTAGAAGACTTAATATCCTCCTCACCACAATCACCTATAGGAGTTACAAAAGTTTCTCGTACTATAGGGCGTATCTGGTCTATTACGTTTCCATTCATATTCTCTCCTGAAAAACCACCACCAGTACCAGCTGCATCTGAGCTATCGTCTGTCGGCAAAGCCGCTATATAATTCGAAGCTTTTTTACCGATAAATCCACTCTGTTTATCAGGAAAAATTACAAAATCTACATCCGTTGGAGGTAGGCATCTAGAGTCATCACATGTCATAAAGGTCAAATAACCCGTGACTGGCTGCGAAGGATCCAATGCCTTTATTGTTTGCTGAAAAGTAACAGGTCCCTTGACAAATTTGATCACATTCGTATCGAACAATTTATCGTATCCCTCCTTCTTCTTTCCTAATTCGTCCGCACCGCCCTCTAAATCATAGTGGTCCGCTGGGTCATAATTAAATGATGTAGGCACTGGCCCATCATCACTTGTATGTTGAGAATATATCGTCCAGCCCTCATCTATCTTGGCTGTAAAAATACCCTCAATCGCGCCATCCACTTTCTTGACCTCTATGTCCCAAGTCACTGGCTTAAGCAATTCCTTGTTCGCTACTGCAGGCTTAGTATTCGCTTTTTTATTATTCTTATTTTTTGTCTTCCCTTTAGAATTACTAACGATTTGCGGTTGCGTGATTTCAATATCCACAGGCTTCTGACCATTCTTGGACTCTACCGTCAGCATCTTTTCCTTTTTTACGATTGGTGAAGTAGATTGTCGTTTATCTGGAACGATCTTGATCGGATTACCTGTATTTGCAATAGCTTTCTGCAATATAAATTCAAAATCTTTATCTGTAGGCGGTAGACATTTTGTAGCATCACAAGTCATAAAAGTGAGGTACCCCGTGATCGGCTTACTATAGTCTTTGATTTTCACTTTTTGTCTAAATATCGCTTTCTTGGCGAACTTAGTCACATTCATTTGAAATATCTTGTCAAAGCCTTCTTTGCGGTTAAGCTTATCCTCATCTGTTTTACCCTTGAGTACAAAGTGATCGCCCGCATCATATTCGAAGGAGGTTGCGATCGGTCCATCTTCAGATTCTAGAAACTGAGAATATACTGTCCAGCCATCTTCAATATTGGCGGTAAATGTAAATTCGAAGTTATCCCCGTTGAGGTGCTGGGCGTCGTATGTCCAGCTAACAGGATTGTAGATTTGACATGAAGCACTTATGTATAATAGAAGTGCAACTATGAATAGGATATACTTTTTCATTGAGTTAGTTTGATAATTACTCAAAAATATAAATTCTATACAACTCTATGTGCAAGCTGCGGAGCGAAAGTTGAAATAATCGCTAGTTAACCTCCAAATCGAAGTCGATATTGGCTGGTGGCAAACATCTTTGGCTATCACATGTCATAAATTCTATATATCCTTTAATATTCTTGAGTCCAGGATTATTTTTAATCTTTTGCACTAGACTTAAAGTTTCCTCATATTTTGTGATATCCATCTCAAAATAATCATCATACGCCTGTATCTTATCTCCAATTTCTAGTATATCACCAACCGTATCGAGATCTTCAGTCTCCAAGTTGATCGAAGTTGGGATAGGCCCTATACCCGCTTCCATATCTTGAGAATATACAAACCAATTTTTATCAATATCGGCCGTATAAGTAATAATAATAAAATCATCAGACACTTCTGCATCTACAGTCCAGCTAACTGGCATTTCGACTTGACAAATTGCCACCATAGTAAAGCAAAACGTAAACAACAGACAAAGTGAAATCTCTTTCATAATAGATTTGGTTTTTATATCAGTAAATAACTGGATTGTGCGAAGTGGTTAAGATAGCAGCCATTGTTTTTATAGAATAAAAAACGAGCAACCTATTTTCAAAGTTATAGTAAAACCGATATATTTTCATCCCTATCTCAAACAATAAGAAAATATTAACTTTTTTGTGGATGACATATCATCTGTGGGGCCACCCACTATGGCTAGGGTCTATCGACACCTTCGCCATGTGGTCGTGCTGTCCGTTCCTTCCGCTGAAAAGTCGCGGAACCACTTCCATCACTTGTCTCTACGCGCTCCGCTTATCGAGCTTTGTGCTTACGCAGTCGCGACGGTGTTCACAGCGGTCACACCCACGGATATTATTAGGAGAGGGATACGAAAATTAACCTATACAACTATGAAGGAGCTAATCGAATTTTCAAGGTTTGGAATGCTCCGTTTTTCTAGACCTTGAGCTGAAAACGGGTTAACTCTTTTTGGCAATTTGTCATGAATTTTTCTGAAAAATCACGCCAAATTGGATCTAACCTCCTATTTTACACAGGCTTGAGAGCCTGTGCTATAACATAAAATTCCTATTTAGTCAGCTGGACAAGCTTTCAAGGTTAGCTTCACTTACTTCTGAATATGCTTATTTTTTTTTAATAAACTCCCTGAAATCGGGACGGGCTACCCTCTGGTTAACATCTTTTACTTATGAATGTCTCTAGATTTTCTTGGACAAGCGATGTGCAGGGGTGACGAGGAACGAGGAAGTCCGCAAGCTTGTGTGATTGGCTAGGCGTGGACCGAGGCGAATGCCGAGCCCCGAAACGTAGCGACCCCTTTTGCGAGAGGCATGTGAGTTAGCCAAAGGGGATGGCCCCAAATCAAAATTACAAGAAAATTAGGCGATCGCGCTGTCTAATTTCTGCTTTCTAGACGCTGCTATTAAAGACTCAAAAAGGATGCGACCTTGCGAGTTACCGAGTATATCCTCCGCTGCGCGCTCAGGATGTGGCATCATACCGAAGACATTCTGATTTTCATTGCAGATGCCCGCGATATGTTCAAGGCTTCCATTGGGATTGGCGTCTTCAGAAAGGGCGCCTTCCTCAGTGCAATAGCGAAATAGGATTTGCTTATTTTCGATCAACTTAAGCAGCTCATCTTCGTGCGCATAGTAGCGCCCGTCAGCATGCGCAATGGGAATTTTAAGCAAATCACCTTCATTAGTGTTCTGTGTAAAAGGGGTCTTCGAATTTTCCACTCGAAGATAAAGATTCTTGCAAATAAACTTTTGAGTATTATTCGCTAGTAAAACGCCTGGTAATAATCCAGCCTCACATAAAATCTGGAATCCATTGCAAATGCCCACTACGTATCCACCTTGATTAGCGAACTCCACGACGCGCTGCATGATAGGAGAAAGTTTTGCAATTGCGCCAGAGCGCAGGTAATCACCGTAAGAAAAACCGCCTGGCAAAACGATACAGTCGCCGGGGCCCAAATCGGCAATAGTGTCCTGCTTGTGCCAAAGCATTTCTACTTCCTGACCTAAGACATCCTCTAATACATGACGCATATCTTCATCACAATTGGACCCTGGAAAAACGACAACACCAAATTTCATTTCTTATATTTTTAATAGCGGTATATAATGCCAAATCAATAGGCCAGCTAAAAGAAGCATGTGTAATATTTCGCTCCATTGTCTGGACATGTGGACAAAATTGATAGACACAAAGATAGCAAGTATTGGTAAGAGCATCAGAAAATGCTGTACATTTATTTGAGCCTGAAATAAAATGCTTATTATGGTAGCAGCGATACCCCAATAAAGTAAATCAATAATTTTTTGAATTTTAATTTTCTTCTTGTAAGTATATAATTTATAACTGAATACAGCTATGATAAGCATAGTCATCACTAAAACTAGTGTGATCAGATCGTCATAGCCCCTATAAGGAGAGTAGCTGAAAAAATGAAAATTACTCCCTATCTCTTGGCTTATGAAATCGCTTAGGTGATCATTCCAAAACTGATAGGTGAAAACTAAAAAATAAGGGCTAAAGAAACCAAATAAGAGAATTAGCCTCTCTTTCCATCGAATTGCACGCAGTATCCCTATCCCGATCCAAGCAGATACAAGGAAGACGATATAGGAAAAATAACATAATGAGGCGATGCCTATGAATAGACCAATATTATAAATTCTATCTGCACTTGAGAATTCCTTATATGTTTCTACTAGTTCGATAATAGCAAATATCAAGAAGAAATTAGCGATCAAGAGCGGATTAACTGTCCAGAAACTGCCGCTAAACCCCATGAAAAGTAGATAAAATAAGCCTGGAAATAAGGTGATTTCTTCTGTTAGTCTATATCTAGAGACCATCAGATTGAGTATGATAGCTTGTACTAGGGCTAATAAAGCGGCTATTAAACTATTGGCAATCGAGCCTGTAGCTGGCAGAATAGTGGCAAGCGTATCAAAAATAAATGTACCATCTGATGAAAGTGCAGCCTGTGATATAAAGAACGATGGGCTCCAAATCAGCAATGCGTAAATTACTAAAAGTGCATTCGCAAAAAATTGATTCGTTCTGAATAAGGATAACAATATGGAATAGGTGCTTTTAAATTCGATAAATAAATCTTCCAACGCAAATTTATAAAAAGCTAGCTTAAAAGATTGGGAAATCGAGTTACTGTTTACGCAACCAGTCCAAAGGGTTGAGCCTTACTTTTTGGCGCCATATTTCAAAGTGTATAGTTTGGTCGGTAGGATTTAGCTCTGCGATTTGCTGCCCTGTGCCTACTTCCTGCCCCTTTTCGACAAAAATCTGTTCTAGATTGCTGTAGACGGTGTAGTATTCTCCATGCCTAATCAGAACAGATTGCGTGCCATTAGGCAGGCTAAAACTAGCAGTGACTTCGCCAGAAAAAATGGCAACTACGGCAGTGGAGTTATCTGCTCTAATATCTATACCGTTATTTGCAATCTCGATTTTAGGTAGCGTCGGGTGCTGTTGTTTTCCAAAAAAGCGAATGACCAATCCGTCAGCTATAGGCCAAGTCATATTCGCTTTGGATCGTTGAAAGTCTTGGGTAAGATCGCCCGTGAGATTGTCAGCTACTGGCTTGGAACCTATATTAATAAGATCTAGGATAGCACTCTTGAGCTGAAAAGCTTCCTCCTGCTGATCTTTTAGTTCGAAGCGTAGACTAGTCTCATCAGATTTCAGGCGCTTATACAATTTATTTCTACGCTCCGATTCTGAATTGAGCTGCACTTGTTGGAAGCGTTGCTCTTCTAGTAGCTTCTCTTTCTCCAGACTTAGAGCATTTAGTTTTGCATGTTTTTTTTGCAAAGAATTTTTTGTCTCTTTGATGATTTGAGTTTGTCTAGCACGATAGGATCGGTATTGGTTGAGATATCGCCATCGCTTCAAGGCTTCATTAAAGTTTTGAGCGGAGAAGATAAAACTAAGATAACTTTCGCTCAACTTTTCTCTTAATGCTTGACGTAGGAGTACTCCGTACTCCTCCTCCAGCAGGATGGCATCTTTCTCTAATGACGCAATAACTTCTGTAGTACCAAGAATACGATTGTCCAGAAAAGAATCTTCTTGTTCTAAGGTACGAATGAGCTGAGCACGTTTTTGGATTTTTCGCTGAAGAGAAAGGTAGTTGTCCAAAGCTGCTTTGCTATCCTGTTGTGTTTGCTTGAGTCGTTTGCCTATGAGATTGATCTCATTCTGAATAGATGCTCGTTTCTGCTCCAAAACCGATTTGTTCTGTGCACATATGGACAACATCGAGAAAAGTAATATAAGGATGCTTGAGCCTTGTTTCATCTAGCTCTAATTTACATTTTTTGATAATTCTTTGGTATATTAAAATTGATTTCCTCGGCTCGATCAATGATGATGTCTGTGTACTGGATGCTGAGTAGAATATCTTCTTCACGGGGTCTTTTGATGGTAATATCTCGCTTGTAGGCAATCATGCGTTTTTCACCTAAAGGTCTGTAATCACTATACTTAACTACTAATCGACTTTCGCCCTGGTTAAAAGTGATATAACGTGGCTGAAGGTTGCTAGCGTTAAGCATAAGTCGAGATTCATAATTTTCTTTACCTCCGCTCATAAGTATCTCTCCTTCATTGTTGGTGACATTTGTATAAGGTATAACGTCCATTATAGGATTGCCTATGAATATATCCTGTAGATGATCCAGATCGATTGCCTCGCTAAGTAGATTGGGGAGGTCATATTCTGAGGCGACCCATCCTAAAGGCTCTGCTAAGAATTGTCTCTGTAGTCTATTAAGTGCGAAAACGGAATCTGGTGTAACCATAATACGTGCGCCCTCCATACCAAACTTCTTGCCATTGAACCATAAGACTTCACTATTTTTACTTATAATAGTTGAGCTAAAGGACATAGAACTTGATGGCATCTTATACTGCATTTGTGCCCTCGCTCTGAACCAGTTAGGGCGAAATGCATTATTATTAATCTTAGTGACAAGGTTTTCAACGCTCAATTTATCATTATCTTTGTCGATAACTTTTTTGCTACTTTTACAGGAGGAAAAACAAAGAATACAAAGTGTAAACAAAAAGGTACTAACGGAAAGTATCTTATTCAAGGGTATTTATTTTAAAGTCCTTTTTTAGAAATTTTATCTTTAAGTCTATCTGACTTACCGCCAGCTTTGATGGCTTTGTTCCAATACTCATAGGCTGCGGCTGCATCGCCTTGCTGGAGTAGAAAGTCTGCGTAATCTTCTAATACCTCTGGATTATTAATACCTCCTTTGCTCATCGCCTTTTGATATAAGGCCTCTGCTTTCTTACTTTCATTCGTATGTATGGCAAGTAAAGCTTGTGCATTGATAGTTCTAAAATTTTCAGGATCTAGTTCTATCGCTTTCTTTATTTGATTCTTCGCTTTGTCGACCTTGTTAGTAGCAATCAATGGCTTGACCATACGGCTAAGAATATCTACTTTTAGATCTTGATTCTTACCAGACATGATCATTGCTTGATTAAGTGATGATATGGCTCCTTGATGATTTTGAAGTTCCGCATTTGCGATACCGTTCAAGTAGTAAAGCTTAACTTGATTAGGAAAGATATCCATCGCTTTTTCAGAAATTTTAGCGAGTTCTTCCATCTGATAGAGGTCCACGTGGATATACATGATCTGCTCCCAGACACTAAATACCTTACCATTTAGCTTAATAGTTTCCTCATATTGCTTAAGCGCTTCCTGCGGTTGATTGTTATGATAAAGTAAATCTCCGTATATAGAAAATGCTTTTGCTTCCTCTGGATGAACTACTGTCAATACTTTACCTAGACTTAATGTTGCCTCTATCAACTCAGGATTACCTTGGCCTTCATTTATCTTATCTATGTATGGGAAAAGGGTTTTGATTTTTATATCTATCTCTTCATTTTTATCAGTGAATACAGACTCCAATGATCTTAAAAAGCTAACATCATCTCCACCAACAGCCTTTTTATCGGCAGCAATGGCAATGGCAGCTTTAGCATTATTTGGATCTAATTCGAGGATTTTTTTATAGGAATCCTTAGCGTCTGCTTCTCTACCTTGCTGATTATAGAATCCTGCTAATAAGTGCAAGTACGAAATGTTATCTGGATAAGCTTTCACCAGACTTTCAAGCTCTTTCGCAGCATTTTTATTATCTCCAGTACCTAGGTATAAGGTGTGCTTCTTGCGTGTTGTCTCCACATTTTTTCCAAACTTTTTCTCTATCAGATTATATGTATCAATTGCATCATTCAGTTTGTTGTCTTTTACTTGATAGAATGCGAGTTGAAAATAGTGGTATTCTGTGTCTGGAAAATTATCGACCATTTCTTGGTAAATCTTAGCTGCATCATCATACTTCATTGATTTTTCTAGTACATCTGCTAAAAATAGTTTATACCACATATTGGATGGGGACAGCGATACGGCTACTTTTATAGAGCTGAGTGCTTTGTCATCGTTGTCTAGCACATCATATACACGAGCGAGTTCATAAGCAGCTGCATGATTGCGTGGATCTGTCTTAAGTACTTCTTTAAATAAGACGGTGGCCTCCTCATAATTCTCGAGCAACTTCTGCTTGTTAGCTTCTATAAAAACCTTTTGTTTATTGACTTCTGCTTCCGTTGTAGTACCAGGTTGGGCCAATATAGTAGGTGCTGAAATCATCCATACTAGGAAGCAGAGAGAAAATGCAAGATATTTAAGTACAATATTCAATTTTAAACTTTGTAAGTAGAGAAGTCACCTATACTGATTTCAGATTTGCGTCCATCATATTCTACTTTATTACCAATCATGGAGTTTTCGAGGTTGGCGGCATTTACGGATGTATCACTTTGTATAACAGTATTGTTAATAACGGAGTTCTGAACCGTAGAATTGTCCCCAATAGAAACATGAGGTCCGATCACAGAGTTCACCAATTTGACATTTTTTCCAATGAAGCAGGGCTGGATTACTACAGAATTGACAGATTCTAGATTCTCAGCCTTTTCAGAGTTGCTATTTTTAATCTCTAGAATACGCTGATTAGTATATACTACGGCGTCTTTATTACCGCAATCTAACCATTCATCGATTTTTCCTACTTTAAATTTGATTCCCTTCTGCTTCATATTCTCTAAAGCATCGGTCAATTGATATTCCCCTCTATCCATAATCTTATTGTCCAAAAGATAGCGCAACTCTTTTCTTAGGTTGTCTCCATCTTTTACATAGTAGATGCCTACAATAGCTAAGTCAGAAACAAAATCTTTTGGTTTTTCGACAAAATCGGTAATTACATTGTTTTCGTCAGTCTTCAGCACTCCAAAAGCAGAAGGGTCTTCCACTTTTTGTGCCCAAATGATACCATCTTCTTCAGAATTAAAGGTGAAATTAGCTTTAAATAAAGTATCTGAGAATGCTATCATGCATTTCCCTTTCATGCTGTCCTCTGCACACAATATAGCGTGAGCTGTCCCTAAAGGTTGATCCTGCTTATAGACACTTCCTTTTGCACCTAAATTTTCCGCTATTTTGACAAGTTGTCTATCAACATCATCACCAAAGTCACCAGTGATAAAGGCTATTTCATCCACTTTTTCTTCCAGAGATTTAGTTAAGTCTTCAACTAATATTTGTACCATTGGCTTACCAGCTATAGGAACCAAAGGTTTAGGAACAGTCAAGGTATGCGGTCTTAATCTGGAACCACGTCCAGCCATAGGTATAATAATCTTCATCTACTGCGAGTATATCGTTTGAGTAATAATAATACAACTATTAGGACACTAGAACGGAAAGATAGTTAGAAATTAAAAGAAATTAATATTTTAATCGATCACCGTTACTTTCAACATATTAGTCCTGAAGCGTTTCTTTATTGGCATGCTTCCAGTGTTAATTACGATATCTCCTGGTTTTAGATACTTTTCTTTGGTCAATATTTTACAGACATCTTCAATAGTACCGTCTGTAGTGGTGAATTTGTCGTAATAAAAGCAGCGTACTCCCCATACAAGATTGAGGGTAGCTAGCATTCCCACTAGCTCAGAGAAAATATAAATTTTAGCGTTCGGCCGAAAACTACTCACCTTGAAAGCTGTATATCCAGAACTTGTCATACCAATAATAGCTTTGGCTTTTACATCTTCCGCTACTTTCGCAGCGTTGAAACAAATGGCATCTGACAGGAATGTAGTAGATTTTTTCGAAGGCGTAGGTCTATGTTTAAAGTCATATTCTGCCTCTGCTTCTGTGATCACCTTGTTCATCTGCTCTACTACCTTTACAGGATGCTTCCCGATAGAAGTTTCTCCACTAAGCATTACTGCATCGGTGCCATCTAGTACAGCATTTGCTACATCTGTTATTTCTGCTCTAGATGGAATGGGAGAAGTTATCATACTATCCATCATATGTGTAGCTACTACCACGGGCCTAGCTCGCTGGATACATTTTTTGATAATCATCTTTTGTAACATGGGTAGCTTTTCAATCGGTACTTCTATACCCAAATCTCCTCTAGCGATCATTATAGCATTAGAGGCTTTAATAATCTTGTCAATTTTATCGATAGCTTCTGGTTTCTCTATTTTAGCCATCAGTTTTGCAGGATGTCCTGCCTCTTCTACTATTGCTTGCAATTCTTTCATGTCTTTTGCGGAACGCACAAATGACAATGCTATCCAATTGAAAGGTTGAGTCAGCATATAAGCCAAATCAATTCTATCTTTTTTAGTCAATGACGGAAGGCTGATTTTAGTATTAGGAAGGTTAACACCTTTATTAGAGGAAAGTGTACCACCGAACAATACCTTTAGTTTTGCTATATCATTCTTATTGGTTTCAATTACCTCCAGCATTAATTTTCCATCATCCACTAGCACTTTCTCCCCGACAGTTACATCTTTTGCAAATCGAGCGTAACTCATATATATCTTCTCCATCGTGCCAATACAATCCTCATTGGTAAATGTCAGTATATCTCCAGGTTTGATTTCTAAAGCATTATTCTCAATCTTCCCAACGCGAAGCTTCGGGCCTTGCAAATCTCCCAATAGACCTATGTGAAGATTATATTTTTCGTTGATGTACTGAACTCTAGTTATAACCTCTTGATGATCTTGGTGTGTACCGTGCGAAAAGTTAAGTCGAAAGGTATCTACTCCTGCTTTTACCAGTTCTAATAGCATTTCGTATGAACTACATGCGGGCCCCACGGTAGCTAAAATTTTGGTATTTTGGTGATCTACGATATCCATATGTATATGTTAATATTTAATTATGATACAAGTATAGTCAAAAAAACGAAAGCATATAGTGTACTTTTTACAATTAATATAATAGTTTGATTTCCTAACGAGCACATAATGTTAGAAATAATGGACAAAATAGCTGGCTTTTTTAAGTGAAGTGAGGCTTTTTCAAATTTGTGTTAACATAAAATTGGTATTTTCTTGGTAATTGTTGTTCTTATAACTTACTTTGCGACTTATTAAATAATTATGTTTACGAAAGTAAACAAGCATAAAAACCGCAATACATATGTCAGACATTGCAAATAGAGTAATTAAAATTATCGTTGACAAATTAGGAGTTGACGAATCAGAAGTTACGAGAGAAGCCAATTTTACAGTAGATTTAGATGCCGATTCTTTAGATACGGTTGAGTTGATTATGGAATTTGAGAAGGATTTCGATATCTCAATTCCTGATGAAGATGCAGAAAACATCCAAACAGTTGGAAACGCAATTGATTATCTTGAAAAACAATCCGCTGCTAATTAATGATTAGTTGAGGTATTTTTGAATATGACTTTAGAGAATTATTAAGTCAATATGTCCACAAATCATATCAATGATTTGTGGATTTTTTAATTTATTAAGACTTCTATCATTTAAAGTTTAATTGATCATAATATTATTGCATCATGAAAAGAGTTGTCGTAACGGGAATCGGTGCTATCACCCCCATTGGAAAAAATATAGCTGAATTTACTCAGGCGTTAAGAAGCGGTAAGAGTGGAGCAGCGCCTATCACTCTATTTGATCCAGAAGTTTTCAAGACCAAATTTGCTTGCGAAGTAAAAGATTTTGAACCTAATGACTATATGGATCGAAAATTGGCTCGTCGTATGGATCGATTTTCTCAGTTTGCTATGGCTAGTGCAAAAGAGGCTATTGAGGATTCCAAGCTTATGGATAGTGAATTTGACGCTGCACGTGCTGGGGTGATATGGGCATCTGGTATTGGAGGGCTTCGTTCTCTAGAAGTTGATATTGAGGACTTTGAAAAAAATGGCAGAACTAGGCCTCGGTACAACCCATTTATGATACCAAAGATGATAGTCGATATTGCTGCTGGTTATATTTCTATTGAGTATGGATTCAGAGGAATAAACTTTGCTACAGTTTCTGCTTGCTCTTCTGCTAGTCATGCTATTTCCGTAGCAGCGGACAACATCAGATTAGGCAAGTCGGATGTGATTATTACTGGTGGTTCAGAAGCAGCTATTACGACTACGGGTATTGGTGGATTTAACGCGATGAAAGCCTTAAGTGAAAGAAACGATAATCCTAAAGAAGCTTCACGACCATTTGATTTGGAAAGAGATGGTTTTGTTTTGGGGGAAGGAGGTGGTGCACTTGTCCTCGAAGAATATGAACATGCCAAGAATAGAGGTGCTACTATTTATGCGGAAGTTGCTGGTAGCGGCGCTACCGCAGATGCGCATCATATTACAGCTCCACATCCAGAAGGCCTAGGTGCAAGTTCTGTAATGGAAGTTGCTCTTAAAGATGCAGGAATGAATCCAGAAGATATCGATTATATAAATGTTCATGGTACATCGACACCACTAGGTGATATCGCAGAATCTAAAGCGATCCTCAAAGTATTCGGCGAGCATGCTTATAAATTAAATATCAGCAGTACTAAATCTATGACCGGGCATCTATTAGGTGCCGCGGGAGCTATTGAAGCAATTGCAGGGATAATTGCATTAAAGGAGCAATTTATACCACCGACGATCAATCATTTTACTGATGATCCAGATATTGATGAAAAGTTAAATCTTACTTTCAATAATTCGCAGGAGAGAGAAATTAATGCTGTTTTAAGTAATACATTTGGTTTTGGTGGACACAATTCGTCAATAATCCTCAAAAAACTGGCATAAAAGAGATATTTTTGCGAACTCCTTTGGGCACTTCGCGTAAAAATCTACAATGAAGATTACTTCAATTACCTAATTTTTAGGTAAAACCATATCCGTACAGCTTGATTCAATGTTGGTGAAACCACGGATAAGAGTTTTTAATAAGTTAATTTTATCAAATAATATAATTGCGTTTTCTAATCAGATTCTATAATAGATTCTTCTCTAATCAGAAGGTCCTCGTTAATAAGCTCAGGCCTATGTTGGGGTTTACGCCTGCAAATTTGGACCTGTTTAAATTAGCATTTTCTCATAAATCTAATAACTCTGAAAAATCTTACGCCATTAGAAATAATGAGCGATTAGAATACTTAGGGGATGCAGTATTAGGAACTATAGTAGCAGAATACCTTTTCAAAAAATATCCTAGCGGCAATGAAGGCTTCCTCACCAAAATGAGGTCTAAAATCGTACGTAGAAAGTCGCTTAACGACATTGGTGATAAGATGGGTCTCGACATGTTACTTTCAGAATACAATACGACTAAACTTAGCAAGTCTATGTTAGGTAATGCAGTAGAAGCACTAGTAGGGGCGGTATATGTCGAAAAAGGATACCGTGTGACTAAGCGCTTTGTTATTCAACGTATCCTACGGAACTATATTGATATTCATCAACTAGAGGAAGTAGATGAAAACTATAAATCCCAACTACTTGAGCACTGCCAAAAGAATGGCCAAAATGTGGGGTATAAAGTAGTAGCTCGCTATAAGTTTGAAAAGCGAGATCGCTTTAAAGTGGCAGTATTGATTGATGGCGTTCAAATTGCCTATGCAGATGACTTTAATAAAAAAAGTGCGGAGCAAACTGCTTCTAAAAGAGCTATTAAACAACTAGGCATTAACAAGGAATCTAAGGTCGAAGGCGAACCTGTTTAAAATATGTCTACCGATAACACATCCCTATTTCTTCCTAAGGCGAGTAGAATAAATAATATGACCGCAGGAGCGGATGAACTTATTATTTGGTTGGCTGATATTGCAAAAAATGGACTTACTACTTTATATAATCAACCTCATGAATTTTGGGACAGCATCACTAAGCGAATGGTCGATGCACAGCTGTCTGGTTTAAGTAACCGTCTCAAGTATATAAGAAATGCCATCTCAGAAGAAGATGAAGAATATATAATAGATACTATCAGCGAACTTTATCTACTAGCTAAGTCTATTCGTAAGATCGAGGCATTCTCAGAAGAGGAGCAACTAACTTTTTTAAAGGCAGGTGGATATAATATTACCAAGAAGCAACTTGCGAAGGCAGGCGGCATCCAAGACGAATGGCTAGTGTTAGGTGTGGTAAATGGAGAGGAGGATAAGATCAAATATAGACGTACTTGGATACAAGGTGCGAAATCAAAATTTATGGGTCAAATTCTAGATTATGCTTGGGGCAAAAATGAATTTATGCAGAATTGGCAAGCAGGTATGACTTTTACAGGCGATATGCGAGTGTATCCTGGCGCTTATAAACTACGAGTCATGGTAGAAAATCACGCTCACAGCGGTCATCTGTTTAATTCTTATGCAGCCTATCCTGATTTGGAAGCATTTTTAAAAGCCTATACTATGGCTATTGCAAGCAATCCAGTACTCTTCCGATTTCCTGTATGCCTTAAAGAGGTCAGCGTACAAGTAGCAAATCAACAGATATTCATTGTCGATAATCAACTCAATTCACTGCTTTGCAAGTGCTCTGAGGATGCAAAATGGGGCCTCGTTTCCGCTAGCGCAGGCCATAAGATCCAAATTTTTGGGGAATGGGATGGCTCTCTTTTCCTGCCACTATCCCTTATTTGTCAGGAAAGATTCATACATCTTAAATCTTAATTTTATCTTTATCTATTGATTATCAGAAATTTAAAACTATTTTACCATTAATTTCGATGTTGTAACGCAGAAATTTCTCTAAATGCTTGGTTGGAGCTAATAAATGTTATAACTTTGATGTTGTAACGTTCAAGTTGCAACATTGAATAAAAGTAAAATTGAACAATTATGAGTACGCAAGACTTCTATCAAAATATAAATAATATATACAGCCCCCTTCAATCATTTGCTTTAGGGCTAACTAAAAATATGGATGATGCACGTGATCTATTTCAAGAGACTGTGTTTAAGGCACTGAAAAATAAAGATAAATTTAACCTCGGCACTAATTTCAAAGCATGGATTATGACCTTGATGCGCAATACTTTTATTAACGAATACCGTAGAAAGAAAAGGCACAATGTTACTTCTGCGCCTTCGGATAGTTTCTACTTTGAGGCTAGCAAAGATAATACGAGTATAAGAAACTTAGGAACTTCCAATTTAGAAATGGAAGAGCTAAATAAAATGATGAATACAATAGATATAAAATTGAGCACTCCTTTCAAGATGTACTTTGCAGGTCTAAGTTATCAAGAGATATCGGATCAGCTGGAAGTGCCTTTGGGAACTATAAAAAGTAGAATATTTTTTGCTAGGAAAGAATTAAAAAAACTCGCTTTAATTGCAGGCTTGAGGTAAGTCATATTTATTTAGTCTATTAATTTTAAATTTTATGGAGATTGAAAAGGCAATAAATCAGACTAGACCCTTTAAGAATGAATTTCAAAGGGCTACTGTAAATTTGATATATACCAATAATTGGTTGTCGATTCAATTAAAAAATTATCTTAAACCCTACAAATGTACACTCCAGCAATACAACGTACTGCGTATATTAAAGGGCGCGCAAAAACCGATCTCTACCTCTGATATTCGTGAAAGAATGATTGAGAAAATGGCTGATACCTCCAGACTCGTTGAGCGTCTCTGTGCCAAAGGTTGGGTCAACAGAGAAGCTTGTTGCGGGGATAAAAGATTAGTAGATGTTACTATTTCAAAGCAAGGGATTGACTTTATTGATCAGATCGGTGGCCTTGATGAGTATGTAGAGAGCATCTATGAAAGTCTTACCCTAGAAGAAGCAAAACAGCTCAATACCATCCTAGATAAAATACGCAAGGATTAATTCTATTCTAAGTTAACACAACTCTTTTTTGATGCAATAATAACCTAAGTTAAATCGTTTTATGAACAAATGTTGTAACATAGATGTTATAACATTAATTAGAAATTTAAATTTTATGTTATGAGCACCAATGATTTTTATACCCAGATAGATGCAGTAACTTCCCCGCTAAATAATTTCGCGCTTAGTTTAACGAGGAATTTAGAAGACAGTAGAGATCTGTTTCAAGAGACCGTATTCAAAGCACTAAAGAATAAGGACAAATTCAGGATAGGAACCAACTTCAAAGCTTGGACACTTACATTAATGCGCAATACTTTCATCAATGAATACCGTCGCAAAAAGAGAAGTAGGGTAAAGTCTGTTGCAGACGACAGTATAGAAATGATTACCAACACCAAAACGGTAGCATTAAACGATGGTGATAGCAACATGGCGATGCAGGAGTTGATGATTATGCTAGACAGTCTAGATGAAAAATTACGCCAGCCATTTTGGATGAATTACTTAGGGATGAGCTATCAAGAAGTAGCAGATGCACTCGAAACGCCCCTTGGTACGATCAAGAGCAGAATATTCTTTGCTAGAAAAGAACTACAGGCAAAAGTTTTACAAGCTGGATTGAGATAATGTGAAGGCGTTAAATAAAAAAGGAAAATTGAGGAATATGGTATTTGTGAAAAGTTTGATGGCAGCATATCAAAAAGTCGACTTAGAATTACGAGCTTACCTCAAGCCACATGGAATTACTATTCAACAGTACAATGTACTTAAGATTTTAAAAGGGGCCCACAAACCTTTGAGCACCTCGGTCATACGGGAGCGTATGCTAGAGCCAATGGCAGACTCCTCTAGATTAGTAGAGCGTCTTTGTTCCAAAGGTTGGGTAGAACGTAACGCCTGTAGTGGTGATCGTAGACTTGTGGATGTAACCATATCATCAGCAGGGCTCAGTTTTTTAGAACGCATACCTAACATGGACGAGGTGCTAAATAAACTGTTTTTGAAAATTACAGACAAAGAAGCAGCTACCCTAAATAAACTGCTCAATAAAATAAGGAAGTAGCACCTTACACTTCTAATCACTACAATCTAGATCTGGCCCAAACTTACTATTAATTCGCTTTTTAGACCATCCCTTGGTATAGAAATTGATCTTTCAACGTATAGCTCTCTAAACAGATTCAACGAAGCGAATATTCGCTAAAAACCTTTACTGTTTCCTGTTTTTACCTTATCTTAGCGAATATTCGCTAACAGTAAATTATTAAAATAGCCAGCAAAATGACTTCAAATACAATTTTAGCAGAAAACGATATGCTTCTTAAAGGGGGAGAATTTGTAATCAAAGACTCTGAAGCGCAAGAAACTTTTATTCCAGAGGACTTCAATGAGGAGCAATTGATGGTAAAAGGGATGATTGAAGAGTTTCTCAAAAACGAGATCTATCCCAACATCCAAAGAATTGAAAAGCAAGAGCCTGGCTTATCAGAAGCACTTTTAAAGAAGGCAGCTGATCTAGGTTTATTGGGTGCGCATATGCCTGAGCAATTTGGCGGCATGCAAATGGACACCAACACCAATACACTTATCTGTGAGGCGGTCGGTCCAGCAGGATCTTTCTGTACGACCTATGCTGCACATACGGGTATCGGGATGTTACCGATTTTATATTTTGGTACACCTGAGCAGAAAGAAAAATATCTTCCAGGACTTATTTCAGGAGATCTGAAAGCATCTTACTGTTTGACAGAGCCGAGTTCGGGTTCTGATGCTTTAGCGGCAAAGACAACCGCGGTACTTTCTGAAGACGGAAAATCATACCTGATCAATGGACAGAAAATGTGGATAACCAATGCTGGTTTTGCGGATGTATTCATTGTATTCGCACAGGTGGATGGTACTAAATTTACCGGCTTTATTATTGAAAAAGGGGCGGAAGGATTGACCTATGGCGCAGAGGAAGAAAAGTTAGGAATTAAAGGCTCGTCTACAAGACAACTATTTTTCGAAAATGTAAAGGTTCCTGTTGATAACCTGTTAGGTAAAGTAGGGAAGGGGCACCGCATCGCATTCAACGTGCTTAACGCTGGACGATTTAAGTTAGGTGCGCTTACACTTGGTGGAGCGAAGCAAGTCATCAGCGAAGGTGTTCAGTATGCTAACGATCGAGTTCAATTTGGCAAATCGATTTCAAATTTCGGAGCCATCAAATATAAATTAGCGGAGTCTGTGATTAGGACATTCGCTGGAGAAAGTACCTTGTATAGAGTTTCGAACCTTATGCAGGAAAAGATAAAATCTTACAAAGCAGAAGGAAAGTCATTCGCGGAGGCGAAGCTGATGGCAGCAGAGGAATATGCTATTGAAAGTTCTATTCTTAAGGTAGCAGGTAGTGAAATCACGACTTATGCTATCGACGAGTGTCTGCAGATCCACGGAGGTATGGGCTTCTCAGAGGAAACCAATATCGCCAGAGCATACCGAGATATTCGTATCGGCCGTATTTACGAAGGGACCAACGAAATCAATAGACTCCTGATCGTAGACATGCTCTTGAAGCGTGCTATGTCCGGTGTATTTGATTTAGCAGGACCAGCTTGGGCTGTACAGAAGGAGTTAGCAAGTATGCCGACCGTACCGAATCTAGACGCACCGTATGCTACCGAAAAGAAAGCCGTGACAGATTTTAAAAAAGCAGTTTTGATGGTATCTGGCGCTGCTGTAAAAATGCAAATGGAAGGCAAGCTCAATCTCAAAGAAGAGCAAGAAATTCTCATGAATATTTCAGATATGATGATCGACGCTTTCTTAGCTGAGTCTATGTTATTACGTGTCGAGAAGTTAGCGACACACAGCAACAAACCTTGCGATCAAGATCTGTACGATGCGATGTTAAAAGTTTTCATCACTGATGCCAACGATCGTTTACGCAAGAATGCATCTGACGCGATAGCATCATTTGCAGAAGCGGATTTGGTCAAGACATTTTTATTAGGCCTCAAGCGATTTACCGCTTACCCACCAGTCAATGTTAAGAATCTTCGACGGGAAGTAGCAGACAAGATCATCGCAGAAAATGCGTACCCATTCTAAGAAAAAAATTATTTTTATATAATCAAAGGCTCTACTATTTTAGTGGAGCCTTTGTTCATTGAATAGATGAGGGTTCATCAAACACAATAATGGTGTTGGTTGGGGATCTACCCAGCGGCAGCCAAACACGCCTATCTTCCCACTTGCCTCGGGTCGCGTCATTCGCTACTACACCGACAAAAAAGTCGGTATACCGCTTCTACCGCTAGCTCTTCTAGGGCTTCCGGCTATTCGCCTCGCCTTATAGCAGAGGGATATAACAATCTAAAGCCCATCGGCAAGCCCGCGTTTTAACGCGTTAAAAAAAGAGAAATATCCACAATTAGTTTAAATCTCAATCATCAGCGTCCTCCCTGTGTCATCCGCGTTCTTCAATAGCAGCTCAGCAACTCAACAACCACCATGAGAGAAAAATTCGAAAAATTCGACTACAGTAAATAGATCAAAGACAAGTTTTAGGATTACAGTAGCAGGAGCAAAAATTTTCCACTAAAATTTTAAAGGTTTAAGTATGAAAATCCTACAAGCAGACATAATCCTCGCAGTATGTTGATTAGTATTACCTGCAAAGGCTCAAAGAGTCATAGAAAAAAGAAAAGTGTTTCTCTATAAAATACAAATAAAATCTATAGCTTGAAAGCTCGAATACGTGTTAGTAACCCCATACCTCAAACAAATGATGAAGATCTTTTTTCAATAGTAATATCTCCATTCCTAAGTATGCAAGTTTCAGTAACACTCAAGTATAAATTTAATGCAAATTTCTTATTCGGTAAAATAGGCACAAACGTGTCCTCTAAGACAGCAACTCCAAATAGAGATTACGCTTCTGACTACAATAATTTTTATATTGGCGCAGGTATCGGTAAATTTCTTCTCCACAAAGAAGTTAAAGATGGATTTATAACGATTCTACTTAGCTTAAACTTTATCTAGCTAGCGTCAATTAAAGTAGATTTGTCAAACAATCAATTTAATTACGAATCTTATGATATGATCGCAAATTCAAATAAAGAAAAAAAATACGTATCCATAGTCATAGAAGGAAAGTTTCAACTTCACAATTATTTAGGTAGGTATATGTCGATGAGTATTGGATTATATTATTCTATGGGATTGTATGCAGACTACGAAGGGAATATCTCATTGATAGATCAAAGCGGCGAAATAAAAACCTTTGAATTCACACTTCCTGCCATATCTGCCATCGCATTCTCAAAATCTTCAACTGCTTCTCGATCAACTTCGTGCTGTTCCATGAATAGACAGGATTCGCTTGAAACGTGGCATTAATATGGGTGTATAAATCTGCACTACAATTCAAAATCATGTTTTTAAACAGCACAAAGTTGGGGTCACCACCCGACTCATCCGCATTGAGTAGACGTAATGGAAGTACTTTCATGACCTGTTTGCATAAGTCATTGGGCCAAGAGAAATGAGGACAAAGTAGTAGCATCTCAACTGCATTGTCTTTCAGAGAAAATTTTGCAGCGACTAACTTTTGATATAATAGTTGAAGTTGCTCATCGCTTAAATTATTATATAGCGGTAGTAAATCTATTTGTTCCAAGATCGGATACTTTGTAGATAGAATAGTCTGTAAGAAAATTTCTTGATCCAGCGCGCGCTGACCCGCACTGTATGTAAGTCCCAATAATATAAGCTCATGCAACTCTTCTCCCTCTTTCAGTCCGCTCAAGAAATCTGGCCAAGTACAATCAAGGCAATCGCACAAATGCGTCAAGGGAACAAGACAGAAAAAATTGAATAAACTATTATTAGCATCAAAACCATAAGTTTTATCCAGCTTGAAAATGGGTAAATGCTTTTTTAGAAAGACGGCTTTGAGAGAAGTAATACTATCCTCTTGTACTACTACTTTTTTACCTTTGATCCAAAGTAAATTCTGAATCAGCGGTTTCACTAATTCTAGAAAGGTAACATCCTCCGTCTTAGACTGATAGCGTAGCGCATATCGAAAAGTATCTTTATGTTTCGCGCTCTTCACTTTGGCAAAAAAACTATCGACCAATTCAAATTTTGCAGGAACATAGTCTGCGAGGAATGCTGCTTGAAAAGGTGGGCTATAATTTTCCCATTCGTTGTAGAGGTAACCGACAGCCTCTTCACCCCCTTGGGTTAAATACCGCAACAATGCAATTCGCTTAGCTTCTGCATCCTTGATTTTTTCGATACTATCCTGATTCAGTTCTTTTTTAAAAGCCGACCATGCTGCATTCTGTTCAACCAACCAATAAAAGCGATCTGATAAAATGGATTCCAACTTAAAAAAAGCAGTAGCATCTTTTTGAAAATAGGTAATTAAAGCTGGATACAATTCTCCAGGCCAAGCAAAATCTTTTTTATGAAATAGCTCCACCGTTTGCGGCGCTAATACATCAAATCCATGATACTTAAATACAGCGGCGACTGTATTCGCAAGTTTGATGGTAGGATTTTTAGCACTGGATTCTATGCTATTGTATTGCACCTTATCCCATTTAGGCAAGGTGACTCCCACCTTCTTCATTTTACTCCACATCGCTAGCGCATCCAATAAAAGCAAAGAAGGATCTTGCTGTAGATCCAGGTGCATCTTCTCCAAAAACGCCAGCTCCTTTTCAGGTATTTGATGCCGATCCGTTCCGAGCAATGCCGTTTTTTTGAGTTCTTCCCACATATCTAAAATGAAGATAATAACAAATTTTGATATCTATTCGAAATCCTGACTTATGCCAAAAGATGAAAAGAAATACACCCCAAAACAAGCGTACTTACATAAGAATCAAACACAAAGAATTATGAAGAGTACTATTATCATATTACTAATGTGCGCTGCTCAAATAGCAATCGCCCAATACTCCTTAGTAGAAGTCGAGGGAAATATTGAAAAGATCTATACCAAAGGAAATGTAGAAGAACTTATTGATTTAGCCTCAATGTTGCCAACTGAAGTGCCCATAGCTGACAGTAAATCTGATGAGTGGCTAGTAGCCAGAAGAAAGTGTGTAGAGCTATATCTCAATTGGTATAAAAAAATGTTCGTCAACGGTTTTAAGTTGGACAATAAAATAAGTGAGCTCGTAAGCGAGTCCGCCATCGCTAAGTTGGAAACGGATAACCAAAAAGAATTCGCACGAGCCAGAAATATCAAGTATCGGCAAAAGAACAAATCAATATCTAGCTTCCTGATTGCTGAACAACGATTAAAGCTATTTGTCAAGAATTCCTTTAAGGTTAAAAAGAAAAAAATGCTCTCGAAGCTATTATTAGAATTTGATATTGTTTATGATCCGATCTCTGAAGAAATTATGAACAAGGTCTTGGCTAAAAGCTTTGGTTTTACGATATATGAAAATAAAATTTTGAAGGAGTAAATGCTATCATAGTAAGGTGTGGCGAATAGCCGCAAGCCCTAGAAGGACAAACGGTGGTAGCGGTTTCTCGACTTTTCGGTCTAGGTAGTAGTGGATGGCGTAAGTCGTAATAACCTATCTGATTAAAGCGTAGAGGCTGATAATGGAGACTAATAAAAACAATATTGGTTGAGAATTATAAATACGTATAGGGTTTAAAATACTACAAATTTAGAATTTCAAAAAGAGATATCCTTCAAAATAAATATCGTAATTAGCTTGTTAGGCACAATTTTACTATGGGTTTCAAAAGTAATTACGCAATCCTATTTGGTTTGCAACTAAAATTAACTACATTTAGGAGATATAAAACTCATTTTTTAACCGATTAAATACACAAACAATGAAAAGTCAACACCAGTCTTAAATTTATCCTTTTAATCTTACTTTTTTTACCGCTCGTCAATAATGCACAATACTACGAAGTACCAACTTCTCAGATATTAGAAAATAGCTCTCTTGTCGTGAAAGGTGAGGTGTTGTCAACCACCTGTATAAAACATGATGAAGAAATTTACACAGAGAATGTTCTTAGGATCGAACAAGTCCTATCTGGAAACAATGCACCAAAAGAAGTGACCATATTAACAAGAGGAGGAGAACTGGATGGCATCTCACAATTTCAAAGTCATGGGTTCTCTTTGCGAAAAGGAGATAAAGGTTTCTTCTTTCTAAAAGAAATACAATCAAGATGGCAAGGAGCCTATTATGAAGTATATTCTGGGAGACAAGGATTTTATAAGAAAAACCACGATGGATTTATGACGTCCTTAAACTCATCAATGAAATCTTATCCCTCCTTTAATAGTTTTTGTAAGAATTTTGGATTTGCATTTAATGAAATAGCGTTTGAGGAGGAAATGCGAGCAATGGATAATCCAGACGCATGCCTTAGATATAGATTAGAACAAATTGAAACAACAGATCTTAGTGGGTCGAATCAAATTACTTTCAATATGTATGTCAGATCAACGGAAACTGTAAGTTTACGCCAGCTGTCTATTCAGTTGAATTACAGCAATAATTGGTTTGGTCAAAACATCGTTGCTAATAATAAATTGAACTTGAGCGATGGAGACTTTGGTGAAAATTATACACTTCGATCTTTGGATGTATCTAGTGATGTGCTTGAAGTGTCACTAAGGTCAAATTCTCCTGTAGGTCAACTTCAACTTCTTTCTGGGAATGAGATAAGAGTAGCAACAGTATCCATCGAGTTTACTGAAATAGAATCAGAACTACCAATAATTCTAGAGAATACAGTTTATAGCTCTCGTTATTATGATGAAGATTTAGTCATAAACAGATGTGGTCACATTGAGATTGGTGATGGTGGCTGTGGTATTATTATATTAGGTATAGATAGTCGAAAAGCAGCTGGTGATCAAACAATTTTAACTATTTCATGTGCTGGTTTTATTCATCCTAGTGTACAGCCTGGTGATGAGTGGTGTGGGCTACCAAATATAGAGCATAGGGTGAAGTTTAAATCTTTAGTAGGAGAATCAATATCGCCTCTTGAAGGCGACTATATTAAATGGACAAATACTGAAATTCAAGTGAAAGTCCCTACTACAGGATATTTAGATGATTCGTTTATTCTTTCTAATTCTGACAACGACGAAATAGCAGGCACATTCAATATTACTGTCTGTATTGATGATACTAATATGCAGAAATGCGTATGTTTTGATGAGAGTGATTTTAATGACAATCCTAATGATGGTATATTAAATGTACCTTTTGCAACAAGGACACGAACAGAGGCTACTGACCCGGATCCTACTCAAGGTGAATGTAATTTTTCTGACCATGCTAGGTTAGTTTCTGATTTTTCTAACGGGATGGTGTTTTATATTGAAGAGTTAACGACAGAGCAACAGGCTGCCTTTACTAGAGCTGTTAACACTTGGGTGTGCGCTACAGGCATTGATTATGAAATTGAACCGTTCCCTTTCCCTGGTACTATTACTGTAGAATTTGTTGATTTTCTTCCAGATGGCCTTTTAGGACTTACGGCTTCAACCAGACCTGACTGTATAGTGGATGATTTGTTTTTCACACAAAAAACCTTAGGAATATTTTTCAATGATAAAGTAGTATTTAAGTTTGATAACAATACACCAATCGGGCCAGCAGAATTTGATTTTGAATCTACTGCTTTACACGAATTGGGGCATGCGATGGGATTGCTGCATACTTGTAATATTAATAACGTTATGTGGCCTTTTGGGGAACAGGGAGATGATAGTAAGAGAGTGTTAACAGCAGACGATATTGAAGGAGGTAATTATTGTCAGGTTAGAAGCACAATTGATACAGGGACGGGTACTAATTGCCGTGAGTTAGGTACAGGTTCTAAAATTACTGTAGGATCCAATAATATAGAAGATTCAAAATTCTCTTCAATTGTGTTATATCCAAATCCAACACATGACCAAATCAAAATTGATTTTTTAGATACTTCGCCTACCAATGTAACTGTGAAGTTATACAATAGCAATTTAAATTTAATGTTGAGAAAAGATATTTCAGGAAATAATGCAAATTTAAATTTGACCAATTTTGAAAATGGTGTTTATTTTATTTTGCTTGAAGCGGATGGTGTGGTTGTTGGTACGTATAAAATTATTAAGATGTGATGAAGTTAAATTCTGCGATATTTATTATATTTTTTTTGCTTTTAAGTTGCTCGACTAGAAGAGTACAGAATATGTCTGATGATGGGATTGATCTTGAGGAATCAGAATTACTAACACTTTCTAAAGATTGTAAATTTGTAAGAAAAAAAACCAATAAGGGGTTATTTAAGTTGGATCCTTCTCAAATTATCATCTTAGTAGAAACGAATTTTTCACAAAATGATTTTTTGGTTGCACTACTTAGTAGAACGGACTGTTTTGATGGGTATACTAGTGAACAAATAATTAGCATTTTTGGAGATGCAAAAAAGAGACCTTCCCGTGAGGATAGCTCTAGATTTTTATTGGAGTATCATTTCATAATAAATAAAAAGAAAGTTGATATTATGAAAATTGAGTTTAAGGATGATAAGTTAGAAAGCATTAATATAAGGCGAACGGAATTGTCAATAATCATTGACTATTATTGATATTGTTCATCAAATTATGAAGTATTTATTCACAGTATCATTATTGATAACATTTTTTTTTCTAAGCTGTAAAACATATCAAATTGAGAAAATGTCATCTAAAGGTGCATCTCTTACAGCAGAAGAGATAGTTGCCTTATCTCAAGATTGTGATTTCGTTTATAAAATGATAAGTAGAGGTCTCAAAGATGTTACAA